>Ga0210399_10001121_pt1 | contig 20938 bp, 21 predicted proteins | sample IncBWC14MmetaG_FD_150865 | JGI IMG/M metagenome (GOLD analysis project Ga0210399, IMG submission 150865) | Forest soil microbial communities from Barre Woods Harvard Forest LTER site, Petersham, Massachusetts, United States - Inc-BW-C-14-M | ecosystem: Environmental > Terrestrial > Soil >... | reverse complement strand
AATTGGACCAGCTTCGTGCTCACCGGCGATATGACCAATTATTTCTACCGCTACTGGTTCGGCGAGTTGCCCTGGGAAAACATGCAGGCTTACTGGAAGCGTTCGCCGCTTGCCTATGTCGGCAACGTGCATACCCCGACCATGTTGATGACCGGCGAGGCGGACTACCGCACGCCGTCCAGCGAGGCGGAACAATTCTACCAGGCGCTGAAACTACGCAAGATCGACACGGCTCTGGTGCGCGTTCCCAATGCCTCGCACGACATATCCGCGCGCCCCAGTTTGCTGATCGACAAGGTGGCCTACATCCTGGCGTGGTTCAAGACGCATGACGAGAAATCACCCTGAAGGCGACGCCTACTTGGGATTGACGGACTGTGCCGTTTGTCCGAAGAGTATTTTTTTCGCCTCGTCGCTCAATGTCGTATTGCTGCTGATGCTGTTGGCGCGAGCGTAAGCGCGGATCGTGGCGGGGCGATTTTTGATTGCCTCGAACCAGCGCTTCAAGTGCGGAAAGTCATCGAGGTTCTGGCCCTGGTTTTCGTGCGAAACTATCCACGGGTATGACGCCATATCCGCAATGGAATACCCGCCGGCGATGAATTCGCGGTCCGCGAGCCGCTTGTTCAATACGCCATACAACCGATTGGTCTCCTTGACATAGCGTTCGATCGCATAGGGAATTCTTTCCGGCGCATACCTCGCGAAATGATGATTCTGTCCGGCCATCGGACCAAGTCCCCCCACTTGCCAGAACAACCATTGCAGGACTTCCACCCGGCCGCGCGAATCCTGCGCGATGAATTGTTCGCTCTTGTCCGCCAGGTAGACGAGAATCGCGCCGGATTCGAACACGGATATCGGCGCGCCGCGCTCCAGCGGCATGTGATCGACGATCGCCGGCATGCGGTTATTCGGCGCGATGCGTAAGAACTCCGGATTGAATTGTTCGCCGGCGCCGATATTCACCGGTACCAGCGTGTACGGCATGTCAGTCTCTTCCAGAAAGATCGTTATCTTGTGGCCGTTGGGCGTCGGCCAATAGTACAAATCGATCATTTGTGTTCCTCCGCCGGCTCGATATCCATCTTGTGCTCTCGCAGTATCGCTATGCAGACGTCCTCTTCGCGTGGTTTCAAGCGCATTTGCGCAAGCCGGGTGCGCGCCCGCGCGTTCTTGGTCCACGGCAACAGCGGCAGATCGAATTGCGCTGCCGCCGCCACACGCCACTCCAGCAGGTGCCTGGACTGGGCGATGCCCTTGGCCTCTTTGCTTTCCGGCGGCAGCAGCCGCCTTTCGATGCCGAAACCGGCGATTTGCGCCGCGACCGTGTCGCTCCTTTGCATGGTTTTCGCCAGCTTGAGACAGGCTTCGCGGCGCAACGGCGCGCCGGCCGATTCCCGGCAAGCATCCGTCAACGGCGCGAAGGGCGGAATGATCACAGCGCTCGCGATTCCAGCGACTTCGACGTACCTGGCCCAATCAGATGCTGCATATCCCGCCGGCATCTCGCGACGCGCATTCATCAGTGCATCGAACATCAGCACCACGATCTCATTCGAATACAGGTCAAAGCGCGACCCCTGCGCCATATCGGCGAGAACCCGCTCGACCTCCACGGTGTCCTTGTCTTTTTGCGCGGTGGCCAGCGTCGGCATCCAAGCCGCGCCGTTGTCTGCGTCCACCCAGCGCATGACGGTGGCGACGTCGCGGATGTCGCAGGCGGGCGTTTGCGCGCACAGCTGCAGATGCAGCCAGGCGATTCCGGCGCTCTGCGGCGCCAGCTCGCTGGCGCGGGCAATCAATTCAAGCGCCGAGATCGCAGCGTCGGGATTGTTCCCGGCAGATTTGGGCTTGGGTTTGGCCGCTGATCCCGCGAACTTAAGCGCGGCGGCCGTCGCCAATGAATTCGCGTCGGCGTGAGCGCTGAGCGCTCTTGCCGCCTGGATGCGCCATGCCTGGTACTCGCCGGCGGGTATCCGCGAATTCGGCGCCGGCGCTGCCGCGAGTGCAAATGCGCAGTTCACCAGGACCGCGAAGTGCATCGCAACCCGTGCAAGTACTCTGAAACAGCCCTTCACCTGCCCATTATATGTGGTTGCGATTGCCGCTCGTCAGCCCTGCGGTGATCGCCAAGCGCATGGCATCCTCGACCGAAATATCGAGCGGCTGCAGGCGGTCGCGCGGCAAATAAATGGTGTAGCCGCCGAAGGCATAGCTCATCGGAAAATAGACGGTTACCCAGTCATGGCCGCCATGCGCAAACAGTACCGTAGGCACGTCTTCACGGGTGACGAACCCAATGGCATGCACATCGGCAAACCGAGCCAACACCACGCGCTGCAAATCCCGCTTCTCGCCGCTGCCGGACGGCAACAAGCTCACGACATCACGAAAGCCGCCGTACAGCGTCTTCACGAACGGAATGCGGCCCAAGAAATCATCCCAGTACTTGAGTAGAATTCTACCGGCATAGGCGTTCACCAAACTGCCGACCAGGAGCAGCAACAGGAAGCCGGCGATCAATCCAAGACCCGGCCAGTAGTGTTGGGGGGTTATGATGCCCAAAGCAAGCAACGCGCGGCGCAGCCAGCCTTCGACCGTATTCACCAGCCACCAAATCACATAGACCGTGAGCGCCAGCGGCAGTACGGTCACCAAACCGCTCATGGTCAGCGTCAAGATCTTGCGCATGGGATTATCATCGCATGATCGGGCCCCACCCGCCCACCTGGTAGACCGCTAATGATCGAACCTACTGCTGCAGATATCGTGCCCGCCAAACCTGCGGACGTGCCCCTGGTGCTGGCATTGATCACCGAACTTGCTGAATACGAAAAACTCCGGCACGAAGTTGTCGCGACGGAAGCCTCCCTCGGCCGGGCGCTGTTCGGCACGCGGCCAAGCGCCGAGGCCGTCATAGCCCGCGTCGGCGGCGAGCCGGCCGGCTACGCCCTGTACTTCCACAATTTCTCGACCTTTCTCGGCAAGCATGGCTTATATCTGGAGGATCTGTACGTGCGCCCCGCATATCGTGGGCGCGCAATCGGCAAGGCGCTGCTCCGATACCTGGCGGCGTTGGCGTTGCAGCGGGACTGCGATCGTTTCGAGTGGGCCGTCCTTGACTGGAACCGCCCGGCGCGCGAATTTTACGAGGCGCTTGGCGCGCAGGCGAAATCGGACTGGATCATTCACCGCGTCTCGGGGGACGCACTGCGGCGGCTGGCGGCGCCGCCGTCATGATTGCCGCGGCAACAGGAAGCGCAGCCCTTGGAAATTCAAGATCACGCCGTCCCGCCGGATGAGTTCAAGAGTAGGCCCTTCCTGCAGGACGGCTCCCTGGCGATACTTCCGCATGTTGATGTACACAAAACGGTCGCTCGGTTTGGTCGCGTAGACATGCACGTCGAGGTGCAGCTCGGGCAAGGTCTGCGCGCCCGTCAAATTAATCTCACTGATCGAGGGCAGCACCTCGTCGTTGTCCGCCGCAGCAGCGGCGGCGGTGTTGTCCGCGGCAGTCAGCACCGGGTCGGGCCGATGCAAAGCCCGCACGGCAGCACGCGTTGCGGGTGAGCGCGAGGGCGCGGCGGACGGCACAGTCGCGGGCAGAGCGGCCGATGCGGGGCTGTCTCCGGGCACAGCGCCGGCTGTGGCCGATACCGGAATTTCCGGTGCATACACCGGTGTGGGGTCCAAGGGACTGAAATGCGGCGATGCGCCGGGCGTCGCCACACCCGCGGCGGCGTCCGCGTGGATGGGCGCCTTCGTTGAGGTGGGCGCGCCGCTTCGCATCAACACGACCACGAGTACCACCAGGTTGATTGCGAGCAGCAGCCCGAGAAGCGCGGCCCAGGGGGGCAAACGGCCGCGCCGCCGTGCCGCGCCGGCGTCCATCAAGCCCGGCTCGGATTGCCGTTGCCGTTCGATCTCGGATTTCTTCAGGGCATCGAGAATGAATGACATGGTTTCCTAACCGCCGCGCAGCGCTTGGTTGAGCAACAGAGGCGAGCCGGGTTCTGCCAACGCCGTGTCGAGCACGACTTGAGTTTGTACCCCTGCTATCCCGTCGACATTGAGGCGATGTTCGCGCTGGAAATTCTGCACCGCTATGGCCAATTCTTCATCATAAACGTCCGCGTGTTCCGGATCCGCGGCGCCGCCGCGCAGGGCGTTGAGGCTGCGTCGCAGCCAGCGGACCTCCTCGCCATGCATGCCCAGCGACAGTTGTCGGGTGCGAGCCGTCTTTGGCTTCCAGACGACGGTGAATTCTCCGAACCAGTCGGGAGATAAATCCTCGAGCGCCACCCTATCGCTGTGCTCGCCGAGCTCCAAGGTAGCAAAGTGCTCGTCGAGACCGGACATCACTACGCGATGCCGCAGCCCTCGATCATCGGTCAACGTCAAAATAGCGGGCCGATTGAGGGTCCTGACTTGGGTCCACGAGCCGCGTTGATCCAGGCAGGCAAGCCCGGCCTTCGCCGCCTGTCCGCAGGGATCTTTGTCGTCCGACAGCGCTGTTCCCCACAGCGACAGCAGCCGCCGAAAAGCGGCCGCATCCGTGGTGTTGGCGCGATTGGCCTCGAGCAGGGCATTGACGGACGGCGATGCAGCAGGAGCCGGCGCCGCGGGATGCGACGCCTCTGTCACCGGCACCGGCCCCGGTACCGCCGCCGATTGAGCGGCGGGCGCAACCGCTTTGGGTGCGTGGCTCCACAGGCTCATCGCCGAAGCCTGGCGATGCCAGAGTTGCCAGCCTACAACGAGAGAACCGGCGAGCGCCGCAATGCCCAAAGAGCCCGCGAGCCAACCGAGCCAGCCGGGCAGAAACCTGCGGCCATAGACCTCACCCGCCGCGCGGCGCACCAAGGCAGCGGTTATCCTGCGTGAGTCCTCCGTGTAAGCGCCGAGCAGGGCGCGATCGCAGGCGACATTGATCACGCGCGGGACTCCCTGAGACAGGCGGTGCACCTCGCTCAAGGCCGCGGGTGTGAATATTTCCTCGCTCGCCCCTGCAACGCGCAACCGATGGCGCACATAGCCCTTGGTTTCTTCGCGGGACAGCGGTTTCAAGTGGTACCGGCCGGTTATTCGCTGTGCAAGCTGACGCAGGTCGGTGCGGTCGAGTAATTCTCGAAGCTCCGGCTGGCCGATCAGAATTATTTGCAGAAGCTTCTGTGTGGGGGTTTCCAAATTGGTCAGCAGACGGACCTGTTCCAATACGTCGATGGCAAGGTTCTGTGCCTCATCCACGAGCACGATGATGCGTCTGCCTTCCGCATGTGCTTCGAGCAGCCGCCGGTTCAGCACATCGACCATCTGCTTGACGCTGCCACGGTCGCCTGCGGCGATAGTCAGGCCCAGCTCTTCGCAGATGGTGAGCAGAAACTCGGCCGGTGTTACCCGCGGATTCAAAATGACGGCGACGTCGGCGTGGTGCGGTACGCGCGACAGCAGCGTGCGCACGACGGTGGTTTTTCCCGTCCCCACTTCCCCCGTCAGCTGGATGAAGCCCCCCGACTCGTTGATGCCGTACAGCAAATGCGCCAACGCCTCCGCGTGCCGCTCGCTCAAATAGAGATAGCGCGGGTCCGGTGTAATGGCGAAGGGCTTTTCGCTGAGACCAAAGAAGCTCGTATACATGGCTACCGGATGATAATACCAATGGTCGTCAGGTTCCCTGGCGGGTGGTGCGCGCCAGCAAACTGGCGCGGGTCAACATTCCCTCCCCGAAGCGGTCGCGGATGCCGTCCACGGCCGAGTCCAGCCGGGCCTCAGGAGCGGGCTGCGGTCCTGAAAATAGATCCGATTGACGCAGGGACTGCAAATCGCTGACGCCCACTCCCAGCAGGCGCACGCCGGCGCGGGGCTGCGATGCCACCCAGGCGAGCAGCAGCGACTGCGCGGCGGCCGACACGACGGCCGTTTCGTGAGTTGGGGGCTCCAGCGCGCGCTGCCGCGTGTAGGTCGTGAAATCACCCCGGCGTATTTTGACATTCACCCTGCCGGCCACGAGATTGTGAGCCCGCAGCCTCGTCGCCGTTCGATCGGCCAGGCGCAGGAGTTGCGCGGTAAGATCCGCCGCCGCGTGGATGTCGGCGCCAAAGGTCTCTTCGGCGCTGATGGATTTCTCCTCGCGATCCGGCTCCACCGGCCGGTCATCGAGGCCGCAGGCACGGTCGCGCATGGCCTTGCCGTGCTTGCCGAAGGCTCGCCACAACATCTCGTCGCTGGCAGTGCGCACATCGCCGAAGGTGCGGATACCCGCGGCATGAACGGCGGGCAGCGTCCTCGGCCCGACGCCGAATAGTTTTTGAATCGGCAACGGGTCCAGGATCTCCCGCAGGTTGCCGGCGTCGATGCAGCACATGCCATCGGGTTTGCGCAAATCCGAGGCAATTTTCGCGAGCAGCTTGTTCGGAGCAATGCCCACCGACGCTGTGAGCCCGGTTTTTTTTGCGACGCGCCGCCGAATTTCGGCGCCGATCGCTTCGGGATCCCCCAAAGCCCTCTGGCTGGCCGTGATGTCGAGAAAAGCCTCGTCCAAGGACAGTCCCTCGACCAGGGGCGTGAACTCGCGAAAAATCTCGAATACCTGTGCCGAAATTTCCTGATAGCGAGCCATGCGCGGCGGCACGACGATGGCATCGGGGCAGCGGCGCAGTGCTTCACGCATGGGCATCGCGGAACGCACACCAAAGCGGCGCACCGCATAACTGGCGGCTGCAACCACGGCGCGCGCGCCGGTGCCGCCGACGATGAGCGGCTTACCCTTGAGTTCGGGGCGATCCTGCTCCTCGACGGAGGCGTAAAACGCATCCATGTCGACATGCAGTATGCGCCGCATCGCTCATTCCACGGTGACGGTAATTTTCTTCGAGTGCAGCGGCGGATCGAACGAGGTGTGCAAGTAGTCCGCGAACACGAGTTCGAGGGTGTGCTTGCCCGGCGTCAATGTCAGCGAGGTCTCGGTCTGACCCTTGCCGAAATGCAATATCTTATCGGTCGCCGGCAGCGGAGCGTCGAGCTTCAATTCGCCGAAATCGCTGTCGACCAGAAGATGATGATGCCCGGTGTTGTCGAATTTGACGCCCGCCGGCGCTACCCCCAGGCCTTTCAAGCCAAAGCGGATGATGACCGGGTTGTGCAGCATTTCGCCGTTGTGCGGAGTTATGAAATAACCTCGGCACCGGCAGGCGCCGCCGCGCGATCCGCGGCGACGGCAAAAGCGGCCAACAGACCAACGCCCAATGCGAGAACGAGACGAATCATGCGGCTCTCCTTGTATTGCGGAGGATACGGAAAAACCCATCTTACCGCTGCGACGCTGCGCTTACACCCAATTCATGCGGCGCGAAATCATCGACATTGATGATATTCATGACTTTGGCATCGTAGTTTTGCAGCAGCGAAGCTTCCGCTTCGCTGATGATGCCGAGCCGCATTGCCTGCAGAATCTGTCCGGGCAGATCGAGTGCGGTGATTCGGCCGGTCTTGACGCCATCCACGCGGATGCGCTTCTCCAGGGGTTCCGCCATGATGCAGAGGTTCAATGCCTCCTGCAGCTGACCCAGCGGGTTATGTGTCTCCAGAGTCTTGTAGATATGGGCGCTCATGCGCTCCCGTGTCGCAGTCGGATTCATGACCAGATCGCCAATTGCGCGACCCAATTTGTCGCTGGGCGGGAAGTAGGTGAGTCCACGCGGAAAAATGAACAGGCGCATGAATGCGGCCAAGGGACGATTGGGAAAATTGCGCAGGAACAGGTGCAGCTGTTCCTGCGCATGGTACAGCAAGCTGCGGCAGGCCCATTCGACCAGCGGCAGATCTGCGGCTTCCCGACCTTGATTCTCGTGATGCTTCAGTACCATCGAAGCCAGGTACATCGCCGACAGCACGTCGCCCAGCCGCGCCGACAGAGTTTCTTTTTTCTTCAGATAACCGCCGAGCGCCAGCATGGCGACATCGGTCGCCAGAGCGAATGAGGCGCTGTACCGGTTGATGTGTTGAAAATAGCGCAGCGTCGCGCCGCTCTGCGGCACTTTGGTGAAGCGCGCCGAGGTCAATCCTAGGACGATGGACCGCACCGCATTGGATATGGCGAAACCGATGTGACCCATGACCGCGGCGTCGAATTCGCGCGTGCCGACCTCGCGATCCGGATTCTTGGCGGCATTCATCTCCTTCAAGACGAAGGGGTGACAGCGCACCGCCCCTTGACCGAATATGATCAGGCTGCGCGTCAGGATATTGGCCCCTTCGACGGTGATCGCGACCGGCACGATTTGGTATCCACGCCCCAGATAATTCTTCGGCCCCAAGCAGATGCCCTTGCCGCCATGCACATCCATTGCATCGTTGGCGATCATGCGGCCGATTTCGGTGGCGTGATATTTGAGCATGGCGGACGGCACGGATGGTTTCTCGCCGCCGTCGATGGCGCCCGCGGTGACCGAGCGCGCGGCGTCGATGATGTAGGTTCGCGCCGCCATTCGCGCCAGAACCTGTTCGATGCCCTCGAAGCTGCCGATCGGCGTGCTGAATTGGCGGCGGATGCGCGCGTAGGCGCCCGAGGCATACACCGCGGCTTGCGCTCCGCCGGTGGCGCTGGAAGGCAGCGATATGCAGCGGCCCACCGACAACTGCTCCACCAGCATGCGCCAACCCTGACCGGCCGTTGCGAAGCCGCCGATGATGGCGTCCATCGGCAGGAAAACATCGTGTCCCTGAATGGGGCCGTTTTGAAACGGGACATTCAGCGGAAAGTGCCGCCGGCCGATCGTGACTCCGGGCGTGTCGTGCGGAATCAGCGCACAGGTAATCCCCAAGTCAACTTTATCGCCCATGAGGCGATCGGGATCGAAGAGGCGGAAGGCCAGACCGATGACGGTGGCGACCGGTGCCAGCGTGATGTAGCGCTTCGAGAAATTGAGCCTGATGCCGACGATCTCCCCGCCCTGCCATGGGCCTTTGCAGATGACACCCGTGTCGGGGATGGACGCCGCATCCGAACCGGCGCGCGGGCCGGTGAGGGCGAAGCAGGGGACATCCTCGCCGCGCGCGAGTCGCGGCAGGTAATGCGCCTTTTGCGCTTCTGTACCATAGTGCAGCAGCAGTTCCGCGGGTCCCAGCGAATTTGGCACCGCAATGGTCGATGAGGCGGTGGTCGAGCGCGAAGCGATCTTGATCAGCACGCAGGAATGCGCGTATGCCGAGAATTCCAGCCCGCCATAGCGCCGCGGAATGATCATCGCAAAGAAACCGCGCGACTTGATGAAATCCCACACCGCGGGCGGCATGTCGGCGCGGCGATGCGTGATGTCCCAATCATCGAGTATCGCGCACAGTTCTTCGCAAGGCCCGTCGAGAAACGCCTGTTCGATCGGGGTGAGCGCCGGAGCTTTAGCCGACATGAGCTTTTGCCAGTTCGGACCCCCGGTGAATAATTCCCCGTCCCACCATACGGTGCCTGCGTCCAGGGCTTCGCGTTCCGTGGCCGACATGGAGGGCAGCAGCTTGCGATACTTCCTCATAAAGGGCCGCGTCAGCAGGCGCAGCCGCAGCGGCCGGATATTCAAAAGGCATAGGGCTGCGAACGGCACTGACACCGCGACTTTCCACGCCATGGGTGCGGCGCCGAAAGCCCAATAGGCTGCGAATAGCGGCAGCAAAACGGCGCAGCTCAATGCCAGACCGGTGCGGCGGTAGGCAAGAATCGAGAATATGCCCAGGAATAACACCAGCCAGCCAACCGCAGCCGCGGCCAAGAGCAGCGGGTTATGCATGGGAACGCCCCTTCAAGTCAGAGCAAGTCTTTGACGCCGTCGCGTTCTTCCAGCAATTCACGCATGGTCGCCTGCATTCTTTCGCGGCTGAAGTCGTTGACCGCGAGTCCTTGAACTACGCTGTATTCGCCGTTCTTGCAGGTTACCGGATACGAATAAATCACTCCCTCGGGAATTCCATAGCTGCCGTCCGCCGGAACCGCCATGCTCACCCAATCGCCGGACGGCGTGCCGAGCATCCAATCGTGAACGTGATCCAATGCCGCCGCCGCCGCCGAGGCGGCAGAGGAGCTGCCGCGCGCTTTGATGACGGCCGCACCGCGCTGCTGCACCGTGGGAATAAAGGTGTCTTTGAACCAGCCCTGATCGACCAAGGACAGGGCGGGTTTCGCGCCGACCGTTGCATGGTGCAGATCCGGGTACTGGGTCGCCGAATGATTGCCCCAAATGATTATTTTTTTGACCTCGGACAGCGCAGCGCCGGTTTTCTCCTTGAGTTGCGCCAATCCGCGATTGTGATCCAGGCGAGTCATTGCGGTGAAGCGGTTTGCGGGGAGCGAAGGCGCATTTCGTTGCGCGATAAGTGCATTCGTATTGGCGGGATTGCCCACCACCAGCACGCGCACATCGCGGCTCGCAACGGCGTCCAGCGCTTTGCCTTGCGCGGAGAAAATCTTGGCATTCTCGAGCAGCAGATCCTTGCGTTCCATGCCGGGACCGCGCGGCCTGGCGCCGACCAGCATCGCAAAATTGCAATCCTTGAAGGCCGCACTGGCCTCGGAAGTCGCGGTTAATTTATTGAGAGTCGCGAATGCGCAATCGTTCAGTTCCATCACCACTCCCTGGACTTGCGCGCTCGCCGCCGGAATTTCCAAAAGATTCAGGTTGATCGGCTGATCGGCCCCCAGCATTTGACCCGACGCGACGCGGAACGCCAGCGCATATCCGATATTGCCGGCCGCGCCCGTGATGGTGACAGTGACTGGTTTTTTCATGAAGAACTCCCGGCGCAAAAGCCAAGAATGGTAGCCGAAATCGTCCGCCGCTGAAGTCAGCGCTGCTGTGAGCGATACAGATTCAAATCGCGACGAAAAGAAAAAAAGCGCTGCGCGCGCAACCGAAAACGAAAATTTTTTGAACTTCGCGTTGGCGCGACGCAAACGTCCGCGACAACTCTGCCGTAAACCAGGCCGCGGGGCTCAGCCCGAAAAACCGCGCAAAAACGTCATCTTCAAGGGGATTCGTGGGCAGCGGCGGCGGATGACAGCAAAGTCGGCGCCGAGAATTTTTGACTACAACGCCAATATTATCTTAAAAAACATAGAGTTACATGCGAAAAAATATTTTCACAAAGTGCTTGCATGTAGTGGTGATGTATATTACTATATCACCAAGTCACCGAAACACCGCGGTGACGAACTGAAGACCGAAACACTTGGATAGGAGACGATCATGAACACTTCAATTTCCACAAAACTAGCTGCTCTTGCTCTCGCCTTGATGGTCAACAGCGTCATCATGGGGGGCGTGGCCTACTTGTTCCAGCTGCAGCAGCCCACGACGGTGATTTCGCTGGTGAACGGCGCCGCGCCGGCAGCGAACACCTCGGTCTGAGCCCGTAGTGGGCGCTCTGGTAGATTAGCGTGCTATATACCCCCCACACGCGGGGCCGGCACAACGAGCGAACAATGGACCCGAACTGGAACGACAACCAACCAATCTATCGCCAACTGCGCGATCGAATGGTCGCCCTGATCCTCGAGGGCGCGCTCAAGGAAGGTGATCCGCTGCCTTCCGTTCGGGCCGTGGCTGCCGACTACCGGCTCAATCCGCTCACGGTGCTGAAGGGTTATCAGCAGCTGGTCGACGAGAACTTGGTCGAAAAACGCCGCGGACGCGGCATGTATGTCAGCGACGGAGCTCGGCGGCTGCTGCTTGCAGGAGAGCGAGAAAGGTTCCTGCATGAAGAGTGGCCGCACATTCTTGCGATCATCAATAGGCTTGGGTTCTCGTCCCAAGAGTTGTTTGCGCAAACTCCGGCGCTCACCCACCCGGCACCGCCGCCTCGCGGCAGCGACGCCAAGGAAGAATGAGTCTCAACATGGCCCCGCTCATCGAAGCTCGTGACTTGACAAAAAAATATGGCGCTCACGTTGCGCTGGATCGCGCCAATTTGAGCGTCGAGGCCGGCCGCATCGTCGGACTGATCGGTCCCAATGGCGCCGGTAAAACCACCGCACTGCGGGCCATCTTGGGACTCACCAGCTACGAAGGAGAGCTGAAGGTGCTGGGCCGCGAACCATTTCGCGAACGCACCGCACTCATGCAGGACGCCTGTTTCATCGCCGACGTCGCGGTGCTGCCGTCATGGCTGCGCGTCGATCAGGCGATCGACTTCGTGGCGGCCGTGCATCCGCGATTCCGCCGCGACCGCGCCACCGGGTTTCTGGCGAAGACGCAGATAAAGGGCGGTCGGCGCATGCGCGAATTGTCCAAGGGAATGAAAACTCAGGTCCATCTGGCGCTGACCATGGCAATTGATGCGAAGCTATTCGTGCTTGACGAACCCACGCTCGGGCTCGACATTCTCGCGCGGCGCGCTTTTTACGATGCGCTGGTCAACGATTACATGGACGAAACCCGGACCATTCTCATCACCACGCACCAGGTCGAAGAAGTCGAAAATCTGCTCACCGATTTGATATTCATCGACAGGGGCCGCATCGTCCTCGACACCTCGTTGGAGGAGGTTGCGACCCGCTTCGTGACGGTGGCGGTGGCTTCCGACCGCATCGAGGCGGGACGCGCCGAGAAGCCCTTCTACGAGCGGTCCATCCTCGGCAAGAGCGAGCTGTATTTCGAGAACCCGGACCGCGAAAAGCTGGCGGTTTTCGGCGAGCTGCACACGCCGACCGTCGCCGATCTATTCGTCGCCAAGCTTTCCGGAGGTGCGGCATGAACAATCAAATCTGGCTGATCCGCAGAGAATTCTGGGAAAACCGGGCCATCTGGAGCATCCCCGCGATAATCGGAGTTCTGCTGATCATTGCAGGGTTGTTCAGCCGCGTGAACCTTCCGACGCTCTCGTCGGCGAACGACACCCACGACTTCGCCGCCATATTCCTGGTCGCCATCGGCATGTTTTTCTACCTGGTGATGTCGGTGTACGCGACCTGGTACTTGCTGGATTGCCTGCACGCGGACCGCAAGGATCGCAGCATTCTATTCTGGAAGTCCCTGCCCTTATCCGATACAGAGACGGTTTTGAGCAAACTCATCGTCGCCATTGTCGTAATACCGGCCGTGTATTTCGTCGCCGCCGATGTGACGGCGCTGATCGTGGCGTTCGTTGTTTCCATTCGCTTGAGGTCGCTCATCGGCGATGCGCTGTGGCATCCCGATGTATGGCTGCAAATTCAAGTATTGTGGGTATATGTAATCGTCACAACGGCCATTTGGTACCTGCCGATTGCCGGCTGGCTGATGCTGGTGTCGGCCTGGGCCAAACGCGCTGTGATACTGTGGGCTACCCTGCCGCCGTTGGTTTTGTGCATCATCGAGCGGTACTTCGGCTCGCATGTGCTGTGGAATGTGCTCCGCGAGCGGCTGTTTGGACTTCCCGCGGCATCATTGCGGGCCAGCGGCCCTCACTCGTGGAATGTTTCCGGCACGGGTGATGACAGTACGCTGCATCTGCCGAGCAGCGTTTGGCATTTTATAAATGCCGGCGAGTTTTTCACCAATCCGCAAACGCTGATCGGGGCCGCCGTGGGCGTCCTGTTGATCATCGGCGCCATCCAGCTGAGAATGCGGCGCAGCGAAATCTAATGCGGTCGGCCGCCCTAGCGGCTGCCCTGCCTCAGCAACTCTCGGCGATTGGCTGCCAATAGTGCAAAATAGCGCCCGGCATTTTGTCATCTCGAAGGGGCGCCCATGTACAAGACAAAAATCGATCTGTCCGAGAAAGTCCGCCGCAATGCCATCGTCATTTTGAATGATCGTCTGGCTGGCGCGATTGATCTGCAAAGCCAGGTAAAACAAGCGCACTGGAACGTCAAGGGTCCTCAGTTCATCGCCCTACACGAGCTATTCGACAAAATTTCCGATGTCGTGCTGGAACAAATCGACGAAATCGCCGAGCGCGTGACCAGCTTGGGGGGTACCGCCGAGGGTACCGTGGCGGTGGCCGCCAAGCGCAGCAAACTGAAGAACTACCCTCTGAGCATTACCGCGGGCAAGGATCATCTGTTCTATTTGTCCACGCAAATTGCGGTATTCGGCAAGAGCGTGCGCGCGGCCATAGCGGACACCGCCGAGTTGGGCGATGCGGATACAGCGGATCTTTTCACCGGAATCTCCCGCGACCTCGACAAGTACCTTTGGTTCCTTGAGGCGCATCTGCAGGAAAAGGCCTGAACATCATGACTGATCCTGCCGGCGCCGACCCGGGGCTCCGCGCTGCGCTTGCCACATTGCAGGCTTTGTTGACCGCCGGTGAAACCCTGGAAGCATGGGCGTCCCAGCATCGGCTATATGCGCTGACTCATCGACGAGTCTGCATAGCGGCCACCAGCGGGCGTTTCATTTCACTCGACCGGCGCCTGCTCGGCGGCTACGAATCGGCCGATATTCGTTGGCAGGACCTCAAGGAAACGCGCATCCGCGCGGGGATCCTCGCCGCCGATCTCACGCTGGTCGCACAGACCAGTTCCGATCTGAACATCGGCTCCGAGGTGAACCGGGTATGGACATTCGCAGGATTGCGCAAGGATCAAGCGCAGGCGCTGTATCGAATTTGCCAGCAGCACGACCAGGTGTGGCGGGAGAAGCGCCGCGTGCGCGAGCTCGAGGAACTGCGTGCAAAATCCGGCGGCTTGCAAATAGCTGCGCCCGGCGTTGGGGGCGCGGAATCCGAACCGGCGCGCCGTTTGCGGCAGGCGCGCGAAATGCTCGAGGCCAACCTCATCAGCGATTCCGAATTCGAGTCGATAAAAGCAAAGATCGTTGCCGGTCTGTAAACTTAACCCAGAAGATAAGAAAAATAGGCGTTATGCAGCCGATTGAGCGGGTCGGTGCGCTGGCGCAGCGCACGGAACAACTTGGCGCGCTCGCCGAACGCCTTTGTCACGTGCTCGGGCTGCAAGGCGCGCGTTTGATTGAAGGTCGGCGTACCGCCGTGCGACGACGCGAAATCATTGAAGTCGATGAGAAAATCGTCCCAGGCTGCGTCGCCGGTGGACGAGGGCTCCAGGGTGAACATCGGCCCCGAATAGCTCGCACTGAATAAGGAGCCGCGATCCTGATGCAGCCGGCTCGCGCCGTTGACCACATGGCAGCGGTATCGATGTTCCTTGTAGTACGCCTTGCAAAATGCGAAATATGAGCCCAGCAGTTTCGGGTAGTCGGCCTGAGGAAACGCCCAGAGGCTGTAGGTATGACGCGCCTTCCACGCCTCCTTGGGCAGTTCGCGCATCCATTCGTGAGCGTACATCGCCACGCCCCGCGCACCGGTGGAGAGTGCGCGGTGCATGCCGGAGAGAACCGCTGCGCGCAGCCCGGGTGCCGCCAATACGCTGCCCACCGTCGAACCAAACGCGGGCAGGACGTTGCGCATCACGGAATTTTGGATCTGCCAAATTCCCGAGCGGCTCACCGTGGAGGTCTCGTCGAGCGTGCGCCGTTCCACCGTAATCCGATCGTGGAACGGCGAGACGTGCAGGCGCAATGCGCCGGGAGCGTTGATTATCGATGAAAACCGGCCGCTGAATTCCTTCAGCGACAGCACTTGGTAGTCGATCTTGACCGCCGACATCGGCTGCACGCGCAGCACGATCTCGTGCACGACGCCCAGCAAGCCGAAACTCGAACGCAGCACGCGCATCAGGTCGCGTTCGCGCTCCGTTACCACCATCTGCTTGCCTTGCGGCGTGATCACCTTCATTTCAGTGACGCAGGACGACATTTGCGCCAGGCCTGCTGCGTACGACGCCTGCGGCAAGGTGGTCACTGCCACGGCACCCAGTGAAATCTGGCCCATTTCGGGGGTCAACGGCAGCTCCAGCCCCCGCTCGGCGAGCGCCTTGACCAAGGTGCTCACACGCACGCCGGCCTGTGCCCGCACGGTGTTTTCCCCGATTTCCACAATCTTGTCGAGCCCTGCGGTATCCACCGTGGTGCCGCCGTCGCCGCCCACGCAGCGCGTTTGCGAATAATCGGCGCCGACCATGCGGACCGGCGTGGGATAGGTCCTGCTCTTGGCAAGAACAACGGGAATATCTTCGAAGCGCTTCAAGCGCATGACGAGCCGCGGCCGTCGATATGTGCCGGACGAATCCGCGCCGCGCGGATCAAAGACCTTATTTACCATGTGCTTCCCCCCGGAAGACTTGAATACACGCCTGCTGTCGGGGGGTACAAAACCAGGCAGTTACTTAGGCAACTGCGCTCGAGGATACTGGCGACCCCGCTATCGTCAGACTTCCCTTGGGAAGTCCCTAAGACCGGTGGTTTTGCGTCCCCACCTTTCGGCGGGTTTGCCCTTAAACAGCCTCTCTACTATGCGATGAGCGCCCAAGACTTGTAAAGGGGTATTTTGCCCCAGGCCGCGAATCCTTGAGCTCTCACCCCATCAAAAGCAGGGTTTCGGCGTGCTCCACGGCCTCGGGGGTGCCGTAGACCACCACCACATCGCCCACTTTGAATATGGTATCCGGCCCAGGGTCCCGACCGACGATTCCGTCACGCCGAACCGCGCTCACCGCAGCGGTTGAGCCGCGCTCGGACAGCTCGGTGATGCTGCGGCCGACGGCCCATGCATGGGGCGGGAGAATGACGCTGTGCAGCTGCTCGCGAAAGGCCTGACCGCCATCCGGATGCTCGCCGAGCGCGTCGCGAAAGTACTGCCGCAACATGCTGTAGCGATGGCTGCGGATGTCGTTGACGGTGCGAATGACGCGCCCGACCGGCAGTTTCATCAACAACAACAGGTGCGACACCAACATGAGGCTGGCCTCAAAGGTCTCCGGCACCACTTCGGTGGCGCCGGCCGCCTGCAACTCTTCCAGCTTGGCATCGTCCTGGGTGCGCACGAGTATGGGCACGTCGGTGCGCAATTCGCGCACCGCCCGCAAAATGCGCAGTGCCACGTCCGGATTTGCAAAAGTAATCACCACCACGCTGGCGTGCGCGACACCGACGTTTTCCAGCACGGTAGTCTGCCCGGCATCGCCGTACACCACCGGATCCCCGACTTGACGGCCGAGGCGAATGCGGCGTGGATCCACCTCGAGCGCGATGTACTCGAAGCCGGTCTGCTCGAGAACTCGTGCAATATTTTGACCGACGCGGCCGAATCCACAGATCACTACGTGGTCCCGTTCGGCGACCGCCAGGGTCGTTTGATATTCGCGCATCGCCGCGGTGCGCACATTGCCGGACTCGCGCAGCAGTGTGCGTGTAATGCGCCGGTTGTGACGAATGATGAGCGGCGATAGCACCATGCTCAAGACCGTCGCGGCCAACAGCGGCTGCACGATGGCTGCATCGAGCGGTTCCCGCCGCAGCAGCAGGATCAACAGCGCGAATCCGAATTCACCGCCCTGGGCCACCACCACTCCGGTACGCAAGGACTTGAACCAGCTGTTGGTCGCAGGCTTCGCGACGACGGCCACCACCGCTGCCTTAAGCAGCAGCATGCCGACCAGAATCGCCGTCACCAACGGCAATTGCCGCAGCAACAATCCGACATCGAGCAGCATGCCGACCGTGATGAAAAACAAACCCAGCAGAATTTCGCGATACGAGCGAATCGTGGCTTCGACCTGATGGCGGAATTCCGTTTCCGCCAGCATCATTCCCGCCAGAAACGCGCCGAGCGCCAGCGACAGGCCTACCGCATGAGTTGCCCAGGCCGAGGCAAGCACCGCCAGCAGCACGGCCAGGGAGAAAAGTTCCGGGGACCGCACCGAAGCGATGATCAGGAATACCGGCCGCAGCAGCCAGCGGCCGGCGGCCAGCACCACGAGCAGGGCGAACGCAGCGATACCGATGGCGCCGAGGATGTGCGGGGCGTCGGCCCCGCGGCCGCCCCCCAACGCAGACAGCAAGGCCAGCAGCAGCGGAAAGCTCAGGTCCTGAAACAGGCAAATAGCCACGGCGAGCCGGCCGTGAGTGCGGGTGTTCTCGGACTGCTCGGTGAGCTGCGCGATGATGATGGCGGTCGAGGACATGGCAACTGCGCCGCCGATCACGACCGCAACGGCCGGCCCGACATCGAAAAGCATGACCGCCCCCGCGGCAACGATCGCCGTGGTTATCAGCACCTGTGCGCCGCCGACGCCCAGCACTTCCCAGCGCATTGCCACCAGCCGCGGCAGCGAGAATTCCAACCCCAAGGTGAAAACCAGGAACACTACGCCGAAGTCCGCGAGCAATTGCGTGGTCTCGTTATCGGCCGCGAGAGCGAGCGCGTGCGGACCCAAGAGCATGCCCACGGCGAGATAACCCAGGATCGCGGGCAGCGCCAACTTGCGCACCGCCGCGACCACGCACACCGATGCCGTGAGCAGAATCAGGATCTGTAACAACGGATCGTTATGCCCCATTGCCTGCTAGCATATCGCTATGAGTCCAACCATGACGGCCTCGTTGGCGCTCGAGCCGGAAGGCGGTGGCTGGCAGCTGCAGCTGCGCGGCGATTGGTCGTTGGCGGCGATAGTGCAGATCGAAGCGCAGCTGAAATCATTACCGGCAACGCTGCATGGCTCGATGCTCTGCGATTGGTCGCAGGCGGAGGCGCCGGGCATAGGACCGGCTTGGGTGCTGCTGCGGCAGTTGGCCGATATCGACCCGCAGCCGCCGGTACTGCTGCACACCGGCGGCCCGCCGGATTTTCTGCAACTGCTGCAAAAACTGCAGCCCGATCGGCGCGCGCCTGACCGCATGCATGCTCCGCCGCGCACATTGCGGGGGCTCATCGGCAAGCTGGGGAGATGGTCCGTGCTGCAGGGCCGCCATGCGCGCGGCGTGCTCGATTTCCTTGGGCGCATCGCGAGCGTGATCGGTCAGGCCTTCTCTAGACCGCGCGGCTGGCGCGTCTCTTCGTTGGCGCGGCATGTCTACGAAACCGGCATCACCGCCATTCCCATCGTCTCGCTGATCGCGTTTCTGATCAGCGTGATCGTGGCCTATCTCGGCGCGCAGCAATTGGCGCGCTTCGGCGCCGATATCTTTGTCGTCGATCTGGTGACGATCGCGGTACTGCGCGAGATGGGAGTATTGCTGACGGCGATCATCCTCGCCGGCCGGTCCGGCAGCGCCTTTGCGGCCGAGATCGGCGTGATGCAGCTGAACGAGGAAACCGATGCGCTGCGCGCCATGGGCATGAATCCGATCGAGATGCTGGTCGTGCCCAGAGTGCTGGCTCTCATCATCGTGCTGCCGTTATTGACGGTAATCGCCGATGCCATGGGCCTTGCCGGCGGAGGCCTGCTGTCGCTCATCAACCTGCATATCCCATTGCCGCAGTTCACCACTCGCCTGCGCGAGTCGCTCGGACCCACGACTTTCTGGGCCGGTTTGATCAAGGCGCCGGTATTCGCCGCGCTCATTGGCATGGTGGGCACCTATCGCGGCATGCAGGTGCGTGATTCGGCTCGCGAACTCGGCCGCCTGACCACGGTGGCCGTGGTGCAATCCATCTTCATGGTGATACTCGCCGACGCGTTGTTTGCCGTCCTGTTCGTGCAGATCGGTTTTTAGATGCTGGACCGTAGCGTCGACCCGGTCATTCGAGTGCAGGGCCTCTGCAATCGCTTCGGTTCGCAGGTAGTGCACGACGATCTGAACATGGAAGTGCGGCAGAACGAAATTTTCGGCGTCGTGGGCGGCTCGGGAACCGGCAAGTCGGTGCTGCTGCGCTCAATACTGGGGCTGCGTGACCCGGACGGGGGCACCGTGGAGCTGTACGGCCGCGATGTGAAAAGCCTGGCCTCGGCCGATCGCAGCAGTTTGGTGCAAAGTTACGGCGTGACCTTCCAAAACGGCGCGCTCATCAGCTCCCTAACGGTCGCGCAAAACATTCAATTGCCGCTGTTGGAACATTACTCGTTGTCCGAGAAAACCCTGGATGAACTGGCGCAGCTGAACCTGGCGCTGGTGGGACTGGAGCCGGAAGCGGGCGCCAAATTCCCCTCGCAGTTGTCCGGCGGAATGATCAAGCGCGCCGCATTGGCCCGCGCGCTGGCTCTGGAGCCGAAACTTTTATTTCTCGACGAGCCGACCGCCGGCCTCGATCCGATTTCCGCCGCCGCCTTCGATGAGCTAATGTTGTACCTCCATTCGCAGCTGCGGCTCACGATTGTCATGATTACCCACGATCTCGATTCCTTGTTTCGGACCTGCAGCCGGGTCGGCGTGATCGTCGACAAGCACATGATCTCGGACACACTGGACGGTTTGCTTGAGAATCCCCATCCGTGGATTCATAGTTATTTCCACGGACCTCGGGCGCGGGCTGCCGGGAAGGAGATCCATGGATAGAGATGCGAACTACGTGGCGGTCGGAGCGTTCGTGCTGTTGGTGATCGCCATGGCCGTGTCATTCGTGTTTTGGTACACGGACCAGCAGGAGAGGCGCACTTATCAGCGCTACGAGATCTACTTTCAAGGTTCGGTCAACGGGATCACCGCGGGCAGCCCGGTACGCTACCTGGGGGTCGACGTCGGCAAGGTGGTGCGCATCATGCTCGATCCGCAGCAGCCCAAGCGCGTCGAGGTGATCGCCGACATCGATTCGAGCGCGCCCATCGATGAACGCACCCGGGCCTCCTTGAGCCTGCAGGGGATTACCGGACTGCTGTTCGTCGATCTGAAGCAGGATCCGAAGGCGGAGACCACGGGCGTGTTGGCGCAGGGCCAGCGCTATCCCGTGATTCGCTCGGCGCCCTCCGACTTCGATGTCTTGTTGAGCAATCTGCCGTCATTGACCACGCACCTGGTGGATCTGGCGGATCGCTTCGATCAGGTATTCAGCGACGAGAATGTGCGCTCGCTGAAAACCATACTCGACAACGCCCGGCTCGCGAGCGAGCCGCTGCCCAAGACCATTCGCGAGGCTCAGGGGCTGGTGGTGGATCTGCGGCGCACGACCCAGGAAG
>Ga0210399_10001120_pt1 | contig 20950 bp, 20 predicted proteins | sample IncBWC14MmetaG_FD_150865 | JGI IMG/M metagenome (GOLD analysis project Ga0210399, IMG submission 150865) | Forest soil microbial communities from Barre Woods Harvard Forest LTER site, Petersham, Massachusetts, United States - Inc-BW-C-14-M | ecosystem: Environmental > Terrestrial > Soil >... | reverse complement strand
AATGGCTTGACACCGCGCGTGATCTTGGCCGCCCGATTCCAAAACCGAAGGGCCGCCTTGTATTCGCTTAGATCCGCGATCTAAGACTGCGCGGGGCAATTCGGTGGTCTTCGCTCCTTTGCCTTTCCCAAACAGTAAAGCTAAACCACGCGCCCGCGTATTCGGAGTGTGGACATGATGCCACGCGTCACAGTTCTGGCCACGCTTCACGTTGTGCAAGGCGCGGAAAAACGCGTCGGAAACGTGCACGACCCGATGTACGTGGCGCTGCTCGACAAGCTGATGGTCTCCGAGGGAGTGGACTTCATTTTCGAGGAGGCTTCGGGGCTCGGGCCGACGATCGCCGAGAAGCTGGCGCTGGAGAAATTGGGCTTCCTGCACTACCTCGATATCGATCCGGCTCGCGGCGATCGCGCGGACTTCGGCATTCCCTCCAATTCGAGCGAACCGCACATGATCGGGGCCCCGCCGAGCGTCGCCTTCGCGAACTGGCAAATCCTTGACGCCCACGCCAAGAGAGAAGAGGTTTGGCTGCAGCGAATCCAGCAGCACAAGTTTCAGAGCGCCCTCGCGATCGTGGGCCTGGTTCACTTGCTCAGTTTTGCCTTCCGCCTTCAGGCCGCCAATTTCTCCGTCCAGGGCATCAACTACGCCAACTGGCAGCGGCAACCCGCCCGCCGCCTGGATACGGGCGTCTTCGACGAAAATCTGAGAATCTTCGACTGGGATGAATAGTCCCGTTCCGATCCGCTTGTGATATGCTTAAGCATATGAGGACAACCATCAATCTGCCTGACCAACTGATCCTCCAGGCGAAGAAGGCGGCGCTGGAGTCCGATACGACTCTTACCGAAATCATCGCCAACGCCCTGCGTGAGGCGTTGACCAAGCGTTCGCGAAAAACCCCCAAAAAGGGAGAGACCCGCTTGATCACGTACGGCAGCGGTGGGACATTTCCTGGCATCGATCTGGACAACAGCGCGGCGCTGCTCGACATCATGGATGGCATCGATGATCCTCATCGACGTTAACGTCCTGGTGTATGCGCACCGGCATGACGCGAGAGATCACGCACGATATCGGAGTTGGCTGGAGAGCGCGATGGACTCGGGCGAGTCGTTTGGCATTTCGGACCTGGCTCTCTGCGGTTTCGTGCGGATTGTGACTCATCCCAGGATTTATCCCGATCCTACGTCCGTACAGGGAGCGCTCGCGTACGCGAAACAATTGCGCGAGCATGATTCCTGCGTGCTTGTTTCGCCGGGGGCGCGCCACTGGCAAATCTTCGATGACCTGTGCCGGGCAGCGGGCGCCAAGGGCAGCATGATCACCGACGCCTATTTTGCCGCCCTCGTAATCGAGTCCGGGTCGGAGTGGATCACTGCAGACCGCGATTACGCCAGGTTTCCCGGGTTGCGATGGCGGCATCCCTTGACGTGATTACACCCTTGGGCGCGCGGCCAAACACAAATCCTTCCTGATTGAAGAGCGCCTCCCAAAAAGAGTATTGTAGCGTCACCGTTCTGAGCAAAGATTCCTGGAGGCATTCATGACCGTTTCCAACACTGACCGGTCTCGCCGAAACTTTCTGCTGGGCGCTGCGCCCGCGATTGCGACCGGTCTCGCGCTTTCCGGTGCTGCCGCAGAGGCATTCGCGCAACCTTCCACCGGACAAATGGAAAAATCCGGCGCGGCAAATGAAAAAATCTGGAGCAACGAGTACTGGGCGCAGAAGGGCGACGTGAAGCTGTACATGTTCCGCAAGCGCGTGGGCGCGCCGCAGGCGGGCAAGCCGGCGCTGCCCGTGCTGTTTCTCGTGCATGGCTCTTCCATCTCTTCGACTTCGTTCGATTTGACCGTGCCCGGCAAGGGCGAGTACTCGTTGATGGACACGTTCGCGCGGTTCGGATTTGACGTGTGGACCATGGATTTCGAGGGCTACGGCAAATCGTCGCGCACCGAGGGCAATTCCAACATCGCCGATGGCGTCGAGGACTTAAAAGCGGCGATGCCAGTTGTGGCGCGCGAGACAGGCGAGCAGAAATTCCACGTGTTCGGCGAATCTTCGGGCGCGCTCCGCGCCGGCGCATTCGCCATGGCTCATCCGGAGATGATCAATCGCCTGGTGCTGGCAGCGTTCACTTATACCGGCGAAGGCTCACCGACGCTGGCCGATCGCGCCAAGCAAGTCGAGTTTTACAAGACGCACAATCGCCGGCCGCGCGACCGCGACATGATCCGCAGCATTTTCACGCGAGACAAACCGGGCACGTCCGATCCGGCCGTCGGCGAGGCGCTGGCCGACGCGGAGATGAAATACGGGAACGACATCCCGACCGGGACGTATCTGGACATGACGGCGCATCTGCCCATCGTCGATCCGCTCAAGGTGCACGTTCCCGTTCTGCTCGTGCGCGGGGAATACGACGGCATCGCGACCGAGGTCGACCTTCTCAGCTTCTACAAGCAACTGCCCTACGCTGACCGCCAGATGATTATTCTGCCCGGCGCCGCGCACGCGCTGACGCTCGGCCTCAATCGCCAGCAATTCTGGCACGTGATGCGCGCGTTTCTCGATATGCCCCCGCGCGTGGACCATTTGCAACAGGGCTAACCCGGAGGCCTCGTGAAACGCTCTTTATCGCCGATGATCGCAACGCTCGTGTGCGCGGCGATCTGTTCCCTGCCTGCCGTCGCGCATCACGGGTCGCAGGGCTACGATTTCAGCGGCCCCAAGAAGACACTCAAGGGAACCGTAACGCGATTCGCCTGGCAGAACCCGCACGCCCAATTGTATGTGGACGTGAAGGACGACAAGGGCAACGCCGTGAACTGGGCCATGGAGCTGAACAACCCCGGCAACCTGGTCGGCGCCGGATGGACTCATTCTTCGGTGAAGGCGGGCGACCAAGTCACCGTCACGTTCAACCCCGGCCTGGAAGGCAGACCGGTTGGCATTTGCGTGGATGTCGCCTTTGCGGACGGAAGGAAGCTGCATTCGAGCCAGGGCTGCTCGGAGGCGAAGAACGGAACATTCGAGGAGCTTTACCCGCAAGGCAAAAAATGACGGGTCTCGTTTCGGAAGTGTTATCGAGTTTCACCGTGGCATCCGCTTTAACGGAGCATCAACATGAAGAGACAGGTTCTTCGCGCGATGGTTGCATTGGCCGCCGCGCTGCCAATTCCGTGCATTGCCAGCGCACAGACCGCCAGCCTCGCGCCCGGCGCGTCGAAGCCCAGCGCTCCCAAGGGCGGCGACACCTCGATGCAGTACGACCCCCATGACCTAAGCGGAATCTGGACCATCGCCAATCGCAAGCAACTGGTCATTAGCGACGACCGCCCGCCAATGACGCCCTGGGGAAAAGAAAAATTCGGCAAGGTGCGGATGTCGTGGACGAACGAGGCGCTGGGGATCAAAGCCTATCCGGAAAAGGATTGGAATGACCCGGTCTTCCAATGCGATCCGGCCGGCTACCCGCGCGTGATGCAACAAATCTTCGGCGAGCTGATGCGCTTCGTCCAGACGCGCGATGAAATCATTGAATTCTTCGAGTGGGACCACACCTGGCGCGACATCTGGACCGACGGCCGCAAACTGCAGGACGATCCCGAGCCGAGATACTACGGATTTTCGGTGGGCCGTTGGGAGGGAGACACGTTCGTAGTGGAATCAAACGGATTCGACGAGCGAACCTGGCTCGATCCTTACGGCGACGTGCATAGCGATCAGATGCGGTTGAAAGAGACGTTTCGCCGCGTGGATCGCGACCATTTGGAATGGATGCTGACCGTGGATGACCCGAAAACGTACGCGCGCCCCTGGGGACCGAGCGAGAAGAGAATTTTCAATCTCGTTCCCAAATCCCCGCGCAGCGAGACGCAGGAGCTTCGCGAGGATTTTTGCGTCTGGTCGGACTCGGCCGGATTTTTCAAGGACGTCGATCCCACGGGCGTCGGCGACGCGCCGGCACGCGGCAACAAGTAGCTGCTCCGCAGGAATCCTGAAGCCGAGTTCGCGCGTCTCATAGGTAGGAAGCTTCTCAGAGGCATCATGATTTCACCCGTGGTCAGAAATTTTATGAAGCAGCAGGGCTTCGTCGAAGAGGCGGACTCGGTCTGCGACATGCATTTTTCGGGGCTGTATTTTCAGCCCAGGATCGTCGCGCCGCTGGTCGTCGCGGCGATCATTCTGCAATCTCCGGTTTTCTTCTTCGTGCTTTCCGCGATTCTTTGGTGGAATGTCGTCTTTCCGAGGTGGAATCCGTTCGAGATTCTCTACAATCGCGCAATCGCCGCGCCGCGCGGAAAGCCGATGCTTTCGCCGGCGCCTGCGCCGCGCGCGTTTGCGCAAGGGATGGCAGCCGCGTTCCTGCTGCTGGCCGGGCTGTCATTACTTGCGAGCTGGATGATCGCCGCGCACGTCCTCGAGGCGTTCCTGGTGATCGCATTTGCCGCACTGCTCTTCGGAAAGTTTTGCCTCGGCGCGTACGTGTACCACTTGCTGCGCGGTAAAATCGCTTTCGCGAATTCCACGCTCCCGTGGGCCCATCCCCGCGCCTGATCTTTTTCCCGGGAATTTCCCTCAGCCGGTTTCTCAACCCAGCGAGAGATTACTGCTGCTGCGGCAATGGCCGCTGCTGCTCTTCCGGAGGCTGAAGCGGCTGTTGTGGTGGCTGCTGTCCAGGCTGCCCGGGCTGCGGTGGCTGAACAACGCGCCCGGGTCCAAAGCCCCCGCGTTCCGGCGGCTGATTCGGATTCGGCGCGCCGACTTGCCCAGGCTGAGGAACGCCGGGCGGCGCCGGCGCCGCGGACGGCGGAGTGGACGGCTCGCCCCTCCCCGCGTAGATCGCCGGGCCTTCGCGCGCGGGCAATCGAAACGCGCGCGGCGTCACCAGAATGAGCAGCTCCGTTTTTTGAATGTTGGCCGTGTCCTCGCCGGTCAAAAGCCCGATTCCCGGGTCGGTCGAAATCCATGGCAACCCGCTCGCGGTACGCAGATCGTTCGATTGCAGAATTCCCGACAGCACCGAAGTCTCGTTCTCGCGCAGGCGGATGGTCTGCTCGATGTTGCGGTTGCTCAGGATCGGAATTCCGTTGATGTTCGATCCGGTCAGGCTCTTGATCTCGAACTCCAGCTGCAGCGTGACTTCGTTGCCGGCGTGCATGTGCGGCGTGGCCTTCACCTTCAGGCCCAGATCCTCGTACTCGGCGGAGGGGTAGGCGGTTTGCGCGGATGGTGAGTTCGCCGAGGATTGCGCGGTGTTGAGCGTGACGGTCACGGTGTTGGACGAGTTATTCGCGCTCACGAGATCGATCGTGGAGTCGCCGTCCACATCGGCAGCGGCCAGAGCAATCGGCGCATTCCCGGTCGGCAAGGAAATAGGCGCTGTGAACGTGCCGTCGCCGTTTCCGACGAGGACATCCACGTTGTTTCCGGTCTCATCCGCGACGGCAAGGTCGACATTCGTTCCAGTGAACGCAGTGGCGACAATTCCGGCAGGACCCGACCCAGCCGGAAAATCTTTTGCGATACCAAAGCTGCCGTCCCCATTCCCCAACAGGATCGAGACGGAATTGTTCGAGGTGTCCGTTCCGTCGTACGTGACCGCCAAGTCCGGCTTGCCGTCATTGTTGAAATCGCCGACGGCGACGCCCGCCGGGGTCGGGCCGGTCGCGTAAGTCGGAGAAAGCGGAACGGCAGGAGGTGCGAAAGTGCCGTTGGGAGTGGTGCTGTTACTGAGTTCCTGGTCCAGGAGAATCGAGACGGTACTGTCGCCCTTATTCACAACGGCGAGACTTGGAAATCCGTTGGTGACAAAAATGCCGGTCGCGATGGCTGAAGGCTCAACGCCAACCGGATAGTCAACCTTCGTAGCGAACGTGCCGTCCTGATTGCCGCCATTGCTTCCCGGCTTGTTGCCGAGCAGAATGGACACCGCGCCCGCCGTCGTTCCGTCACCCTGATCTACAACCGCGAGGTCGGGATCGCCATCTCCGTCAAAATCCTGCGCCACGAGGGCGACCGGAACACTGCCCGTGGTGTAGGCCACGGGCGCCTTGAACGTGCCGTCGCCGTTTCCAATCAGAACCAGCACGCGATCGTTGTTCTGATCCGTCACCACGATGTCCTGGATGCTCGTCGTCGTGGCGTCGCTGTTGTGAACGAAAGCGCCCGTCACGATTGCCGACGGGCTGGCGTTCGTCGTGGTCGTTCCCGAAACCACCGCGGGCAATAGGATGCACGCCGGGAAAACGGTGGGCGTCGCGGTGCAAGTAGCGGAAGATGGAACCGTAAATGTCCCGTCGCCGTTTCCTTCGAGGATCGTGATGGTGCCGTCCTTCTGATTGGCCACCGCGATGTCGGGCTTGCCGTCGCCGTTGAAGTCCGCGATTGCGACGGAAATCGGGGCTTGGCCGGCGTTGTAGTCGTTGCGCGGCAGAGTCAGGCCTGACCCAAGCGACGCAAGCGCCGCCGTGAGCGCTGTCGCGGTTGGATTCAAGTCCGCGGAAAGCAGTCCCAGCGAAATGGGGTAACGGTCGCCCACAAAAAACGTCGCCGGCTTTCCGTCCTGCGAGCGCAAAAGAATGCGCTGCGCGCTGAGCACCGTGCTGAGCGCGGAGCCGAAGTTTCCGGTGAATTGCGGCATCGTGGCCAGAAAAATCGTCTTCCCTCCCCCGAAGGCAATCAGCGCCGGAAGCGACGCGCCGGAAGCCGAGCTCACCGCGCTGCTCCCGAAAATCGATTTCAGGGTTTGGATCAGCGTGCCGCTGTTTTGCGCCGCCTGAAGCTGGCGAATTTCCGGCAGCGTCAGCATGAAGACGCTCGACGATGCCGGCGGCGTCACGCCCAGTTGGTTCGCGGCCGTGCGGTCGATCTCGAGGATTTCGATCTCCAGCATCAATTCGCCGTGCGGCTGCTCGATCTGTTTCAGCAGCGCCGCGGCGAGCGCCACATTTTGCTCGGTGCTTCGCACGGTGAGCGTGCGCGTCGCGGTGTTCAACTGCGTGCGCGTGATGCCGGTCATCTCGCGGATCATGCGCACGACTTCGTTCATTTCATCCGAGCCGACCGAAGCCGGAAGGAGGAGTTCCCTCTCCACCTCGAGCGCATAGTCGCGGACTTTTTGCGGGCTGTCCTCGGTGACGAACATCGTATGCGCGTCGACGACGCGCGTGAACGTTCTCGTCTGGCGCGAAAGCACCATCACTGCCGTGTCGAAGTCCAGTTCCGGAACCTGGAAGCGAACGGTCCGGTCGGGCAGGTCGGCGTCAAAGACCACCTTCACGCCAAATTGATTGCCGATCTCCCCGTACGCGCCGCGGACCGTGCCGCGAAAATCGAATGCGTGTTTCCCGGGTTTCAGAGACAAGCGAGGCAATCCCGCGAGCCGCGGGGAACTTTGCGCAACAGCAGCGGGCGGCGCCGGATCGAGTTCCTCGAGCCGCTCGCGCGCCACGACGTAGCTGGGATCGATTTCCAACGCCTGCGTCAGCAGCGCGCGCGCTCCGGCGGTGTCTCCGGCAATCTCCTGCCGTTCCGCGTTTTCGACCAGCGATTGGATCACCTGAAACCGAGCGTGTTCCTTCAGGACTGAGTACTCCCGATTGGAGGGGTCATACTGTGCGGCTTCGGTGTAAGCCGCGAACTCGGCCTTCCAGTCAGCGGCTTGCTCCGCGCGGCGTCCCGCCTGAAAGGCAGTGCGCGCGCGCGCCTTGTCAACCTGGGATGGTGTTGCCGGCGTCACTGATCCAGCTGTGGCGGATTGCCCGGAGATGGCCTTGTCCGGCGATTGGGCGAACGCCGTAGCCAAGGCCAGTAGCGCAAGAACCGAGGAGAAACCACACCAAGGCCCGCGCCGCTTCGCCGCGACAGCCGCTTGGCTCGCGAGCGCACGAATTGCCGGATTGCAGCGGGTCCGAGGCATGGATCGAATCATGTAGATGCCTATTCTAACGTCGGGGGAGGGCCCAAGCCCGGGAAAGTTCCGGCTGGGTGGCAACCTGGGTAATCCGCGAACTTGACCGCAGTGGGAGCGGGCGTGTAAACTGGTGTTTCCAGTTGCGAATGAGTTGCAACTGGGAGCGTCCGGCCCAGTCTGCATTTTACACTCCGCCGGTGCTTAAATCCCGGCCGTAGTTTGTGTTCCGACTCCTTATCCGCTCTGGGCGAGGAAGGGTGACGCGGGAAGCGGAACGCAAGAATACGCAAAGTTAAGGATTGCAGTTTGCTCTCTTCTTTTCTCATCGCACTGCGTGAGGGTGTCGAAGCCGCGCTCGTCGTTGGCATCGTCCTCGTGTACCTGAACCGCACCGGGCGCTCGCAGCTCGTGCGCTGGGTGTGGGGCGGAGTCGTCGCAGCGGTTGCGTCCAGCTTGGCCGTCGCGATTGCACTCGAGCGATTGAAGGTGAGCGAGGATGGGTTTGAGGGCGTTCTCCTGCTGGTCGCTGCCGTCTTCGTCGTAACCATGATCGTGTGGATGAACCGCGTGGCGCGGCATTTGAAGTCGGAAATCGAGCAGCGCGTCGAAAAACACGCTGCCAAATCGGAATCGTCCGCGGGCATTGGCTTAGCGACTTTCGTTTTCCTGATGGTGGTACGCGAGGGCGCGGAACTGGCGTTGATCTTGCGCGCGGTCGAACTCTCCACCGAGGGCCTTTCCGTCTGGATTGGCACGCTTCTCGGGCTGGGCGTGGCGGTCGCCGTGGGCCTGTTCTTTTTCCAGGGGACGCTCAAGATTTCTCTCGGAAAGTTTTTTTCCGCGACCAGCACGATCCTCATCATCGTCGCGATTCAGTTGGCGCTCACCGGTGTTCACGAGCTGAGCGAGGCGATGTGGCTGCCGTCGAGCAAGGTCGAGATGGCCTACATCGGCCCGATCGTCCGGAACGAGTTCTTCTTCTTCACCGTAATTCTCGGCGCGGCGGCGCTTTTGGTCTTGCGCGAATGGATCGCTGCAGGCGGCCGGCCGGCGGAAAACGTCCCGGACGCGGCCGAGCGGCGCCTCCTTGAGTGGGAGCGCCGCAAGCAGCGCCGCTGGGCATTCGCCTCGGCGTTCACCTGCACCGCCGTGATCCTGATTCTGGCCGCGGAATTCGCGTACACTCGCGTGACCGCCACGACCGAGGCTCGCTCGATCCAATCGGAGAGCGGCACCGTGCGGATCCCCATGTCCGAGATCAGCGACGCGAATCTGCACATTTACAGCGTGGATGCGAGCGGCACGAGCCTGCGCTTCATGGTGATTCGCAAGCCGAACGGAAGCTGGGGCACCGCGCTCGACGCCTGCCTGATCTGCGGAACGGCCGGATATCGCCAGGAAGGTTCGAACGTCGTGTGCCGGAATTGCGCCTCCGCCATTTACATTCCGACGATCGGCGAAGCCGGAGGATGCAATCCCGTCGGCGTTCCCTCCCGAGCCGAAAACGGCGCGCTGGTGATCGATGTCGCCAATCTGGCCGAAGCCAGAAGCCGAGTCGCAAAATAGCTAGGACAAAAGTTGTAGCCCGCCTCTTCAGAGGCGGGGTTGCGGCAAAAAGTGATTTTGATGTCATCCCGAGCAAAGCGAGGGATCTGCTGTTCCGCGAATTCGGAGAAGAAGCAGATTCCTCGGGCAAACCCCGCCCTTCGGAATGACACGTGGGTGGGGTTTCCACGACCTTACAAGGGAAGGCGTGAGCGTGGAGTCGGTCGCCGTCTGAATTTAGCCGGTCGCGTTTCGCAAGGGTCAGCCAAGCATGTTTCTTCGAATCGTCAGCGATTCTTTCAAGCGCAAGCCCAGCCGCAAGCTGCTCACCGCGGCGGCGCTGGCGCTGGGCATGGCCGTCGCCACGGCCACGCTGGAAGTGGCTCTCGACGTAGGAGACCGCCTGGCGCGCGAATTCCGGTCCCTGGGCGCCAACCTTCTGGTTACGCCAGCTTCGGACACGCTACCGCTTGAAATCGGCGGCGTGGATTATCGGCCCGTCGATGCGGGCGCTTACCTGCCCACCACCGACCTCGGCAAGCTGAAAACGATTTTTTGGCGCAACAACATCGTGGGATTTGCTCCGTTTCTCGACGTGCCCGTCTCGCTTTCTTCCGCCGACGTGCGAAATGATTCGAACGCGGAATTGATCGGAACCTGGTACAGCCACCTCGTTCCGGTTCCGGACGGCAGCGCGTTCGTCACAGGCATTTCGGCCACGAATCCCTCGTGGCACGTGGACGGCCGATGGTTCGCCGATGGTGCGGATGAAGGTGTAGCCGGCGCGGCGCTCGCGAGGCGATTGAATCTGCGTGCGGGGAACGAAATCAAAATCGGCGCCGGGAGCCGCTCGCGTTCCCTTAAGATCACGGGAATTGTTTCCACCGGCGGCCGCGAGGACGATTCCCTGCTTGCACCGCTCGAGGTTGCGCAGGACCTGGCAGGCCGCCCCGGCCAATATCGCCGCCTGCAAGTCAGCGCGCTGACCAAGCCGGCCGACACCTTCTCCGAGCGCGATCCCGCCGGCATGACCGCGGCGGAATACGATCGCTGGTATTGCAGCCCATACATCTCCTCGATCTCGCGCCAGATTCAGCAGCAGCTTCCGGGCGTGGACGTGCGCGCGATCCGCCAGGTGGCAGAGGGAGAGGGCCGCATACTGACGCGCGTCAGCAGCCTGATGTGGCTCGTCACGTTCGCCGCTCTCTTCGCGGCGGCCCTCGCTGTTGGCGCGACCTCCGCGACGACGGTGCTCGAGCGGCGCTCGGAAATCGGCTTGATGAAAGCGCTGGGCGCGAGCGGCCGCGCCGTCAGCTCATTTTTTGTCGCCGAGCAATTAACGCTCGCCTTCGCCGGCGGCGTCCTCGGATACGCGCTGGGAATTTTGCTGGCTCGCGCGCTCGGCATCGAAATTTTCGGAATCGCTCCCACGCTCCGCTGGATTCTGTTCCCGATCGTTCTGGCTCTCGCGGCGGCCGTCGCGCTGCTGGGGAGCCTCCTCCCGCTTGGACGCGCCTCGCGCTTCGATCCGGCCCCCGTGTTGCGGGGAGAGTGAGGGAGTGGCCCGCCGCGCGATGTTCCCGCGAATTTTATGGAAGCTCCTGGGCGCAAGCCGCGGACGCCTGACCGTGGCGCTGATCGCGCTAACGAGCGGCGCCGCGATCTGCTCCGCGCTGCTCAACGTGAATCTGGACGCGGAGCGGAAACTGACGCAGGAATTTCGCACGCTGGGCGCGAACGTGATCGTCGCTCCGCCCGCGGCGGGCGGCGATGCCGCGCTTGTCGACTCCGGCGTTGCCGATCGAATCGAGGGGCTGCACATCGCGGAAATTGCCGGCGCTGCGCCTTACCTTTACGTTGCGGCGAATTCCGGCTCGCAGCCGGTCATCCTCGCGGGCACCTGGTTTGACCAGGTCGCCACGATGAATTCCTGGTGGAAGGTCGAAGGCCGCTGGGTTTCCTCGCGCGGCGATCATGAACATTGCCTCGTCGGTTTCAACGCCGCGCGGCTGCTCGGTCTCGCGCCGGGAAGTTCCCTGCAGCTGCGGTCGGCCGATCGCCACCTCGCGCTCACCGTCGCGGGGATTGTCACCACCGGCGGCGCCGAGGACAATCAGATTCTTACTAACTTGGATTCCGCGCAGTCTCTTGCCGGCCTCGCCGGCCGCGTGAGCCTGATTCAGGTCAGCGTCGCGGGAACCGCGTCGCAAATCGAAAGCGTGACGCGCAAGCTGGCGGAAGCGCTGCCCGGCCTCGACGTCCGGCCCGTGCGCCAAATCGCCGCCGCCCAGGGAACGATCCTCGAGCGGATTCGCGGATTGATTTTCTGGACCGTCGCGCTGATTCTGGTTCTTTCCATGCTGGCCGTGCTGGCCTCGATGGCGGCGCTCGCCATGGAGCGCAGGAAGGACGTCGGCCTGATGAAAGCCCTGGGCGGGACGGTGCCGCGCATCATGCGGCTGTTTCTAGCCGAAGCGGGATTGCTCGGCGCGGCGGGCGGCCTGCTCGGATTTTTGATTGGCGCGTTGCTGGCGCGATGGACTGGCGAGCGCATCTTCGGCGTGGTGATCTCGGCGCGGTTCGAAGTATTGCCGCTCACGATTGCGCTGACGATCGGCGTGGCCTTGGCGGGCGCTTTTCCGTTGCGCCTGCTGGGCCGAGTGCGCCCGGCAGACATTTTGAGGGGAGAATAATGGCGTCGCTGGTCCAGGTCGAGCAGCTCGATAAGCGCTTCGGAGATGTGCGCGCGCTCGACCGTGTGAGCTTCGAAGTGGACGCGGGCGAATGGATCGCCATCATGGGGCCCTCGGGCTCGGGAAAGACGACGCTGATCAACATTCTTGGTGGGCTGGATCATCCGACCTCGGGCCGAGTCGTCGTCGACGGCCTGGCAATCGGCAGCCTGGGCGAGCGCGAATTGACGCGCTATCGCGCCGACAAAATCGGCTTCGTGTTTCAGCAGTTTCACCTGGTTCCCTACCTGACGGCGGTGGAGAACGTGATGCTCGCCCAATATTTCCACAGCATCACGGACGAAAAGGAAGCAGCCGAGGCCTTGGCTCGAGTGGGACTGAGCGACCGGCTAGGCCATGTGCCTGCAGAGCTTTCGGGCGGCGAGCAGCAGCGCGTGGCCATCGCGCGCGCGCTCATCAACAATCCGAAAGTGATTCTCGCGGACGAGCCGACGGGCAATCTCGACGAAGCGAACGAAGCGGTGGTGCTGAAGCTCCTGCGCGATCTGCACGATGCCGGGCATACGATTCTCGTGGTCACGCATTCGCAGGCAATCGGAAATCTGGCCGATCGCCGCATCGAACTCGAGCACGGCCGCCTGGCTCGCATCAGCTCGCCGTCGCTGGCCAAGGCCAAGGAGTAGCGCACAGAGCGCATCATGCCCATCCACATCGATGAGCGAAGAAAGCCCGCCAGCGTAAAGGTGCACGTGTCCTCCGGCGCCGGGGTGGACATCGTCTGGGCCGACGGCCACGCCAGCCACTACGATTTCGCCTACCTGCGCGAGGGATGCCCCTGCGCGATGTGCAACGATGAGCGGGCGAAGAAGAGCCAGGCGAAATTCCCCGCCGCGGCGTCACCGCTCGGAGGCTCCTCGGTGCTGCCGATGTTCAAGCCGAAGCTCGCCGCGAAATCCGCCCACCCCATCGGCAACTACGCCCTACAGATCGATTTCAACGACGGCCACACCGCGGGGATTTTCAGCTTCGATTACCTGCGAACGATCTGCCCCTGCGCCGATTGCGCCCGCGAATTCCGCACCGCCGGCGATTCCTGACAGCAATTCCGCGTAGACACCCTCCACATAAAGATGCCATAATAAATTCTTTATACTTTCTTAATGCCTTATGGCGTCGATACCGAAGGACCCATCCTCTGAACCGTCCCGCGTAATAACCGTACCTCGCGTCATCGTGGCCACCACGGCCATGCTGACGTTCATCTCCTTCTGGCGCGCCGCAGCGATCGTTCTGAACGACCTCGCCTCTTCCGCCTACTACGCCGGCGGCGAATCTGAAAGTTTCATCGGGAAGTCGGCGCCCTGGTTCATCCTCGGCGTCATGCTTTTCTCCTATTGCGTGCGCGCCGTATACGTCGAGAGTTGCAGCATGTTTGTGCGCGGCGGCGTGTATCGAGTGGTGAAAGAGGCGCTCGGGGGAACGCTGGCGAAATTCTCCGTCTCGGCGCTGATGTTTGACTACATTCTGACCGGACCGATCAGCGGAGTGTCGGCCGGGCAGTACCTCGCCGGCCTCCTGAACGAGCTATTCGCTTATTTTCATATCCACATCGCGCTCTCGGAAAATTTGACCGCCGCGTTTTTCGCCGTCCTCGTCACGCTTTTCTTCTGGTGGGAAAACATCAAGGGCGTTCATGAATCGAGCGACAAGGCTCTGAAGATCATGCAGATCACCACCGTGATGGTGATCCTGCTGATCGTCTGGTGCGGCTACACCATTCTGGTGCGCGGCGCGCATCTGCCGCCCTTTCCCACGCCTTCCAATATTCGCCTCGACAAGCGGTCGCTGGGGTGGCTTTCCGGCAGCCAGATCGTGAAAATGATCCCGCTGATTGCCGTGTTCGTCGGCCTCGGGCATTCGGTTCTGGCGATGAGCGGCGAAGAATCCCTCGCACAGGTGTATCGGGAGATCGAAGCGCCCAAGCTCCCCAACCTGAAGAAGGCCGGCCTGGTCATCTTCGTCTACAGCCTGCTCTTCACATCCCTGGTCTCCTTTTTTGCCGTGATGATCATTCCCGACGACGTGCGGCAACGCTATCTCGAGAATCTGATCGGCGGACTGTCGATGAGTCTGGCCGGTCCTTTTGTGCTGCGGCTCGCTTTCCACGTGTTCGTGGTCGCAGTGGGGACGCTGATTCTGGCGGGCGCGGTAAACACGGCGATCGTGGGATCGAACGGCGTGCTCAATCGCGTTTCCGAGGACGGCGTGCTGGCCGACTGGTTCCGCCAGCCGCATCGCCGCTTCGGTACTTCGCACCGCATCATCAACATGGTGGTCGCCTTCCAGATCGTCACGATTGTCGCCAGCCGGGGCGACGTGACGTTTCTGGCGAACCTGTACGCCTTTGGCGTGATCTGGAGTTTCACGATGCAGGGCGTCGCGGTGCTGGTCATGAGATACACGCACCGTGAAGAGCGCGAATCGCGGGTCCCGCTGAACTTCCGCTTGTTTGGCAAGGAAATCCCGCTAGGGCTCGCCCTGATCACCCTCACGCTCTTTCTGATCGCGGTCGTGAACCTCTTCACCAAGCCGGACGCGACCATCGCCGGGCTGATTTTTTCGTGCGTCATGTTCGGTGTTTTCACCGTCTCCGAGCGCGTGACCCAGAAGAAGCGCGGCTCGGCCCACGTTGAAATGGATCAATTCAACGTGGCCGCGCGGGAAGAGCTGACGCGGCAAACGGTGGGCGTGCGGCCCGGAAGCGTGCTCGTCCCGGTCAGCAACTATCATGCGCTCTACCATCTCCAGGCGGTTTTGGACCGCGTTCGGACCGACCGCCGCGACATCGTCGTCCTGCACGTTCGGCTGCTCCGCAGGGCCGCCGGATCGAGCGAGCTCGAAGCTGAGCAGCTGTTCGGAAGCGTGGAGCAGTTTCTCTTCACCAGGGCCCTCTCGCTCGCCGAAAAGCGAGGCAAGCCGGTGCGGCTGGCCGTGGTTTCCGCCAACGACTTGTGGAACGGCATCCTGAACGCGGCCGTAAAACTGGAGTCCAGTACGATCGTGCTCGGGCGTTCGGCGAAGGTTTCGCTGCCGGAGGAAGCCCGCGAGATCGGCCTCGCCTGGGAGCAACTCCCCGACCCGCGCCCGCAATTCAACCTGGAGATCTTCACACCGGGCGGACAGCGTGAGTTCTTTTTGCTGGGCCCGCACGCGCCGAATCTCACCTCCAACGAAGTCCGGCTCGTCCACCGGCTCTGGCTGCGTTTCAGCGACCTGGTCGCTCCGGACGAACTGCACCATCACGACGTGGTCCACTTCGCCCTCGATGAGTTGTGCAAATCGATGGAAAACGGCAACGAAGCGGGCGTCGCCGCACGCATGAAAGAACACATCTCCCGCAACAAGCCCCAGCAGCCGAAGCCGGACTAGCCCGCCCGGCCGCCCCCGCGCCGTCGCCAACGTGGTATTAACTTCCCGGCTACCGCAAGCTCCCTTCAGTCAGGACGCCTCGATTCATTCTTGCGTATCCTGTAAGTCCAGCCTCTCGGAGGATTTTTATGTCGTCCCATCAGCTTGCCTACGCGCAGAAGCGCCGCAGTACCCGCATCGATCAGGCCATTCCGCTCCTGGTGCAGGGCGTGGGGGCTTTGCGCGAACCCTACCAGGAACAGGTCTCCACGACTTCGGTCAGTGCGCACGGATGCAGCTACCTGTCCAGGCACGAGGTCATTCAGGGCGAGACCGTGTACATCGACCTGCCGAAGAGCAATGGCTCGTCCAAGACCTCCAGCCGGGCCCGCGTGAAGTGGGTGCAAAAGACCAATGCCAAGGATCGGAGCTATCAAATCGCCGTCGAGCTGGAGGTTGCTGGAAACATCTGGGGTCTCCCGTCGCCCCCCGAGGATTGGATCCAGCTTCAGGCGCCGCAGCCCGTCGACGCCGCGCCCCCCGCGCGCGAGTTGAAGGTGGTGCCTAGGAAGGAATCTCAAGCGATCGTTCCGGAGCCGCAGGCGCAGGTAAGTGTCGCCGCGCCTCCCGCGAAGGTTGAGGCTCCTGGTATTTCGATCCCGCCGATCGCCCAGTTGATGGTAGGCCTCGGCGAGCAGATTCAGACCATGGCTTCGGAAGCCGCCGGCACGGCGCTGATCAAGGAAAAGGGCCGGGTGGTGGAGGAGTTTCGCCTGCAACTGCGGGAGGAGACCCACAAGGCCATTCACGCGGCGATCTCCGCATCCAAGGAAGTCATCGTTAACCACACGCTGAAAGAGTTGCGCGAGTCCTACGAGGCCGCGGCCCGATTGAGCTACGCGCAATGGAGGAAGAGGCTTGAGGAGGACGTGGCGAGCGCGCAGCGCCACATGGTCGCTCAAGCCAAGGAACTGAGCCAGAAGTTGGAGACGATTGCCCTCAAAACCATCGACCGCGTGCAACACAACCTGGAAACGACCCGCGGCGAAGCCGTCGAGCGCTTCGTGACGCGCCTGCGCGAGCAGATGGGGCCATTGCTCGCGGACGCGAAGGAGTCCGTTCAAAAGCTGGAAGCCTCTGGCGCCGCTCTGAAGCACGAGTCCGAAACGCTCTGCACGGACTTCGAGAATCAACTCTCCTTCAGCGCGAGCACCAGCCTGGCGAGGGTCCAGGAAGAGTTTGAGAGGAGCAGCTCCACCGTTGCCGCGCAAACGAGCGAGACCCTGCAGAAGCTCTATCAGGACTTCGAGAGGGCCGCGCAGGACAACATGAATGCGCTCCTGGGATCCATCAGCAACGACATGACCAAGGATCTGCAGGAGAGAGCGGGAGAAGTTTCACGCGAGTACTCGGTGGGACTCGAGGACTTCACGCGCAACTATTTGCAGTCGATCGGCAGGTCCATCGCCGAGATTTCGCCGAAACTGAACGGAAACCCGCAGCAATAGCTGCGCGAAGAGAAGCCGCCCCCAGGCCGGGCCTAGACGGGGCGCAGTTCCGACGTGCACTGCGAACACTTCGTCGCTTTGGCCGGAATCGAGCTGAGGCAATAGGGGCAATCGCGCGTTGCGGCAGGAGCCGGCGCAGGCGCCGGTTTCGGCATCAGGCGATTGACCTGGCGCAACAGCAGAAAAACCGCGAAAGCCACAATCAGAAAGTTAATCACCGTGTTCAGGAACAGGCCGTAGTTCAGCGTGGCCGCGCCCGCCGCCTTGGCCGCGGCAATCGTCGGGTAGTGCGTTTCGGTCAAATTCAGAAACAGGTTTGAAAAATCGACGTGGCCGAGGAGCCTTCCGATCGGCGGCATCAGAACATCCTGCACGAACGAATTGACGATCTGCCCGAACGCCGCGCCGATAATGATGCCAACGGCCATGTCGAGCACGTTTCCCCTCATCGCGAATTCCTTGAACTCTTTCAACATGGAAGTTTCCTCCGGCTCGTTTGGATTTGGAAAAAATTGGAGAAAATCAGTCCGTACGCAATGAGAGCACGGCCGCCAGGATTCCCCGAAGCGCCAAAATCATTCCGGCGGCCGCGAAAACATATCCTACCCATCGAAATTCCACCAGTGCCAGGGACAGCATCATCAGTCCGACGACGGCGAGCGATGCGCCGCCCACCTGCGCCACCACCCGATCCGAGGTCCGCGCCGCTCGCGCCGTCTTCGCCCAGGTGCGGGCGCCCCAGTAAATCAGCGCCGCGCCCAGGCCCAGCCACGCCGGCCCGCGCGGATTGAAGTTGCGGGGATCGAGCCGCCCGCTCAGTCCGATCCAGACCAGGAAGCCGCCGAGCAAAATGAAGATGAACTCGGTCATCATGCGGAACAGGTTGGCTGGGTTCGGCATGGCGTTCTCGCCCGGTCAGACCCGCTCGATCTTTACCGATTTCAACTCGACCGGTTGTTTCGGCTTGTCACTTGCGCCGCGGGGCAATTCCGAGATTTTCACGGCGATGTCCATGCCTTCGACGACCTCGCCGAAAATGGAATGCCGGTTATCGAGCCACGGCGTCGGCGCCACGGTGATGAAAAATTGGCTCCCGTTCGTGCCGGGGCCGGCATTGGCCATGGAAAGCTTGCCGGGCTTGTCATGCTTCAGCGTATGGTGGAATTCGTCGCCGAAGCGGTAGCCGGGATCGCCTGTTCCGGTGCCCAGCGGGCAGCCGCCCTGAATCATGAATTGCGGGATCACGCGGTGGAAAATCAGGCCGTCGTAGAACGGCCGCTTCGTTTTCTTGCCGGTCTTCGGGTCCACGAATTCCTTCGTGCCCTCCGCCAAGCCGACGAAATTCCCGACCGTCTGCGGCGCTTCTTTTTCGAACAGGCGAACGACGATCGTCCCTTGCGAAGTATCGAACACGGCGTAGGTGCCTTGTGCGCGACTCAAGACTGCCTCCTCAACCTGGTAAATTCCGCTCGCGGCAAGCACTCGCGGCGAGCCGGGGCATTATCACCCATTCCGGTTTGGTAGGCCAGCGCCGGCCGCGAAGTCAGGCCCGCGAATTTATCGAAGCTTGCATTCGTGCCGGAGTGCTAAACTTCCGGGTTTCGCGGGTTGCATCGCGGCGACGCCCCCGTGAATCCAATACCGGTCTGGGAGAATACCCTTGAACAACGTTTTGATCATCGGTAGCGGCTGCGCCGGCCTGACGGCGGCCATTTACACGGGGCGCGCCAATTTGAAGCCGCTCGTCATCGACGGGCACGAACCGGGCGGGCAGCTCGCCATCACCACGATGGTGGAGAATTTCCCCGGATTTCCCGACGGGATCCTCGGTCCGGACCTGATTGCGAACATGCGCAAGCAGGCGGAGCACTTTGGCGCGGAGTTCAAGTCCGGCTCGATCACGGACGTCGATTTGAGCAAGCGGCCGTTCAAGATCACCGCGGGAAATGACACGTATGAGACCCAGGCGCTGATCGTCGCCGCTGGAGCTACCGCGCGCCTGCTCGGGCTCGAATCCGAGAAGAAGCTGATCGGCTACGGCGTGTCGACCTGCGCCACCTGCGACGGCTATTTTTTCCGCGGCAAGGAGATCGCGGTCGTCGGGGGCGGCGATTCGGCGATGGAGGAAGCGAATTTTCTCTCGCGCTTTGCGAGCAAGGTGTACCTGGTGCACCGGCGCAACGAGTTCCGCGCCTCCAAGATCATGCTCGATCGCGCCCGCGCCAACGAAAAAATTAAATTCGTCACACCCGTGGTCGTCGAGGACATTACCGACGTGTCCAAAGGCGGCGTGGAAAACATGGTTTTGCGCAACGCACAAACCAACCAAACCTCGACACTGCCGGTTTCCGGCATCTTTATCGCCATCGGCCACGTGCCCAACACCAAGGTGTTTCGCGACAAGCTGGACATGGACGAAAACGGCTACCTCATCACGCATCACGGCAGCCAGACCAAGATTCCCGGCGTCTTTGCCGCCGGCGACGTGCAGGACCATCATTACAAGCAGGCCGTCACCGCGGCCGGCTCAGGCTGCATGGCCGCCATGGATGCCGAGAAATTTCTCGAAGCGAATCCGTAGCAACTGCGATCGGGCTTCTTCAGCGGCGCTGCCCGCCGCGAATTCCATGCTGCGCGCAATCCTTCTCCAACTGGCCAACAGCTCACGCCTGCGCCGCTGGGTTACCACCCATGGCGCGGCGAGGCGAATGGCAAGCCGCTTCGTTCCCGGCGAAGAGCTGGCCCCTGCCCTGGAAGCCGCACGCGCCTGCAATCGCGCCGGAATGACGGCGAGCCTCGACCATCTCGGCGAAAACGTGATTACGCGCGAGGATGCCGAACGCGCCCGCGGCTCCTACACCGAAGCGCTCGAGCAGATCGCGGCGAAGGGCGTCGACTCCAACGTTTCCCTCAAACTGACGCATATGGGCCTTGATCTCGGCGAGGAATTTTGCGCCGCGCAGTTGCGCATCGTCGCGCGGCGCGCCGAGGAGCTGGGGAATTTCGTCCGCGTGGACATGGAAGGTTCGGTTTACACCGAACGCACGCTGCGCCTGGTGCGCCAGGCCCGCGCCGAATCGGCTTCCGTAGGTACCGTGATTCAGTCGTATCTCTATCGAAGCGAAGAAGACATTCGCGCACTGCTGGGCATCGGCTGCCGCATTCGCCTGGTGAAGGGCGCGTACAAAGAGCCTCCGCAGATCGCATTTCGCCGCAAGAGCGAGGTCGACGCCAATTTTATCAAGCTGATGAAAATTCTCCTGCCGAGCGGAATCTACCACGCCCTCGCGACGCACGATCCCAAGATGATCGAGGCCGCCATCCGCTTCGCCGCCGAGCAAAACATCACCAAGGACAAATTCGAGTTTCAGATGCTCTACGGGATTCGCACGGACTTGCAAGCGCAGCTCGCGCGCCAAGGCTATCGCGTCCGCGTCTACATCCCGTTCGGCAAGGATTGGTTTCCGTATTTCATGCGCCGCCTCGCCGAGCGCCCCGCGAATCTGTTGTTCTTCGCAAAGAATTTCTTCCGCGGCGGCGCGAATCCGACCCAATAGTTGGCCGTGCGGAGAGATCGCTTTGTAGGGCCGGGCTTCAGCCCGGCCGAAGAGTGATCAACAAAACCGGCTTTGGCCGCTGGCCTTTTGCCGCAATTTGTAATGCCCCTCCCTCTTGAGCCAGAATCATTTCATGCGCGCCATGATTCTAGACGAGCCCCGAAAGCCATTAACCCTTCGTGATTGTCCCGTCCCGAAGCCGAGCGAGCGCCAGGTTCAGCTCGAGGTGCTGGCCTGCGCGGTCTGCCGCACGGACTTGCACGTGATCGACGGCGAACTGCCCCACCCCAAGCTTCCGCTCATCCTAGGCCACGAGA
>Ga0210399_10001118_pt1 | contig 20962 bp, 14 predicted proteins | sample IncBWC14MmetaG_FD_150865 | JGI IMG/M metagenome (GOLD analysis project Ga0210399, IMG submission 150865) | Forest soil microbial communities from Barre Woods Harvard Forest LTER site, Petersham, Massachusetts, United States - Inc-BW-C-14-M | ecosystem: Environmental > Terrestrial > Soil >... | reverse complement strand
ATCCAGAGTTCGTCGTTGTGTTCAACTTTATGTTCGACTCCATCGAGCGCCCAATAGTAGCTACCGTTGTTCTGCTGCGGTTTGAAAAAGCTATCGGGGTTGCCTTTGGCGTCTTTCTTGATCGTATAGTCTATTTTCCACTGCCCGTCCTTACACGTAGAAATGCCGATCGTGTTATGCACCATGCGAGGCTCTTCGCCGGTGACGAGGCGTTCATTGCCATACAGAGTGTCGCCGAAAACCCAAGCCACGCGGCCATCCTGCAGCGGAATTGAATAGGCGGCGTCCGCTCCTTGCCACTCCTGTTGAAAAGGGAATGAGGGGACGCAATGAAAGTGCGTATTTTCGGCGAGCATGACACCCGCGGAAAAAAGGACAAAGAGGAATGAAGCGCAATGCAACAGTCGTCTCATAAGCTGCTCCCATAATTTCGGCTGGACTGCTGAAGATCGTTTGTTTATCACCGCTTTCGGTGATGAGAGTTCGTGCGCTTGCGTTTGCGCTGGCCCTCTTTGTCCAACCCGCCTTTGCTCAACGAGGCGGTATGATCGCGAAGCAAACTCTCGGCGTAATGCAGATCTTCCAGCACCGCTTTGCGGGCGAGCGCTGGCTTGTGATCGCGAATACAAGTGAACACGCGTTCATGCCGCCGCCAATGCCGATCCCAGTCATCGATAAATGGCAACACTGCCTTTCGAGCCTCGGATGTTGCGTGATACAGCATGCGCATGGTGGTCTGTATCGCGGCGTTGCCCGACGCCTGGGCGAACGCATCGTGAAACTGAACGTCAAACGCGTGAAACAATTCGGGATTCCCGCGGCCTTCTGCCAGGCCATCGAGTGCGGCTTCCAGACGTTCAATATCGTCTCGGGTGGCGCGCTTGGCAGCCAGAGCGGCAGCATTGGGTTCGATGATTTTCCGCAGTTCGTAGATTTCGAGGTGCTTCACTTCATCGAGCAGGATCATCCACTGGAAGTGCTGATTGAGCACTCGGCTCAAAGAAGACTGAATATAGGTTCCATCTCCAGCTCGGGATTTGATGAGGCCGAGATACATCAGACCTTTGAGCGCCTCACGAAGCGAGCCGCGGCTGACACGCAGCATCTGGGCGAGATCGGGCTCCGGGGGCAATCGATCTCCCGGCTTCAGATCGCCGCTGCGCACGAGTTGTTCGATCCTGCGCGCTACCATGGCCATTACGGTCTCACGATGAATCGGCTCGAGCCGGTCTGCGGTGATTGCGATATCGCGGTATGACGCCATTTTGCTTCCGTCCGAACTTTGTCCTACAAATTTACGGCTGCGGGGCTGTCCAGAGTCATTTCAATAGCCTGGCTGCGCTCGGTTGGAGATTCGGCCAATCCGTTCAATCTCTACTTCAACAACATCGCCGTCGTTCAGGTAGACAGGCGGCTTCCGCGAGAAACCGACTCCCGCCGCTGTGCCCGTTGCGATCAGGTCCCCTGCATCGAGCGTGAAGCTATGGGAAAAATAGGACACGATCTTCGGAATATTGAAGATCAACTGATTCGTGTTGGAATCCTGCATGATTTCTCCGTTCAACGTGTGGGGAACCCCGTCGGCCGTCACGAGCAAGGCAAGAGTCGAGGCGAATGCTTTCGTGTCTTGGCCGGCGGAATCGGCCGCCTTCCTGACATCGACAATTCGATCTGCCATCACCACGCCGAGACGATTCTCGCCCTGCACAGTGTATTGAACGAGCCGCAATCCTGATTCCTCCAACGCTTGACCCAAGACCAAAATCACTATATATGTTCAAATGTCAGACAAACAAGTGGAACCGGGATTTTCTTCGATACTGCTCAGTATGCAGCCCCAAATTTCATTGCAGAAATTCGAAATCTTTGCGGAAGGGCTCGACCATCCAGAAGGACTGGCATTTGATGCTGACGGGAACCTTTGGGCAGGCGGCGAACTCGGCCAGATCTACAAAATCAGTCGAAAAGGGAAGGTCCGAACAGTAGCCACACTCGGGGGCTTCAATCTCGGACTTACGTTCTCCCCGCGCCAGGAGCTGTTCGTTTGCAACTTCAAACTGGGCGCATTGATACAGCTGAACCGGTCCGGCAAAACGATTCGTTCCTGGGAAAGAGCCGGACGATATCGCCTTCGTACTCCGAATTTTTCCGTGTTCGATCGCGAGGGCAACCTTTACTTCAGCGATTCCGGCGAGTTCAAGAAAGATGACGGCTTTCTCTTTGTCTTAAGACCGAACGGCAAGATCGACCAACTGCTTGACCGCCTGTCGTTTCCGAATGGGCTGTCGCTGAGCGCTGACGAGCGTACGCTGTACGTCGTGCAGAGCACAAAAAACAATGTGCTCGCGGTGCCACTTCTGGATACGGGAGCGATCGGAAAGGCGCGTGTCTATGCTGCCGGGTTAAGTAATGTGCCGGACGGCGCGACGCTCGACGCAGAGGGCAACCTGTACGTGACTTGTTACGCCTCGCACAATGTGTACCGTGTGACGCCGGATGAGAAAGCTACGCTGTTTGCGTGCGACCCGGAAGGGACGATGCTTGCCAGCCCGACGAATGCAGCCTTCGGCGGGGCAAATTTTGACGAGATGTATTTTGCCAACCTGAGCCGCTGGCATATTTGCCGGGCGCGGGTCGGCATTCGCGGACAGCTGCTTGCGAACCAGCGCTAGCGGACCGGAGACACAATGAAGATTACGGACATTCGCTGGACTCCTGCCTTCATCCCGATTGAAGCGCCCTTGCGATATTCAGTTGGATCCCATCCCGGATTTTCGCGCATCGTCATCGAGGTCGAAACCGACGAAGGCATCACGGGCCTTGGCGAATGCTACAGCGGTGCCAGCCGCGCCGGTCAGCTCGCGGATTTGAAACCGCTGCTGATCGGTGAAGATCCCATGAACCTCGAGCGACTTCGCTGGAAGGTGGCGGCACCGAGTTCAGAAAAGCTTTTTGGTTTCGTCCTTGGGTTTGCCGGACTTGAATTTGCAATCCTGGATATTCAAGGAAAGGCGTTGAAGCGGTCGGTTTGCGACCTGCTGGGAGGTCGCATTCGGAACGAGGTCCCGTTCGCCGCCTATCTTTTTTATCGCTATGCGAATGACGACGGCATTGGCGAAATATCGAATGTCGAACAAATGGTCGACTTTGCGAAAGCAGTCGTCGGCAAGTATGGCTTTAAGACATTGAAGTACAAGAACGGCGTTCTTCCTCCGGATGAAGAAGTCGATACATTCATCGCACTGCGTGAGGCATTCCCGAAGCACCGCATCCGGCTCGACCCAAATGCGGTCTGGACGGTGACCACGGCCATCGATGTGGCCCGGCGTTTGCACGACTTCCATATGGAGTACCTTGAAGATCCCGTGTGGGGGATGCGCGCCATGAAGCGGGTAAACGCAAAGGCGCCTTGGGTCACTTTGGCTTCGAATATGTCTGTGTTCGCGTTTGAGGACCTTGCGCCCGCGATCATGGCGGATGTGCTCGATGTGGTGCTGCTTGACCCGCACTGGTATGGAGGCATTCATCGCGCTAAAGTCGCGGGTCAGATTTGCGAAGCGATGGGCGTGGACGCAGGCATGCACAGTGGCGCAGAATTTGGCATCTCGCAAGCGGCCATGCTTCACCTCGCCGCCTGTCTTCCGAATCTGACGCTCGCCCCCGACTCGCACTATCACCACCTGGCCGACGACATCATTGTTGGTGGCAAGATGCAATATAAGAACGGGGCGATGGCGGTGCCAACTGGTCCGGGCCTCGGCGTGGAACTCGACCGCGACAAGCTTGCCCGCTATAACGAACTATCGAAGCGAAATGAGATGGGAGCATGGACGGACGATCCGCGTCGGCAGGGCACTGTGATCACGCAGCCGAAATGGTAACCACGAAAAAAATTTGCAAGGCCGCCGTGACCGCTCTCCTAACGGCGGTTACCCTGTCTGTAGCTGCGCACGCCACCAAAACAACGCTCTGGAAGATCGGGGCCTTCGACGGATCCTCGGGCGAATTTAAGAGTCAAGACATCAACTATGCCGATCCCAAGAGCGATCCCGTGTTTGTCGTGGGCCAGAGCCGCGATAAGGATTGGTATCGCTTTCAGCCTGGACCGGCCAACGGGATCGCTGGTGGGCGTCTGCACCCGTTCACGGTGAAATTTGTGCTGCACGATGCTCCGCGCGGCGCTTATCGACTGAAACTCGCCATTCTGTATGAGACGCCGCGTCTCTCGTTCTTAAAGCTCGACGTAAACGGGCACTCCGGTTTTTTCTACTTCCATCCCCAGCTCGATTTCCGCGCCGGCGATTGGGAAGGGACATTTGTTCCCCAGACCTCCATCGACGAAAAGACAATTTCGATTCCCGCTTCTTGGCTTCGGAAAGGAGAGAACGCGCTCGTTCTCACTGCCATGGACGATCCGGCCACGGCACAAAATTCCCTCGGCGCTATTGCGCCAGGCCACACCGGCCTGATCTACGACGCGCTCGAGTTGATTCAGGATGATGCGGAGCAATTCAACGAAAATGCCTTCACCGCTCAAATTGAGCCGACAATCTTTTATCGCAAAACTAAAGCGGGGATGGTGGAGGTGGTGGACGTTTTCATTGGGGCATTCAGATTCCCTGGCGGCGACTCCGTAGAACTTCGGATCGCCGGATATTCCTTGAGCAAACCATTCTCGACGACCAACGAATTCGGCGAGGCGCGGCTTGTATTTGAAGTGCCGGAGTGGAGTGGCGCCGCCGAAGCCACGGTGCGCATCGGGAAACTCTCCGCATCCGCGACGGTCGAGCCGGCGAAAAAGTGGACCGTTGCACTCATACCGCACGAGCATCTCGATGTTGGTTTCACGGATTACCCTGCGAAAGTCGCGGAGCTTCACTCGCAATCTATCGATCAGGCAATGGGCTTGATCAAGAAAACGCCGGATTTTCGTTGGACGCTTGACGGGAGTTGGGTCGCCGATCAATATCTGAATGGACGCAACCCGGAGGCGCGGAAACAGTTTTTTGAACATGTTCGCGACGGCACTATCGTCATTCCGCCGGAGTTGGCCAATCAACATACCGGGAACGCATCGTGGGAAGCTCTGGCTCGCTCACTCTATGGCCAGCACAATCTCGCACGCGAATACAAATTACCGACGGGTGATGCGGCGCAAATTGTGGATGTCCCGGCTTACACGTGGGGATATGCTTCGGTTCTGCATGACGCGGGCATCAAATATTTCGTAGCAGCCAGCAACAGTTGGCGGGCTCCGGTGATGCTGCTTGGGCGATGGAACGAGAAGTCTCCCTTCTACTGGGAAGGTCCCGATGGCGGCCGCGTTCTGATGTGGTACTCGCGTGCCTACCTGCAAGCCCACACACTGTTTGGCGGTCCATGGCGAATGGAATCGATCCGCGATTCGTTGCCGGTTTTTCTGCAGGCATATACGCGTCCGGACTATACGGCCAATACAGCGATCATCTTCGGCACCCAGCTTGAGAACACGCCGCTCGCCAAGGAGCAGAGTGAAATCGTCGCAAGTTTCAGCCATGAATATGCCTGGCCCAAGTTTGAATTTTCTACCGTGCACTCCGCGATGCAACGGATCGAACACGAGTGGAAGGGCGATTTTCCCGTGGTCCGAGGCGACTTCGGTCCTTATTGGGAGGATGGATACGGCTCCGATGCCATCCATACCGCCATTCACCGGGAAAACCAACATCGCATCGGAACGGCCGAGATCATGGGTGCCGCTGTTTCCTCGATCGACACGCGAGTGCTTCCCGACAAGGCCATGCTCGACGATGCCTGGCGTAACGAGCTTGTCTATGACGAGCACACGTGGACGTACGTTAGCGCGACAACCCAGCCGGAGCATCACCAGAGTGAGGACCAAATCGCGCTCAAAGGATCTCGCGCAGCGCGAGCACGCGATGATATCAACGAATCGATTCAGCGCGGGTGGGCTCAGCTTGAAGCGCTGGTAAAAACCAAGGACAATTCCATTGCTGTTTTCAACTCGTTGAACTGGACACGCTCCGGCATAGTGGAGACCGACCTGCCAGACGGCACCACGCTCTTCGACTCGTCAACCGGCGCCGAGGTTCCCGTCGAAATACTCCGCAAAGGTAAAGGAATCGCGCTGCCGGGATTTGGCCCGGGCAGTGTTCGCGTGCGCTTCCTGGCTTTCGCCGTGCCTGCGGTGGGATACAAACTGTACACTATTAAGCCGATTTTGACAGAGCGAGCTTCCAAGGTGAACGTTCAAGGAAACGTTCTCGAGAACGAGTTCTATCGAGTCCGGCTGGATCCGTCCTCCGGAGCGATCGCGAGTGTGTTTGACAAACAGTTGGGACGCGAACTCGTCGATTCGTCAAGCCCATACAAATTTGGCCAGTATCTCTACGTCATCGGTGGGGACAGCTATCCAGAAAACTCGCTCTATCGGTTTGGAGCTGGACTGAAACCTCCGGCGTTGACGGTTCATGCGGCGACTTCGGGAACGCTGATATCTGCGACGAAAACCCCGATTGGGATCGTCGCAACTCTTAGTTCATCCGCGCCAAATACCCCATCGATTCAGATGGAAATCCTGTTACCGAACTCTACAAAAGATATTTTGATTACTTATCACTTACACAAGGACCGCGTGCTCACAAGAGAGTCCGCCTATGTAGCGTTTCCTTTCGCCGTGACCACGCCGGCGTTCACATATGGTTCTCAGGCGGCGTGGGTAAATCCAGCGAAAGATGAGCTTGCTGGAGGAAGCCGTGAATGGTACCTGCCCACAACCTGGGCTTCTGTATACAATCCGCAGGTGGCTGCGACAGTCGTTCCGCTCGACGCTCCTCTGGTTGCCTTTGGGGACATTGTTCGCGGCGAATGGCCCGCGGAGTTTAAGCCCAAGAGCAGCGCGATCTTCTCCTGGCTCATGAACAACTATTGGGGCACGAACTTTCCTGCATGGCAAGGCGGCGATTTCACCTTTCGCTACGCCATCTCGAGCGATGCGCAGTTCAGCGCTCAGTCGCTGACGCGCTTCGGATTGGAAGCCCTAACCCCCCTCGAGCGGGATGATGTGCCGGGTACGCAGGATTCCTCGTTGTTGCCCAATCAAGGAGCCAGCTTGCTAGACGTCGGGAGTCCCGGAGTAACCTTGCTGACCTGGAAACGCTCGGAAGATGGCGATGGAACGATTCTGCGGTTGCAGGATACAGCGGGTGAGGCATCAAACATCAGGATCCACAGCCCGTTCCTCACGTTCGAGCGGGCCTGGCTGTGCAATTTGCTGGAAGACAACCAAGCCGAAATCACAATTCAAGGCGAAGATCTCAGCGTTCTGATCAAACCCTTTCAGGTGCTCACTCTCAGACTTCACACCACGCCGCGCATCAGGCAAGGTGACGCCCAATGAACCTTGATTTCACAGACAGAGTCGCTATCGTGACTGGCGGCGCCATGGGGATTGGGGAAGCCACGGCGCGAAAGCTTGCCGGACTCGGGGCGTCGGTTGCTATCCTCGACATTGACCGCGATGCCGGGTCAAAAAGTGGTGCCGCGATCGCGAAGAATGGAGGTATATGCGGGTTCTTTCCGTGCAACGTAAGTGTCGGCGCAGAAGTGTCACAAGCCGTTGACGCCGTAGTCAATAAGTACGGAGGAATCGACGTGGTGGTTAGCAACGCCGGCATCCAGCTTTACGGGGACGCGGTAACAACCGGCGAAGAAGAGTGGGACAGGTTGATGGGAATCAACCTCAAGGGATGTTTCCTGGTTGCCAAGTATGTCGTTCCACACATGATCGGGCGCGGCGGCGCCATAGTGATCGTTGGCTCAGTGCAGAGCATGACGGCAATTAGTAACTCTATCGCCTACGTTGCCTCAAAGCATGGCTTGCTGGGACTAACTCGGGCCATGTCGCTCGATTACGCGCAGAGGGGCGTTCGAGTGAATTGCGTGTGTCCCGGCGCGATCGACACCCCGATGCTCCGATGGGCGGCTGGATTATCAGCGGATCCTGAACAAGTGATACAAACCTGCAATCACATGCATCCACTGGGCCGCATTGGGAAGCCGGAAGAGGTGGCTGATGCCATCGCTTATCTCGCGTCTCCCATGGCATCCTTCATCACTGGCGCGGCGTTACTTGTAGATGGCGGCATGCTTGTGCCTGCCGGTGGAATGGGCTTTCAGGAAGGCGGTACTGGGGCAGCAACTCACAAATGAATCTCCGGAATAAGACGGCGATCATCACCGGAGGGCCGCAGGAATCGGCGCTGCGTCTGCCGCGTTGTTCGCGAGGGAAGGGGCAAGAGTCGTGGCGGTCGACATCGACCGCAAACTGGTGGACCAGATCAGGAAACGCGGCAAGGCAAACCGGCGTGGCATTCGCGATTGATGGGGGTCTTAGCATCTGAATGTCGCGCTGCGCCGTGGATACCGTTCCGTGGAACGATCGCCGGGCGTACCGTCTATCGAATGCCAAGGTCGAACTTACGGCGCTCGTCGGGGGCGGGCATATCGCGGATTTTCGTCTCCGCGGTTCTCCGGTCAATGTTCTTTGGGAGTCACCATGGCCTACGATTGAGCCTCAGACATTTTCCTCGCGCGAGCACGCAGCACTCTACGGAGATGGCCCCGTAGGGCGCTTTCTGTGCGGCTACACCGGACATGCCCTGGCGCTCGGTTACTTCGGCATGCCGTCATCGGAAGAAGCCGAACGAGGAATGGGCCTGCACGGCGAAGCGGCCAACTCGGAGTGGAAAGTTGTCTCTGCGGTTGCAGATGATGATTCAGCGACGCTGGTGATGGAAGTTACGCTTCCTGTTTACCGTCTGCACTTTCGGCGTGAAATTTCCCTGATGCGCGAGGCCTTCACGGCTTGCATCACTGAAATTGTCACCAATCTCAGCCACGCCGCCATCGAGTTTCAATGGGTGCAGCACGCAGCCTTCGGTGAGCCCTTCTTCGCGAACGGCGAAGCTACTCTGTTTGTATCCGGCAGGCGAGGGGTGACGTGGCCCGCAGGCTATGAGGGCCACGAAGTTCTTGAGAATGACGTCGAATACCAGTGGCCGTATGCGCAATCTATCGATGGTGAGCCGATCGATCTGTCGCAACCATTCGTGCGTGATGGTACCGGCTTTGTCGCAGCCTTGCTTCTCGATTCGAATCGTGGGAATGCTTTTGTCGCCGTCCACAACCGGCGGCACCAACTGGTTGCGGGATACTGTTTTAAACCCAAGCTTTTTCCGTGGGTTGTGCTGTGGGAGGAGAACCGCGCTCGCGCGTATGCTCCGTGGAACAAACGAACAAGAGTTCGTGGCGTTGAGTTTGGCACTAGTCCGATGCCGCTCGGGCTTACCCACGCTCGGGAAATGCGCCGCTTGTTCGACAGGCCCGTGCTTTGTTCCAGCCCGGCAAATGCGTGCCTGCAAGCGCAGTATGACTTATTCCTCCATCCGGCGCCTTCCCAATGGTCCCAGATCAAACATGTCCGGCAAACGGAGCACACTCTCATCGTTCGCGGGGATAACGACCGAGGGGATCGCGATGAGGAAATCAAGGTTCAACGCGGCAAGCGCCGCAGTTAGGCCTACGGATGCAGGCCATGGGAGTGCAGGAAAGCCCGAATCTTCCGATAGGCATCTTCGAGTTCTGCGTCCGTAAACTGACCGTGGCCGCCGCCTTTGATCGTCACCAGTTCGTTCGGCACACCAGCTTCGGAAAGGGCATGATGCAGTCGCGTCGAGTGCTCATAGGGTACGACCGGATCTGCGTCTCCATGAATACTTAGGACCGGGGGCAGTCCGGCTCGAACATAGGTAAGCGGCGAGACTCGCTTTGCAATCGTGAGTGGATCGGGCTGACTTCCCATCCACATCACAGCGTAGCTTTTCCGATTGTGGCCCTGCACCAGATCGGATACGTCGCTGATGCCATACCAGTTGATGATTGCGGCAACTCTGAGTTTTTCGGTCCCGTCGCAATTATTATCGAGCCCTGTGCCGTCGGGCAGCATTCCCGTTATTAAAGATAGATGTCCGCCCGCGGAGTGACCGGTCAAGACGATGCGATTGACGTCGATGTTGTACTGCTTGGCATTCCTCACCGCCCAGCGCAGAGCGCAACGGGAGTCCTCCACGGCTGCCGGCGCGAGGGAAACGCTAGCCATACGGTATTCAACGTTGATGACATTCCAGCCCATCTCCAGAAACGGCAGAAAGAGAAGTGTGGCGCCAGTGCGATCGCCGAAGATCCATCCACCGCCGTGGTAATAGATCAAAGTCGGAGGGGCTGTTTTCGCATCCTTCCGCTGCCACACGTCGAGCTTCAGCGTGTAATTGTTTGCCACGCCATAAGTAATGTCAGGTCGAATCCAATATTGCTCATTGACTATGGAGGCCCAGCGAGCAGTGTCGGAAAGTGCTGTACTCTTCTCTTGAGAAAAAGCCGGGAAGGAACACAACGCACACAGCAGAAGAATGAGGAAAAGAGAAAACGCTGATTTCATTAGGCGTTCCACCAGATAAAAATAAAGACTCCTGTTACGGGTTCGTGCGGACATAGGCTTTGATCGTGGCGCATTGTTGCCCTTCGGAAGGGCCATGCGGACGAATCACATAGTCGCCCACGGTCGCAGGAACAATAAAAGTTTCCGCGTAGTGGACGACCAATGGGGGAAACTGCCCGGCCGGGCTCTCAACCACGGCTTCGCGGCCTTCGCAAAGGTTTAGGACATTCACTCCCCCGTTCGTGGAGTGATGGACCGGGGTGGTGAACCAGTGCCGCCGCGTCTCGATAAATTCACGTTCGTGAAGCCCGGTGCGCTCTTCCCGCCAGCCGGAGCCCTTTGCGACGGGATCAACAACGTTGATCAGATTTTTCTCGACCCACGGTGTTGTCCTGTCCCACTGGATGTTTCGAAACCCATGCTGGAGGTGGATTGGACGTGGAGTGCCGTCCAGGCCGAGCCGTCCCCAGTCCCACATTTTGAAGGTGAAGATATACGGAGTGGCACTGATTTCAAGCACCATGCTGTCCTTGCCCGAGCAGTGCGGAGTTCCGGCAGGAATCAGAAAGTGGTCGTGCTTCCTCGCGGGAAACCGGTTGACGTACTTGTCGGCGTCAAATTGGATTGTTCCATCCTGCGCCTGCAGTAAGTCAGCGGTCATTTGCTTGCTATCGATGTTCTCTTTCAGGCCAAGGTATACGCACGCTCCCTCGCCTGCATCCAGAAGGTAGTAACTCTCATCCTGCGTATAGTGGATTCCAAACTGCTGTTGAATGTACTCGGTCAGCGGGTGCACCTGAAAGGAAAGATTGCCACCGTCCATCGTGTCGAGAAAATCGAAGCGGATCGGAAACTCGGTTCCAAAACGCGCATGTACCGCCTCGCCGAGTAACTCATGAGGATGCTGAAATACCAGGTTAATGGATGGGATCTCTACCTTCACGTCGCCGAAGCCAAGCAGAAGACTGTTCTCTTCCGGTACGCAATCAAAGCACCAGGCGTAGTTCTCGGCCTCCCGCGGCAGATCACATACTTCTTTCATCCACTGTCCGCCCCACGGTCCGGGATCGAAGAAGGGCACTACGCGAAAGGGCCTGTGCGCTGCATTCTGCAACCCTTGCAGATGCTGCGTCCCGGTGATCATCTTGGGCTGGTCGCGCTGATTTGTGTCCAGCAGAAAATCAATTCCTGGTATCAAGTCTTTTTTCAAGCGGTCGGCGACGCGCCAGTCGACAAAGTAGGCCCGCTTATACTTTGCCTGCGGACGTTCCGTGCAGTTCTGTAAACCAAGGTTTGTAACTTCGCCGGCTCGCTGGCGCTGCTGGATCTCCCACCTTGCCATGTCGCAATAGATGAGCAGGTCCCACTGCTCGGCAAGAAGGGCCGCGCCGGTGCCAATGACGACCACCAGGCCCGATGCCTGCCGCAAGCGGCTTCTTTGTTTCACAAGCTCGCGCTCATCCAGGAATTCCGAGAGTTCGTACTTGCCCATGAAGGCAAACACCGGGTCATCGCCCAGATCGCGCGCGCAGAGGGATTGAATGGCGCTCTCGGGCAAGTAACATTCTTCAGTGCGCAGCACAACCTGAGGTTTCAGCGCGCCTACAAGTTGTTTTTGAATTTCCTTTTCAAAGCAGCCGGGGTAACACTCCACACAAATTACGAAGCGCCCGGGACGTACGCTCGCTTTCAGAAGCCGGCCGATTGCGTCCCACCCTATTTCGCAGCCATCCCGCGAATCAGAAACGCGGACCAGGGGATACTTATCGTAATTCGAGATGTGTGGCCTCGACATTTACCCTCGGACACGCGACTGACTTGAAGATATGGCAGCGACGGTCAATTGTCGCTGCCCTGGTAATCGGCGGTTGAGTGATCAGAAGGTGAACCTGAGTGAGAATTGGGTTTGACGCGCAGTGCCGCCCCCAATCTGTGTTCCATCCGCATCGGCGATGGTTTGGCCAACGCGGCCGAAATTTGCGTTGGGGACACAAGTCGGCGGGGGCCCAAAAGGCTCCGTGACTGACGAACAGATCCCTCCGTCGGGATTAGTGAAATTCGGATGGTTAAAGAGGTTGAATATGTCGGCCCGGAACTGCACCGTCACCCTTTCGGTGATCGCGAAGTTCTTCATCCCGGAAAGGTCGAACTGAAAATAGGCTGGACCCCGTAGAGAGTTGCGTCCGACAGTTCCGATTGTGGCACCCGGAGTTCCGTCATAGGTCGGTTCGATGGCAAAGGCATTGATGTTGTAGCTCGAACCTGGCCAACTGTGGTTCGGAACCCATAAGGGCTGACCAGACACGATGTCCGGCCGCAACGGATTGCCAAAGAATCCGCTGACCACCGTAATATTTGTCGGAAGTCCTGACCGAGTCTGAAGAATGCCGGAAGTTTGCCACCCGCCGAAAGCTTTCTGAACGAAGGAACTCGATCCCTTCAGATCGGGCAAGCTGTAGACCACACTGCCAGTGAGATTGTGCCGTACGTCCCAATCTCCACTCCCGTGATCGAAGATGGGAGTGAACGGGTTCTCAAAGCCCGGGCTGAAAACGTTGAGCATATCGTCGATTTCGTGGGACCACGTGTAATTCGCCTCGAAGTTCAGCTTCCCCACCTTGCGGTCCAGTTTCACTTGCAGGGCGTTGTAGTTGGAACCGAGTCCGTCGGCGAGGACATTTTCGTTCGCAAACCCCGAAAACTGTCGAACTTGAGTAAAGATGTTCGCGGGGTTCGCGTTCAAGGCAGCGAAGTCAACGCCAGACTGCATGTGGTGCACATTGTTGCCGACGTAGTTCACGGTAAGAATGGTGCCGCGCGTTATTTCCTGCTGAATGCCGAACAACCAGTTCGCGGAGACAGGGTCCTTCGGATGTTGCGGAAACGCATTTACGTTTTGCGTTCCTGCGATGAGCGGAGGATTGGGAGACGGGTAGTTTATCGACGCCTGAAAGAAGTTGTCGCTGTAGCTCGCGAGTGCGGGTACGTTGGTCGTCGTGGCAAAGTTGAAGTGCATCGGGTTATAGAAAAGCCCGCCGTATCCGTGAATGACGGTCTTTCCCTTTCCGGTCGGGTCCCATGCGAAACCCACCCGCGGCGCCCAGTCACCCTTCGGCGCGGAGTATGTAGCCTGGGTGGACGGGAGAAACGCCTGGGTGGCGATATCGAAATTCTGTCCCTGATTCGGACCGGCCGCCCACACCGTGTTGTAGTCGTATCGCAGACCGAGGTTGAGAGTAAGATTCTTGGTCAACTTCCAGTCGTCCTGAACATAGAAATCCCAGTTGGAATTCCGATTTCCAACGAATCCTGGGAATCCGATTTTTTGCAGAACGAAAACACTATTGTTTACGAGGTCGTTGACGCTGGCGTAATCGTAGCTTTGTTGCGGCCGCAGCCACTCGTTATTCCGGTTGATGCGAATTTGCGGACCGAACTTGAGCGTGTGTCGCCCGATGGTCTTGCTTACATTGTCAAAAATCTCGACGTCAGTGAACGGAGTCACCTGATTGAAAGTATTCGGTCCGGGCAGCGAGCCCAGATCGGTGAAGAAACCCGCAAAGCCGGCCAGCGGCGTCGGCGTGTTCGAATTCGTGTCGGAATGAAAACGGTTAATGGCGACGCTGAACTCATTGAGCAACGTCGGACCGAAGGTGTGGGTTTCATCAAACTTCGCCAGTTGTGTTCTCAACGCCTGAGGGGAAACTTGCCCCTGGTTCAGGCCGTAGGTAAAGAGAGTGTTCGAATCATTGATGTTGTAGCGGAAGAAAACTCGGTCCTTCTCCGAAATGTTGTAATCGATTCGGAGGGAGCCTGTATCCTCTCGAAGAATGTTGGGCAGAGAGGCAGGATCGTAAATCATGTCTGACTGGTTCGGATCAGTGCTATCTGGGAAGTTTAGGTTACCCACGCACGCTTGCGGCGCGGGAATCGCGTTACAACCCGCGGGGATCGGAGCGAACTGGGCCAAAACGGGCGCCATCGCCGGAGTCGCCGCCATTCGTTGTCGGGCGAACGCGCTCAAGGTGTGGTTTAGAGCGTTCTGGATCGTGATGTGTGTGCGATCACCTTCGTAGTGAACAAAAAAGAAGAGCTTGTTCTTGACTATGGGTCCGCCTAAATTGCCGCCGAACTGGTTGAGCCTTAAAGGTTGATTTGACGTCGCAAAAAAATCCTTTGCGTCTACGGCGTCGTTGCGGAGGTATTCAAATACACTGCCGTGGTACTCGTTCGTGCCGGATTTGGTGATGATGTTCATCTGCGGGCCAAGCGAATGGCCAGTTTCCGCCGTGTAGCCGCTGTTGGAGTAATCAATTTCCTGAATGCTGTCCACGCTGGCTCGCGTGATGCGGGCCGATTCCTGGCCTTCCGTATCGAGGAACCCATTAATGTCGCCGCGCATCGCGTTCTGGCCATCGAGCGTGATATTCAGGCCGGTAAAAATGTTCTCCATCCCATTGACGCTGCCCTGGAAGAATCCCGTGGAGCCCACCGATCCGGGGGCGATTTCCAGGAACTCACTTACATCGCGTCCGTTGATTGGGAGGTTAGCGATCTGATTGTTGTCCAATGTTGTGCCCGACATGCTCGATGAGGTGTCAACCGTCGTAGCCGTACCGTTGACTTGGACGCTCTCCTGCGACGCCGCCACCCCAAGTGTCAGGTTCACCTGTACCGTCGCGCCAACGTTGAGAACCACTGGTTGACTCTTGCTTTCTGCGAACCCACTTGCGCGGATCGCAACCACATAGGTTCCGTAGGGCAATGAGGAAGCGACGAAATTACCGTTCGGGTCGGTGACAAAGCTCTTTTGAATGCCCGTGCCCACGTTCGTCACAGTGATCGCCGCCTGTGCGACAACGGCTCCGGAGGAATCCGTCGCCGTGCCGGTGATCGTGCCGGTATCGAATTGGGCAAACATCGGCAGCGCGCCGAAAACAACGACCGCCAGCAATGCGATCGCATGAAAGAACTTTCTGAAACACGGCACTCCTGATAACTGCGCATTTTGCGTCATGGCAATCCCCCCTCAGCGTCCGTTAAGTTCACGCGAACTTAACGTGTGTGCAAACTTTGTCACCCGGAATCGTAATGCGGTTACAGCTCAAGAGTCAATGATTTTGTTTCTTTTACATCCAAAACGATCTAGAATTTGTTCTTTTGTGGTTGTTAAGGCCGTATTGGCTTCCCGGCGCAATCCGCTCTTTATTTAGTGACGATTCCTCCGCATTCAGTGACGATTCCCCCGCGGGCTTTTTGACGATGCCCGGGGGATGTTGCCTCAGGAGCTAAACTGTTGAACTGCGGCCATTGATCGATCCTCATGAAAAGCTCTTCCAAGTTTTTCTCCCGGGTATTGCTTTCGGGAATTGCCTTGATTTCCGGGAGTTTGATTTTTGGGACTGGGCTTCCTTTCGCCGCCTCCCCAAACTCACCCACGCCGGGGCGTTTCGTCGATGCTACGGAAAAACTTGGAATTCACTTCCGCCAGCAGGCTTCTCCCACCAGCAGGAAATACCTTCTGGAGACGATGGGCTCAGGCGTAGCTTTGTTCGATTACGACAACGACGGCCGCCTCGATATCTTTTTCGCCAACGGTGCGCGGCTCGACGATCCGACACCAAAGGGCTCAACTCCGAAGAAGGACAGCCCGAAGTACTGGAATCGGCTCTATCACCAGAAATCGGACGGGACCTTTGAAGATGTCACCGAGCGCGCAGGTCTGACTGGCTTCGGCTACTCTACCGGCGTCGCGGTTGGTGATTACGACAACGACGGATTCGAAGATCTCTATGTAGCCGGATACGGCCGCAGCACGCTCTACCACAACAACGGCGACGGCACCTTCACGGATGTGACCGCCGCAGCGGGCGTTGCTGGTTCAGGATGGATGACGAGTGCCGCCTGGGTTGACTACGACAACGACGGGCGACTTGACCTCGTGGTTGCGCGCTACATGCAGTGGGACTTCGACGATGTCCTCTGCGGGAAGCCCGGAAAAGATGGCTACCGTTCTTATTGCCATCCCGATCTGTTCAAGGCGGAGTCGGTACTCTTGTTTCATAATGACGGCGGCGGTAAGTTCACTGAGGTCTCGCACCAGACCGGAATCGACAAGCCGGGAAAAGGGCTGGGCCTCGCGATCGCCGACTATGATCATGACGGCTTCATGGATATCCTGCTCGCCAATGATTCCATGTCGGAATACCTGTTTCACAACCGCGGCAACGGAACTTTCGAAGAAGTTGGGTTGCCTTCCGGAGCCGGACTCGACAGCAACGGCAACACCTTCGCCGGCATGGGCGTCGATTTTGAGGACTACAACAACGATGGATGGCCCGACATCATCATCACCGATCTAGCCAATCAGCGATACGCGCTTTACACCAACCTGAAAGACGGCACCTTTGACTACTCAACAACGGTCACGGGCCTCAGTGCGATTTCTCTTCGGCACTCCGGCTGGGGTGTGCGCTTTCTCGATTATGACAACGACGGCTGGAAGGATCTGCTGATCGTCCAGTCGCACGTGATCGACACCATCGAAATGCTTGATCCGAATGTGCGTTACCGCGAGCCACCTCTTTTGTTGCGCAATGAACAGGGAAAGAAGTTCGTGAACGTTTCCGCAGCCTCTGGCGATATGTTCCATCAGAATTGGGCGGCGCGGGGGTTGGCGGTCGGCGACATTAACAACGACGGGAAACTGGATGCGGTCGTCACATCAAACGATGGCCCCGCCTGGGTGCTGCTGAATCAAACAGACACGCCGAACCACTGGATTACCCTCAATCTGGTGGGCGTGAAGAGCAACCGCGATGCGATTGGAGCGCAGGTAAGAGTCAGCACTACTTTGGGCGATCAATTTGCCACAGTGACTACCAGCAGCAGCTACCAATCCTCCAGCGACAAGCGATTGCACTTCGGGTTGGGTACTGCTGATGCCATCCGAGAGATCGAAATCCGATGGCCGAGCGGCATTCACCAGATTTTGCGGGATCAGAAACCGGATCGCATCGTCACGATCACCGAGCCGTTAAAATAGATCAAAGGCTGCATTTCAGGGTGCGAAACAAACTTCTCTGCGGCGGTGTGCTACTGCTTTCGAGCCTGATGCCGGTGGCCCAGGTTTCCCCGCCGAGTTCGACGATGTCCTTGCTGCAGGACGCGGCTCAGGCCATGACTGCGGGGAAACTCACTCGGGCTGAAACCGATCTGCAGACCGTTCTGCGGACCGCCCCTGACGATTATCGTGCCCTCGATTTGTTAGGAGTCGTCCGAGTCCTTGAACATCGCGACGTGGAGGCTGAACAGCTTTTCCGCCGTGCTGTTCAGAAAAAGCCGGACTTCGCCCCTGCCCATGCGCACCTTGGACTGCTCGATCTCCAGAAAGGTCGTGCGGACGACGCGGTCCCTCAATTGCGCGAAGCGTTGCGCATAGATTCTGCTCGCACGGATGCCTCGGATGCGCTGGTCCACATTTTACGGGACCAAAGCAAGACTGCCGCGGCAGCCGGTGATTCGGGAAGCTCGCTGGCGTTGCTGCGAGAGGCCCGTAACTATGCGCCCGACAATCCCGATGTTCAATTCGAATTCGGAGCGATGGCGCTGCAACTGTCGTTGTGGCAGGACGCGATCGCAGCTTTCCAACAAACATTGAAGTTGCGGCAGAACGATCCAGTGGCTCTCTATAGCCTGGGACGCGCGTTTCTCGGGGAATGGAAATTCGAGGACGCGCGCCAGCAGTTTGCCCGTTACGTCGAAGCGCGCCCCGACGATGCATCCGGTCATTGTGCTCTGGGGATGACTCTCGCAGCTCTAGAGAGTACGCAGGAGGCACGAGAACAATTTGAGCGATCGATCGTGCTGGCTCCGGAGCAGACGGAATCCTACTACCGTCTCGGGCTTATCGAACTCAATGTGAAAGACCTCAACGAGGCGGCTACCGATTTCCGCCTGGTACTAACCCGTGACTCGAAACATACCGGAGCTCTCTCGGCCTTGGGGAGAGTAGCTTTCGAACAGAAGCGTTACTCGGACGCGATCGATCTGCTGCAACGCGCGATAGCCAGTGACGATTCGTTGCGCGAAGCTCATTACTATCTCGGCCTGACGTTGGTTCGAGTAGGACGCAAGGAAGAAGCCGACAGTCAATTGCAGATCGCAACCCATCTGGAGCACGACGAAGCCCAGCATCGAAGGACAGTATTGCGGATTCAGGATGGGGAGGGCGGCGATCATAACTCAGACCCAAAGAAGTAACACCCGGCCTCTTTCCCTTGACGGCATCAAGAAGTTCCTTCACGCTCTCCTATGCGATCAGCCGGTTGGGAACTTACTGCGGCCCTAAACCAGGACGGTACCGCCGTCTACCACAACGGTCTGTCCAGTACTGAATCCTTCCTGCATCAAGAACAAATAGGCTTGCGCTACGTCATGAGCCTCGCCGACTCGGCCAACAGGGAGACTCTTTCCCACGCTTTCGTATAGACGTTCGCGCTCCGGTTCGCTCATGCTCTGCCAGAGGTTTGTCCGAACGACTCCGGGAGATACCGCGTTAACCCGTATTGGTGCCAACTCGACCGCTAGGGCACGCGTTAGTGCTTCGATGGTTCCGCAAACACTTGCGGCAATTACCCATCCCTTTTGCGGGCGCTGGCCAGCGATTCCTGTGGTGAGCACGATAGAGCCCTCCTTGCGAATATGGGGGCTCCCGTATTTGACCGCGGCGAGTGCTGCCCAATAGCGCAGCTCAAAGGCGCGTCTGGCCTGTTGGAGATCCGTAGCGGCAAGTTCATGCAAATGCAGGCTGTCGCCCGCGGTGAATACCAAATGATCGAAAGTGCCAAGCTTGGAAAAGAAAGTTGCAACGGCTCGTTCGTCCGAGACGTCAACTGCCTGCCCCTGCGCTTCTCCGCCAACGGATTCAACTGCTTTCTGAACTCTTTCCGCACTACTGGAAGCGATAATGACGCTCGCTCCCTGCGACGCCGCCTGCTTGGCGACCTCCAAACCAATTCCCGACGAACCACCCAGCACAACCACCCTTTTGTGTTGCAAACCGTTTCCCCGTTGCATTGAATTCTCCTTGTGCACTCTTCTTGCTTACACAGTCAAAGATGATTCCTTAACTACATGCGGTTCATGCATAATACTCATGGTCGCCATGCGTCTAGAGAAACTACGACAAGTCGATTTGAACCTCCTGATTACATTTGCAGCGATTGCGGAGGAGAAAAGCATTACGGCGGCAGCAAGCCGGCTGCTCTTGAGCCAGCCCGCGGTGAGCCGCGCGTTGCAGCGCGCCCGGATGATGTTTCAAGATGACCTTCTGGTGCGATCGCCGCAAGGCTTCGAACTCACCTTGCGAGGCCGCAAGATTCTCCAGGAGCTTGAGGGCTTGCTGCCCACGATGGAGAATCTGGTCACGCCGAGTCGGTTCGATCCGATGCGGGAGAAGAGCCACTTTCGCATTTCCGGCCCGGACAATGTCTGCACAGTTGTGCTCCCAGGCTTGTGCCGGCAGTATGGGGACGGTTACCAAGTACAGTTTGAATTCCTTCCCTGGCAGGCCGGTATTTCGGAGCTGGTGGAACGTGGGCAACTCGATCTTATTCTTCACATTGATGACGGGCTTCTGCCGGTGCACTTTCACACGGAAAGGCTCTATCGCGAGGATTGGGTTTGCGCCGTCGCGCGTGACAGCCACTTTGGAGACCGACTCTCGCTAAAGCACTACCTGGCAGCGAGCCACATTGTTGTTGCTACTTATGGCGGCGTGCAGACAATTCCAGACAAGCAGCTCGCAGCAGTCGGTGCGAAACGCAGTTCCTCGATTCGGGTACCTTACTTCGGTGTGGCTTTGCAATGCCTGCCAGGTACAGAACTTGTGCTTACCGTAACCACCGGCATGACCTCAGCCGTCAAACGGAATCGCGACCTACGCCTCGTAAAAGCACCTCAAGAGTTGCGTCCGTTTTATTTCTTGATGGCTTGGCATCCAAGGCTGAACAGCGATCCGCCGCATGTCTGGCTTCGCGAGGCGATGCGATCAACAACCGGGGCTCTGGATAGGTAAGCGCACTGGGCGAAAAATGTCGGTTGTATTGATTTTCCGGATTTCGAACGGCTCCAACGAGATAAGTAATGGTAAGTCGGCTTCGTCAGAATCGGTGACGCCAACTTCCAATTGGCCGACAACCCGCCAACTTGGTTTCGTTCTTGGTCTGAGAGAAGAAAATTCTGCGGGATCACCCGAAGACAAGGCGCGTTTGAAAGAGTATGAGTCCGGGCCGACCGCCAATCTGACAAAGCAGATCATGAAAGGCTTTGAGTTAACAGCGGCGCCGGACGCAGATGTGTTGGACGTTGCGAAGGCCATCGTGAAGATCGTTGATATGCCTTTCGGTACACGCCCGTTCCGAGTACATATCGACCCCGCCCAGGACCGGAGCCGAGATCGTA
>Ga0210399_10001117_pt1 | contig 20974 bp, 17 predicted proteins | sample IncBWC14MmetaG_FD_150865 | JGI IMG/M metagenome (GOLD analysis project Ga0210399, IMG submission 150865) | Forest soil microbial communities from Barre Woods Harvard Forest LTER site, Petersham, Massachusetts, United States - Inc-BW-C-14-M | ecosystem: Environmental > Terrestrial > Soil >... | reverse complement strand
CTCCAACTGGGTAACATCACGGTCATCAACGATTGCTACAATTCCAATCCGAAGGCGCTGGACGCCATGGTCGACGCCCTGGCGGCGATGAAAGCGGGGCGCCGGATCGTGGTCGCGGGAGAAATGCTCGAACTGGGTCCGGCCGGAGCCGAGATGCATCGCACCGCCGGACGGCATATTGCCGAAAGAAAAATTGATGTTCTGCTGGGTGTGCGCGGACTGGCGCAGGGGATGGTCGAAGGGGCACAGCAGGCTGGGGCGCACGCTGAATTCGTGGCCACGCCCGAGGAAGCGGGCGAGTGGCTGGCGCGCGAGACGCGCGACGGCGATGTGGTGCTGTTGAAGGCATCGCGCGGCGTGAAACTGGAGAAGGCGCTGGAGACGTGGAAGGCGCGGCGGGGGATTTAGCTGCAGTTTGCCGAACGCCGCTGTTTGGCGAAAAGCAGGTTCCTCCGCCTTCGCTTCGCTCAGCGTCGGAATGACAAATTTTTTCGGGGGATCGCGGCTGATCGTACCTGATTTCCATAGCTGAAGGCTGACGGCTGAAAGCTGACGGCTGTAGTTCGGAGGCCGATTGCTCTACTGGCTGTTGTTCGTCAAGCTGCAACATTACGTTGCGCCATTCCGCATCTTCCGCTACGTCACTTTCCGCACGGCGTTCGCCAGCCTGACCGCTCTGTTCACCGCGCTGATTGTGGGCCCGCTGGTCATCAGCCGCCTGCGGGACTTTCAGATCGGACAATACATTCGCGAAGAAGGCCCGAAGGCCCACCAGAAAAAAGCGGGGACGCCTACCATGGGTGGACTGCTGATCGTGATCGCGATCGTCGTTCCCACCCTGCTGTGGGCGGACCTGGGCAACCGCTTCGTTTGGATTGCAGTTTTTTCCACGTGCGCGTTCGCAGCCATCGGATTCACCGACGATTACACCAAGGTGACGCGCCGCCGCAACCTGGGCTTGACCGGCCGCGCCAAGTTAGGTCTGCAGATCGCAACCAGCATCGTGATCGCGTCCATGCTGATCGCCATGCAGGCCTACAATATGTATTCCACCAAGCTGATTGTGCCCTTCCTGAAGCAGTTCCATCCGGACCTGGTGATGAGCACGCTGGAAAAATATCCCCACATATGGCCGCTCGCGTTTTTGCCGTTTATTGCGTTCGTGGCATTCATGATCGTAGGCGCGAGCAATGCGGTCAATCTCACCGACGGGCTCGATGGCCTGGCCATTGGGTGCACGGTGATCGCGGCGGGCGCGCTGGCGGTGCTGACTTATGTGAGCGGCCACGCGACGTTCGCGACTTATCTGGAACTACAGCGCATGCCGCAAGTGGCCGAGTTGACCATTTTCTGCGGAGCGATGGTGGGTGCGTCGATCGGTTTTCTCTGGTACAACGCGCATCCTGCGGAAGTCTTCATGGGTGATGTGGGATCGCTGGCCCTGGGCGGCGCCATCGGCACGGTCGCCGTCATCATCAAGCAGGAACTGCTGCTTCCGTTCATCGGCGGAGTATTCGTGATCGAGGCGGTGTCGGTGATTCTGCAGGTTGGGTCGTATAAGCTGCGCAAGAAGCGCATCTTCAAGATGGCGCCGTTGCATCACCACTTCGAACTGATGGGCTGGTCGGAGTCGAAGATCATCGTGCGCTTCTGGATCGCATCCTTGATATTCGCGCTGTTCGCGCTGACGACGCTGAAGCTAAGGTAGGAAGATCTGGGCCACGGGTTTGCACGGATCCACACAGATAGGGCATTGATTTGTTTTGGGGATTTTGATCCGTGAGAATCCGTGTCGATCTGTGGCCAATGAATTTGAATTTCCCTGCGCCTTGGTGACTCTGTGGTGAAATGAGTCTAGATGGAACTTAACGGAAAACGCGTGCTGGTGGTTGGTCTCGGAAAGTCGGGAGTGGCGTCGGCGCTATTTATGAAGGCCCATGGGGCGCGGGTGACAGTGTCCGACACCAAGAGCGGGGACGAACTGCGCAATGAAATTCCCGTGCTGCTCGATCACGGCATCACGGTTGAGACCGGAGGCCACGGCGACCGCACTTTTCGTGGACAGGACTTGATCGTGGTCAGTCCCGGCGTTCCTGTGGATGCGCCGCCGCTGGTGCAGGCGCGGGCCGCGGGTGAGGCCGTGATTGGCGAGGTCGAGCTCGCGGGGCAGTTCCTGCCCGGGCCGATCATCGCCATCACCGGATCGAACGGCAAGACCACGACGACCACGCTTACAGGAGAAATCATGACGGCCGCGGGCTTCCCGGCGCTGGTCGGGGGCAACATCGGCACGCCGGCAATTTCGCTGGCCGAGCGCGCCAAGCCGGAGACCGTGATCGTGCTTGAGATTTCGAGCTTTCAACTAGAGACGATTCAGACCTTCCGCCCGAAAGTTGCGGTCGTGCTGAACGTGACGCCAGATCATCTCGACCGTCATCGGACATTTGAAATCTATGTGGACGCGAAAGCTCGCATTTTCGAAAACCAGCAGGGGAGTGATTTCGCCGTTCTCAATGCCGACGATCCTACCTGCGTGACGATGGCGGCCCGAACGCGCGCACAAGTGTTCTGGTTCAGCCGGCAGAAGGAAGTGCAGCAGGGCGCGTGGGTGCGCGACGGCAACATCGTGTTCCGCGATAGTTTGGGTCAGCACGAGGTCATGCAGGTTTCGGAAATTCCACTGAAAGGCGCGCACAATCTGGAGAATGTGCTGGCGGCGGTATGCGCGGGTGCGCTCATGGGGTGCGGTCCCGAGAAAATCCGCCAGGCCGTGAGCGCCTTCAAGGCCGTCGAGCACCGGCTGGAATATGTGGCCACGATCCGCGGCGTGGATTATTACAACGATTCGAAAGCCACCAACGTGGACGCGACCATCAAAGCGCTGGAATCGTTCCCGGCGAATATCCACCTGATTCTCGGCGGCAAAGACAAAGGCAGCGACTACACCGTGCTCAACGACCTGCTGCGCCAGCGCGTGAAGCGCGTCTACACCATCGGCGCGGCAGCGGCGAAGATCGAATCGCAGATTAAAGGTGCGGAAGTCGTGCACTCCGAGACGCTGGAGAACGCGATCCGCAAAGCGAATGCCGTGGCGCAGCCCGGTGACGCAGTTCTGCTGGCCCCCGCCTGCGCCAGCTTTGATCAGTTCAAGAGCTACGAGCACCGCGGGAAGGTGTTCAAAGACATCGTGCTCGGATTGGGCAGTGACACTGCGAAGCCGTAACCCTTGCTGCGACACGGTCAAAACAAGTTCCGGGTAAACAACTCACGAACCAAAACAATCAACAATCAAGAATCAACAATCCACAATTGCTCTGCCCATCTCCGCCTCCCCGTGGTGAAATGAACTTCCCATGGCAAAGCGCGTGAGTGTCGATCGCTGGCTGTTTACCGTCACCATGCTGCTGGTGTTTGTGGGCCTGGTGATGGTGTTTTCGGCGTCGGCAGTCATGGCCCGGGAGCGCTTCGGCTCGGAGTACGCGTTTCTGTCGAAGCAGTTGATCTGGGCCCTCGCCGGGCTCATGGCCATGGTCGTCACCATGCGCGTGGACTACCGCCGCTACAAGCATCCCGCGCTCGTGTTTTCGCTGATGGGATTCACTACGTTGCTGCTGATCTCGGTCTTTTTTCTCGACCGCTCGCACAACACTCATCGCTGGATCCACGCCGGCGGATTCTCGTTCCAGCCCTCGGAGCTGGCCAAGCCGGTCTTGATTCTTTTTCTCGCTTATTTCCTCGAAAGCCGAGCCAAGACCATCGACGACGTGCGCTCGACGCTGCTGCCGGCGGCCGCGCCGGTGCTGGTGTGTCTGGGTCTGATCGTGCTGCAGCCGGATCTGGGCACGGCCATCGCCTGCGCAGGAATTGCGGCCTGCATTCTGTATGTGGCGGGCATGCGGATGCGTTATTTTGCCTACGCCTTCGGAGCGTCCCTACTGCCGCTGTACTTGCTGATTTTTCATGTGAGCTGGCGGCGCGACCGCATTCTCGCGTTCCTGAATCCTTATGCGGACCGCCAAGGGACTGGCTTCCACATCATTCAATCGCTGATTGCCGTCGGTACGGGCGGCGTGACCGGCACCGGCCTGATGGAAGGCAAGCAAAAGCTGTTCTACCTGCCCGAGCCGCACACCGACTTTATTTTCGCGGTGACCGCCGAAGAACTGGGCCTGGTGGGCGCGCTCTTCGTGGTCACGTTGTTCGCGATCTTTCTGTGGCGCGGCATCCGCGCTTCCTGGCGCACCGAGGACCTGTTCGGGCGCTACCTGGCGGTGGGCATCACGAGCATGGTTGTGCTGCAGGCGTTCATCAACATCAGCGTAGTGTTGGGCATGATGCCGACCAAGGGAATCCCGCTGCCGCTGGTGTCGTACGGAGGATCGTCGCTGTTCGTCACGCTGGCGTGTGTGGGCGTGCTGCTGAACATTACCAAGCAAGCGGAATGAAGGGATTGAGTCATTGGGCGATTGAGTGATTGAGCCATTCAAAATCACTCAATGACCAAATCGCTCAATGACTCGATTCCATTTATAGTCACCTCATGCGCGCAATCCTGGCGGGCGGCGGAACGGGCGGGCACGTGATCCCGGCTCTGTCCATCGCTAATCAACTCAAGAAAAGTTACGACGCCGAGGTGCTGTTCATCGGAACGGCGCGCGGCATTGAGAACCGGTTGGTGCCCGCGGCAGGATTTCCTCTGCAGTTGGTCCGCGTGGGCGCGCTGAAAAATGTCAGCCTGACCACACGGCTGAAGACGGCCTTCGACCTGCCCCGCGCCGTTTGGGATGCGAGCCGCATGCTCAACGAGTTCGCGCCCGACGTGGTGATCGGGGTGGGCGGATACGCCTCGGGCCCGGCGATGCTGGCGGCGGTGATCAAGCATATCCCCACGCTCGCGTTCGAGCCGAACGTGGTGCCGGGATTTGCCAACCGGGTCGTTGCGCGATTTGTGTCGGGAGCGGCGGTGCATTTCGAAGAGACGGCAAAATATTTTCGTCACGCCGAAGTTACGGGCGTGCCGGTGCGGCAGGCGTTTTTCGAGATCGCGCCCAAGCGCGGCGGTACTCCCACGCTGCTGGTCTTCGGCGGCAGTCAGGGCGCGCACGCCATCAACGATGCGATGATCCGCTGCCTGCCGGTTTTGCAGCGCGAGGCTCCCGGCATTCACATCCTCCACCAGACGGGTGAGCGTGACTATAATGACGCGCTGGCGGCCTATCAGCCTTTGGGACAGACCGCCGAGGTCTTCAAGTTCATCGAGGACATGCCGGCAGCCTTCGCCCGCGCAGATCTGGTGGTGTGCCGTTCGGGCGCGAGCACGGTCGCGGAAATTGCGGCGGCAGGGAAGCCGGCAGTATTCGTTCCATTCCCGCGCGCGGCTGACGATCATCAACGCGTCAACGCCGAAGCCCTGGCGCGCCACGGAGCCGCAGTGGTGGTCGAAGAGTCGAAACTGGAAGGAGTCTGGTTGGCGGAAACGATCGCCGCGCTGCTGCAGGATTCGCGGCGGCTGCAGCAGATGGGCCAGGCCGCGCGAGAGCTGTCGCATCCCAATGCGGCGCGCGATATCGCAGCGATGGCCGCGCGAGTAGCGGGGATTGAAGAACTAGCCACGGATTAACACGGATATTTACGGATCGAAACAAAAGCAGATTCCTCCCCGCTCTCCCCGCTTGGGCGGCTACGAGCGGCTCGGAATGACAAGGTTGTTAGAGTTGTTTGGGTTTATCCGTGTGATCCGCGTAAATCCGTGGCCAAGAAGTTGACTTATGTTCGCGAAAATTCAACGCATTCATTTCGTCGGTATCGGCGGCATCGGCATGAGCGGCATCGCCGAGGTGCTACTTAATCTCGGCTACAAAGTTTCCGGCTCCGACCTGAAGAGTTCCTCCGTGACGCACCGACTTGGCGGCCTGGGCGCCACGATCTTTGAAGGACATCACGCCGAAAATATATTCGGAGCCGAGGTCGTCGTCACCAGTTCCGCAATTTCCGCGGAGAATCCCGAAGTCACCGAAGCGCACAAACTGCACATCCCCGTAATCCAGCGTGCGGAGATGCTGGCCGAGTTGATGCGGCTGAAATACGGCATCGCCATCGCGGGCATGCATGGCAAAACGACTACGACTTCGATGGTGGCAGCAGTCCTGGCTGCGGGAGGGCTCGATCCGACTGTAGTGGTCGGCGGCCGCGTCGACGCCATGGGATCGAACGCGCGCCTGGGCAAGTCGCAATACCTGGTGGCCGAGGCCGACGAGAGTGACCGCAGCTTTCTTAAATTGTCCCCAATACTATCGGTCGTGACCAACATCGACCGCGAGCACATGGACTGCTACCGCAACATGCGCGACGTGAAGAAGACGTTTCTCGACTTCATGGACCGGGTGCCGTTCTATGGAATGATCGTCGCTTGTAATGATGATCCTGTGCTACGGCGGCTGTTACCGGATGTGCAGCGGCGCACGGTGACTTACGGGACCAAGCGCGGGTCGGATTTTCTGATCAAGCTGAAGGATGTAGCTAGGAAGAGCCAAAATCCCCACCCTGTCGCAGAAGGCGCGACAAGGGTGGGGCACCCGCTGAATCGGTTTCGCGTGCGCTACCGCGACCAGGATCTGGGCGAATTCACGCTGCACGTGCCCGGCGTGCACAATGTGCTGAACGCGACGGCGGCGATAGCCGTGGGCATCGGCCTGGACGTTGGTGTCGAGGCCATCCGCACGGCGCTCGACCAGTTCCGCGGCGTTGACCGGCGTTTCCAGTTGCGTGGCCGCGCGGCGGGCGTGAGCGTCATCGACGATTACGGCCACCATCCCACCGAGATCAAAGCCACGCTGGCCGCGGCGCGGCAGTGCGGATTTCGCAGGATCCACGTCATCTTCCAGCCTCACCGTTACACCCGCACCCGCGACCTGATGGAGGAATTCACCACGGCCTTCGACGACGCCGATTCACTCTTCGTGCTCGACATCTACGCGGCGAGCGAGAAGCCGATCGAGGGCATCACGGGAGAAATCCTGGCGCAGAGGATTCGGGAGAAAAGCGGGAAGAGCGTGCAGTATGCGAGTTCGCCTGCCGACGCTGCCGATTCAGCCGCGGCGGCCGCGCAAGACGGAGACATGATTCTGACCCTGGGAGCGGGCAGCGTCTCGCAGTTCGGGCCACTGATTCTGGACAGATTGAAAGAGCGGGAGGACGCGCACGCAGGCGACTGAGTCGTCACGGTTTCTGACAGTGCGGCACTCGGCAGAGATGAACAGCGCCGTACGTTCCAATTGGCAGAGCTGAGGGAGCCGGATGAAACGATTTCAGCCAAGTATTCACAATCTCCAAGAGTCACAATAAAGTGATCCTATGGCACCGCCACCTCTGATCTCCAAAGAAACCACTGTCAAAAGCGAGACCTACTTCGTAACCATTGATCTCGGGGGGAGACCTGCCCCCAATCCCATGACAGGAATCTTTGTTCCTGAAAACTATAAGTTTTCAGCAGAGGTGGATGTGATCTTGTGGCTGATGGGGCACCACAACAACCCAACCTATCCCGCATCCCTCACAATCAAGGAGTACTGGACGCAATATTCGAGCTTTCATTTCCGAGAGTTTGTGAACATCGGCAACAAGAACGTGATTCTTGCGGCCCCGACTTTAGGGCCAACTTCGCAGTCCGGGAACTTGACTAACTCCAGTGGACTCTCCAACTATCTCGACCAGGTATTCGCCGCGCTGGGAGCTTACAGTTCTTTCCAAAGCATCCCCACGCTACGCAACCTGGTCATTGCCTGCCACTCCGGAGGCGGTTCTCCAATGCTTAAGATTGCCCAGACCACTCAGACGTACTCCGGCAATATCAAGCAACTCTGGGGTTTCGATTGTGTCTACGGCCCTGTCGAAAGCAGCTGGGTGCAATGGGCACAACAAAACAGCGGCAAAATGCTGTTGATCCGCTACGGTGAAAGCACTCCAGACAGATCTAAAACGCTGAAGAGACTGGCTGCGAAACAATCGAATATCGACGTCGACGGCGATACGGGAACCCACCACAATGACGTGCCGCAGACGTATTGGAACCGGTTTATGCGGCAAGCCACTTTCTTTGCAGATAAATAAATCCCTTTTCGACGACGCCGGGGAACTTACCACCCTTCCGGCTCGTATCTTCCCTTGCTAACCGATTCTGAAGCCCTTCGTCTATCAGCCATAAGGGGTTAAGGCAAATGAACAGGCACATAACACAGGCATGGGGATGGCTGGCGGCGGGCGTGCTGGCAGCCGGATTGAACGCGAGCTATCACGATGGCGGCCTGCAGCGGGTGCACCAGATCGCGGATCGCTTCGAGCACAACACGGCGACAGTCGTGGCCCTGGCCTCTGGACGAGCCGACCAATTTCTTGCCGAGGCGCGGTTGATGACAGCCCGAGACCAGACGGCGTCGTGCCCGCTGACCCGGGTTCGGAGCATGATCGAGCGGTCCCCGGCGGTACTTGAGGTCATGTCAGCCCGCGACGAGGGGCAGCTAGTTCGGTTCGAGGCGAATCGCGCGCGGATAGAAACTCGGATCGCGGCCCGTACAGCGCACCTCAGAATTGCGACTTTTCCCCCGATGACCGTCAAAGCGGTTTCTGTTCCGGTGGTTTGTCCGCGGGTTCGCATGAACATTCCGCGACCGCCAATGATCAAGATGCCGGTGATGCCGGAGATTCACATCGAATCCAGCTCGGCGGGTCCGGTTTAGCAGCGCTAGGGATAGAGCTTTTTCTTTTCTGGGAGTTTGCCTCCCCGGCAAACATGGGCGCGGAAAACCTGCCGCGCCCATTTTTTTTAACTCACCGCGTCCTCCTTGTCATTCCGACCCCCGAGCGCAAGCGAGGGCGGAGGGATCCGCTGTTTCTCGCATGGAAAACAACAGCAGGTTCCTCCACTCCGCAGTCGCTTGCGCTCCGGCTCCGGTCGGAATGACAAACTTGAAGTACGGTCGGCTCTTTCGCAATGACAAACATGGGGCACGGACGGCTCGGGCGGAATGACAAACCTCTGCATGGCGCGTGGCCCGTTCGTGGCGGTACCCAATCCGGTTCCCGTCTGTGCATAAGAGGCGATTTTTTATCTATCTCAAATCGAGAAATGAAGTTATATTGAAAAAGCTCAGCGATTCCTCACGACAACTGACCTGAACTGATGGCGCGGAAATCCAGCGGCACCATCTTGCAGGAAGAGTTGTACCCATCCAGCGCCGAGCATTCTCACGTTGAATCGGCTCGTGCTGAACCTGCGCGCGGCGGGCTCCATGCTCCGGGGCTCGATTCGGGGCTCGACGACGCGCGTCTGGTCGATCTGGATGTAGATGAGGAATCTCCCTTTCTGCGCGGGCAAAAGCGCGTCTCCGCCCGCCGCAGCTCACTTCCCAGAAAAACTGCCAGCCGCCTGCTGTGGGCCTCTGTTGCGGCCGCGGTTCTATGCGCCGGCGCGATCGTCGCCGCCGGCTTGTACGAGTACGGCGAGCGTTCGTGGCGCTTTCGCGTGGAGTCGAGCGACAACATTGACGTTACCGGCATGCAGAATGTGACCAAGGCGCAAATCATGGAAGTGATGGGCGCCGACATCGGCCGCAATATTTTCTTTATCCCGCTGGCCCAGCAGAAAGCGCAGCTGGAGCAGATTCCGTGGGTGGAATCGGCCAGCGTGATGCGCTTCGTGCCCAACCGCCTGAAGGTGGAGATCCACGAGCGTACCCCGGTCGCGTTCGCCCGCGTCGGCCCGCGAATTTTCCTGATCGACGCCGGCGGCACTCTGATGGAACTGCCGCAGAAACGCAAATATTCCTTCCCGGTGATTCTGGGGATGAATCCCGGCGAGCCGCTCTCCACGCGGGCTCCGCGCATGAAGGCCTACAACGAACTGGTGCAGGAACTCGACTCCGGCGGCGCCCGTTACTCGCAGGATCTGAGCGAAGTGGATCTGTCCGATCTCGATAACCTGAAGGTTCGGGTGAACGATCCCGCGGGCGACGTGCTCGTCGAACTGGGTTCGTCGGATTATCTGAAACGCTACAAGACTTATGTGAGCCACTTGCAGGAGTGGCGGCAGCAATTCCAGAAGCTGGAGTCGGTGAACCTGCGCTATGACAACCAGGTAATCGTCAATCCTGACCTGGAAGGAAAGTCGAAGTCGAAACAGCCTGCGTTGGCAGCTTCAGCGGCGAAGGCCGCAGTGGCGGCGGGGGTGAAGCCGGCGGCGTTGATTACACGCATGGTCCCGCATGATCGGACTCTGCCCAAGCCGGCGTTCGAGTTGACCGACAAGAAGCTGGAATCGGCGTCGGCGAAGAAGCCCGCTCCGAAAGCCAAGGTCAGGAAGCCGAAGGCGGCGAAAGCGACGAGCTCGAAAAAAGTGGCAGGGAAGTCTCCGGCAGCGGCTCCGAAAACCGTGGCCGGCGCCACGCATGGTGCGCCGCCGAAACCGGGAGCGAAAAAGCCGGCGCTATCGGCGACAACGCATTCTCCGATTTCGAAACCGGCGATTCCGAAACCGAGTGCAGCGATTGCGAAACCGCCAGTGAACACGAGTTCAAATTAATTGCAGTCGAGGGATTTATAAAGTATGGGGAACCAGCAGGGAAGTTTTCTGACGGCGATCGACGTAGGCAGCGCCAAGACCTGTGCGCTGATGGCGGAGCTCACCGACGGCGGCCTGCGCTATCGCGGGCACGGCGTCGCCGAGTCGCGCGGCTCGCGCAAAGGCATCATCGTCGAACTCGACAAGGCCGTGGCTGCGATCCAGAAGGCGGTCGAAGCGGCCGAAGATATCGCCGGTGCGGCAGTCGAGCATGCCATCGTCGGCCTGGGCGGGGCGCACGTGCGCGGCGTCAATAGCCATGGCGGCATCAGCCTGGGCACACGTCCGCGAGAAATCGGACGCGACGAGATCAAGCAAGCTGTCGACCGCGCCCGCGCCATCCCGCTGCCCGCCGATCGCGAGATTCTGCATTTGCTGCCGCAGGAATTCATTCTCGACGAGCAGGCTGGAGTGCGCGATCCGCTGGGCATGATGGCCGCCCGTCTGGAAGTTAGAGTTCACATGGTGACGGCGGCGACCAGCGCCACGCAAAATGTGATCACAGCAGTGAACCGCGCGGGAGTACATGTCGATGACACTGTCTTCGAGCCTCTGGCTGCGGCCGACTCCGTGCTTCGCAACGACGAGCGCGAACTGGGTGTATGCCTCGCCGACATTGGCGCCGGCTCGACCGAGCTGATCGTTTTTCAGCAGGGCGCGGTCGCCTACACGGGCGTGATCCCGGTGGGCGGCGACCATTTCACCAGCGATTTGTCGGTGGGCTTGTGCACGCCACTCGCCGAGGCGGAGAAGATCAAAAAGATTTATGGCAACGCGATCGTGACTTTGATTCCGGAAGGCAATGAAGTCGAGGTTCCGTCGGTTGGCGACCGCCCGTCGCGGCTGCTGCCGCAGCGCCTGGTCGCGGAGATTCTCGAGCCTCGCGCCCGTGAACTTTTTGAGATGATGCGCGACACCCTTCGCCAAAGCGGCATGTTCGACGTCTGCATCGCTGGCATCGTGCTCACCGGGGGAGCGTCGCGCTTACCCGGAATCTTTGACGTAGCGGAATCTGTGCTGCGCCGGTCGGTGCGGCTTTCGTGGCCTGCCCCGCTGGCGCGGATGCCGTCGACATTGTCCGAGCCCGAGTTCGCCACGGTCCTGGGTATGGTGAATTACGGCCAGCGCGCCCGCATCGCGCGCGGCCTGCAGGAAGATCGCTGGGGAACGAGATTGAAAGCATTGTTGGTGGGAAAGGGAGCATAAGAGCAGTGGCTAGTGATTAGTGGTTTAGTTGCTAGTAGAGGCGATGGCCGACAGTTCTTACTAACCACTAGTCACTTGTAGTACAGATCTTCAAACAGGTGGAGACTATGAAAAAAGATTCGAGCATTCGCATCAGCTTCAATGAAGAGGCCCGCAACGACGCCAAGATCAAAGTCATCGGAGTCGGCGGAGGTGGCGGCAACGCGGTCAACCGCATGATCGACGCCAGCGTGGAGGGCATCGAGTTCATCGTGGCCAACACCGACCTGCAGGCGCTGCGCATGTCGCACGCGCCCGTCAAATTGCAACTCGGCGTGAAGCTGACGAATGGCCTGGGCGCGGGCGCGAATCCTGAAGTTGGCCGCAAGGCCGCGCTCGAAGATTCCGACAAGATTATCGAAGCGCTCGAAGGCGCCGACATGGTTTTCGTCACTACCGGCCTTGGCGGGGGAACGGGCACGGGCGCCGCTCCCATCATCGCATCGCTCGCCTGCGAAATGGGCGCGCTCACGGTTGCGGTCGTGACCAAACCTTTTGCCTTTGAAGGCAAGCGCCGCATGCAGCAGGCGGAGCGCGGCATCTCCGAGTTGATGGAGTCGGTCGACACCACCATCGTCATTCCCAACGAAAAGCTGCTCGCCGTGGCCGAAGACGCCGGCTTCTTCGAGTCTTTTCGAATTGCGGATGACATTCTTCGCCAGGGCGTGCAGGGAATTTCCGACATCATCACCATCCCCGGCATCATCAACCGCGACTTCGCCGACGTGAAAACGATCATGGCGCGCATGGGTTATGCCGTTATGGGTACAGCCTCGGCCAGCGGCGCGAAGCGCACCATCGAAGCTGCGCAGAAAGCGATCGCGTCGCCGCTGCTTGAAGCCGGAGCGATTGACGGCGCGCGCGGAATCCTTATCAACATCACCGGCTCGACGTCGCTTAAGCTCGCCGAAGTGCAGCAGGCGTGCACCATCATCCAGAGCGCCGCGCATGAAGACGCCAACATCATCTTCGGCGCCGTAATGGACGAGAAAATGAAAGACGCGGTGAAGATCACCGTTATCGCAACCGGTTTCCGCGAGGCCCCGTCGGCTCGTCACCGCCCGACCGAGACGCGCACATCCTTCGCAGCCGCGCACGAAGACGCCATGGAATTTCCGGAACAACACGCTTCGCGAGAGATCGGTTCGCGTGATTTCATTCCGGAACCGCCCAAGCACATCATGGAGTCGCCGGTCCCCGAAGGCAGCGTGACGGATGATCGCGCATACGTGGATGACATGTCCCCGGCGCCGCTGTCGCATGCTTCCGACCACGCTGCCTCCGAGGTGATTTCACTCGATCACATGCGCAGCGCCGTGGTGACGAATTTCCAGCAGGACGATCTCGACGTTCCGGCGTTCCTGCGCAAGCGCAACGAAGTGATGTAGTCGCGAAAAATCTTGGGTTGCGGTTCATCCGCCGAACTAGCGCAGGCGCTGCGAGGGCTTTCGGCTGTGGAAAAGCTTTTCACATGGGGAAGTGCCTTTCCAGTAATCAGTAACCCGTTACTGAAGGGGTCTGACCACAGGTAACCGCGTCGTATGTCCTTGTTCCATAACGGTTTAAATCGGAATTAGTGTTTCAGGGGATCGAAACTTTTCCGTTGCCAGAATTAGGCTAACTCTCGTAATATCAGCGAAGTTGTAGTATTTGGCGAAGTTACCACCTGCTGGCACGGTACGTGCATCGAATCAGGTAAGCGTCCGGGGAGTGAAATCAATCAGATGTTCAAAGGAACGAGCCTCTTTCGTCTTTTCTTGGCCTTGCTTGCCTGTTTGTCCCTGGCGAGCGTGAGTTTCGCGGCGCACATCAGCACCAGCACGCACCCCACGGCCAAATCGAAATCGCAAAAGATCAGTGAGACCCAGCGCACCCGGCGCCGCCTGCATCACCTGGCGCGGAGCCGCAGCGCGACCGTAACCTCAGTTTCCGCGAGCACGCACCGCCGCCACTATCACGAGCGCTTTCACATGAGCTCGTTTGCCGAAGACATTGCTGCCGGGGACATCACCACCGGCGAAGATCCAATTGTTCGTCAGGCTGCGGTTGACGCGCTGGGCAACATGAATGGCACTGTAGTCGCCATCGAGCCCACCAGCGGACGCGTGCTGGCCATGGTGAACCAGAAGCTGGCGTTGTCGAGCGGCGCACAGCCCTGCTCGACCATCAAACTTTCCGTGGCTCTCGCGGCACTGAGCGAAGGCCTGGTGTCGAAGGAAACCGAGGTCGCCCTGGGCGGCCGCAGCCGCATGAATCTGACCACCGCACTGGCCCACTCCAACAACGCTTATTTCGAGGCCGTCGGACGCAAGCTCGGTTTTGAGAAAGTCGCCTACTACGCCCACGAATACGGGCTCGGCGAACTCGCGGGATACGACATCCCCGGCGAGCAACTGGGCAGCTATCCCGATGCGCCGATCCCCACCAGCCTGGGCGGAGTCGGCAAGATGTGCTCGTTCGGCGAAGGCGTCTCCATGACCCCGTTGCAACTGGGCGCCATGGTTTCGGCGATTGCCAATGGCGGAACGCTTTACTACCTGCAGCATCCGACATCTCCAGAAGAGGTTGCTGGATTTCAGCCGCGCGTAAAGCGGCAACTCGATATCGCTCCGGTTATTCCTGAACTTTCCGACGGCATGGCAGGAGCGGTGCAGTACGGCACCGCCCGCAGCCTACGGCTCAACTTCAACGAAGAAGAGATTCTGGGCAAGACGGGAACCTGTTCACACGCCGGAACGCGCTTCGGTTGGTTCGCCTCCTACGCCAACACCAGCGTTGGGCGCGTTGTGGTGGTCGTCTTCCTGGAAGGCGGACGCCCCACCTTCGGTCCCAAGGCCGCTGAAATTGCTGGACGCATCTATCGCAACATGTACGACCACAATTTCTTCACCGCGGGCCCCGCACTTCCGGCCGATCAAGCGGCGGCGAAAACGGTCAGCACGAACCCGTAGGTTATCCCGCATTTTTTTCGTAGAGACGTAGCTCCGCTACGTCTCTTTTTATTTCCCGCCTATTTTCCTAGCGCATCTCTTCGAACTTCCCTCCTCCCGCGCCAACAAAATTCTTACCGACTTCTAATACGAGAAAATCCAACCCTGCCGATATCTACTTCAGCCATCGCGCCGACGGGGGAAGAACTCCGCGCCAGTCTGCTCGTCGGTTGATCCGAAGTTTGGTGTCTGGGACGACGATACGTCAGGGTGGATGATGCCTTACAGAACTTACGAAGACATAGTGGTTTTAGCATTGGTGGCGATCACGGTCCTAGCCGTCGTCCTGTTCTCTCTCTGCGGCGTGGGGAAGCTGGTCGGAAGGTTGTTCCCGTCGCTCAAAAATCGGGCATCTGCGCGGGAGATCAGGGACAGCTATCCCTGCGACGACGATGCCCGCTTCCGCACCGTGGCCGAGGCTATCCCTCAGATTATCTGGACTGCGTTTTCTGATCGGGGCGTCGACTACTGCAACCGGCGCTGGTACGAACTGACTGGGTTCAGCGAAGAGCAGACCATGGGAGGAGGCTGGGTCAATGGTCTCCACCCCGACGACCAGCCCGTTGCCGTGCAGAACTGGGAGAATGTTCGCAGTAGCGGTGAGCCTTTTGAAATGGACTTTCGCTTGCGCAGTGCCGTTGGGGGCTTTCGCTGGCACCTGGTCCGCGCCACCGCCACGCGAAATTCCGCGGGGGCTGTCGTGAAGTGGTTCGGGACTTGCACCGACATTGACGATCAGATGCGCAACCAGCAGTTGCTGGAGGAGCAACTCAAAAAGCATACGGCTGCGCTGATGGACGCCAATACGCGTCTCGAAATGGAGATGCGCGAGCGGGCCCTGGCGCAACAGGAACTGAATCAACAAACCGAGCTCATGGTGAGCGAACTGACCAAACGTTCGAACCGGTCCGCCAACCTGGCCAAGATGGCTGAACTGTTGCAGACTTGCGCCGATGTGAAAGACCTCTTATCGGTCGTGGCCGGCATGGCTCCGAAGGTTTTTCCGGAACTGCGCGGCGCTCTCTCGTTATTCGACTCTGCGCGCGACATGCTTGATGTCGCTGCCCTCTGGGGGGATTGCGAACTGGCCGCGGGTGGCTTTGGACCGCAAGACTGCTGGGCTCTGCGCACCGGGCACCTGCATGTAGTCGTGGGGGGCGATCCCACCGCGGAGTGCCGGCACGCGGCCTCTGGCCAGCGCTCCTACTGCTGCCTGCCGCTGATGGCACATGGCGAAGCCATCGGGATCGTGCACTTCCAGATGATCGAAGCCGGCGAACTACCCCCGCCTGTCTTGCTGACGGTCAACATGTTCACCGAACACGTGGGACTCTCCGTGGCCAACATCCGCTTGCGGGAGGCCTTGCGCAGCCAGTCGATCCGCGATCCGCTAACCGGCCTCTACAACCGCCGCTACCTGGAAGAGATGCTGGAACGGGAAACCCGCCGGGCCGTGCGCGCCGAGCACGGGCTCGGTGTCCTGATGCTCGATCTCGACCATTTCAAAACTTTTAACGACACTTACGGCCACGATGCCGGCGACACCGTGTTGCGCGAGACTGCTGCGTTTCTATTGAAGAGCGTCCGCGCCGAGGACATTGTGTGCCGCTTTGGGGGCGAGGAATTCATCGTCATCCTCCCGCTGGCGGACTTGAGCGTCACCCAGGCCCGCGCTGAACGCATTCGCTCCAAAATACGCGAGTTGCAGGTGCTGCATCAGGGGCAGCCGCTCGGAATGGTCACCGTATCGGTGGGCGTTGCCGAACTTCCGCAGCATGGTACGTCGCCCAAAGTACTGATCGAGGCCGCCGACGCGGCGCTCTATCGCGCCAAGAAAGCAGGCCGGGACAGGGTAGCCGTTGCCGACCCGGTGCCTGAGGCCGAAGCGCAGCCCAATTCGATTGCCATGGGAAAGCCTTGAGCGCCCGTCCGCCAATCCAGCAATCCACGCCTCGACAACGTCAGTAAATCCTTTAGTTTCAGTTTAATGCCTGTTCACGATTGGCTAGACGGGGGCACCCTCACCTGCGCAGGCGTCCGCCCTAACCTCCTTCCCGCGAAAAGAAAATCAAAAAACGGCTTGCATATTTCATAGTGGTATAGTTAACTATATCAGTATATGTCAGAGGTCAGCTGGTGCATAAAAGATCCAGAAGGGAATAAGGAGAATTGAACCATGAAATCACATCGTTTGCAGCTGTCCATTGCTCTGCTGTCGCTGTCGCTTTCTACCGTGGCTTTCGCGCAGTCCGACGCGCAGAAGTCCTTCGACCAACTGAAAACACTGGCAGGTTCCTGGGAAGGTCAGATCACAACGTTCCCGCCGCAAGCCGAGATCGAAGGCAAGCACATGCAGGTCTCGCTGCGCGTGACTTCCATGGGTAACGCTGTGGTGCATGAGATGACGGGAGAGGGAAGGCCTGACGATCCGATCACCATGCTTTATCTGGACGGGGACCGCCTGCTTCTGACGCATTATTGCGATGCCGGAAATAGGCCGCGTATGACGGGAAAGATGTCGCCGGACGGAAAGACGGTGGAATTCGATTTTCTTGACGTTGCGGGCAGCACGGAGTACGGCCACATGCACCATGCGGTCTTCACCGCCATCGACGCGAACCATCACACCGAGGAATGGACTTACATGCAGCCCGGGGACAAGCCGGTGCGGGCGCGCGTCGACCTGCAGCGCACGAAATAACGGAAAGAGTATCTTTGCTGAGAGAATCTGGAAACCCCGATGGACCGTGAGTGGAACGACAATCAGCCGATTTACCGCCAGCTTCGCGACCGCGTGGTCGCGATGATACTCGACGGAGTTCTCAAGGAAGGCGATCCGCTGCCCTCGGTACGCAGCGTAGCGGCCGAATATCGCGTCAATCACCTCACGGTCCTGAAAGGCTATCAACAACTGGTCGACGAGCAACTGGTGGAGAGCAGGAGAGGACTCGGTATGTTCATCAACGCCGGCGCGCACAATCTGCTGCTGCGAGGCGAACGCCAGAAGTTTCTTGCGGAAGAATGGCCCCGGGTCTACGCGACCATTCAGCGTCTCGGACTGAAAGCCGACGAACTGCTGAATGGGGACGGCACTCGCCAGACGCAAGGCAAGATCACCAAAGAAAAAGAAGGGGAGCGCTGAGCCATGGCATGCATCGAAGCGCGCGGTCTCCGCAAGTCCTTCGGCACTACCGTCGCACTGGACGGCGTCGATTTGCGGGTCGAAGAGGGCCGCATCCTCGGAATCATCGGACCGAACGGCGCCGGCAAGACCACCGCGCTCAACGCGATTCTCGGCCTCACCCCGTATCAGGGAGAACTGAGAGTCCTCGGGCGCGATCCCTGGACCGAGCGCGAGCGGCTGATGTGCGATGTGTCGTTCATGGCGGATGTGGCCGTGCTGCCGCGCTGGATCCGGGTTTCGCAGGCGCTCGAGTACGTCGCAGGAGTACATCCGCGATTTGACCGCGCCAAAGCGGAAGGTTTTCTGGCGAAGACCACGATCAAACGCAATAGTAAAGTCCGGGAGTTGTCGAAGGGCATGGTGACGCAGCTACATCTGGCTCTGGTGATGGCCATTGACGCGAAATTGCTGGTGCTGGACGAGCCCACCCTGGGCCTCGACATCCTCTATCGCAAGCAGTTCTACGATTCGTTGCTCAACGACTACTACGACCGCAGCCGCACGATCGTCGTGACCACCCATCAGATTGACGAGATCCAGGACGTGCTCACCGATCTGATGTTCATCGACCGGGGAAGGATCGTGTTCAGCTGCAGCATGGAAGAGTTTGAGTCGCGTTACGCGGAAGTCATGGTGAACCCCGAGCGCGTCGCCGCGGCCCGGGCGCTCCGGCCTATGCACGAGAGGCAGACGCTGGGCCGCAGCATTTTTCTATTCGATCATGTCGAGCGCCAGCAACTGGTTGCGCTCGGCGATGTGCGCACACCGACGATTGCCGATGTGTTCGTAGCTGTGATCGGCAATCATGCCGGTCCGATGCAAGGAGGGGCTCGATGAACACGCAAGCGGATGCGGTGAATGGAATGCCGATGGGCTCGTCGCGCCCGGAGCCGTCAGTGCTATCGACACTGCGGCCTTACTACTGGTCGGTACGGCGCGAGTTGTGGGAGAACCGTGCGGTTTACATTGCGCCTCTGGCGGCGGCCACAGTGTTTCTGTTCGGGTTCGTGGTCAAATCGGTTCTTCAACCGATTCATGCCCGAGCCACAATGATGCTCGATGGGCATACGCACGATCAGATCGCGCAGCCGTATGACTACGCCGCCGGTTTGATCATGATGGCGACTCTCGTGGTGGGGCTCTACTACTCGGTGGAAGCGCTGCAGAGTGAGCGGAGGGACCGCAGCATACTGTTCTGGAAGTCGTTGCCGGTTTCCGATCGCACCACGATTCTGGCCAAGGCGAGCATTCCTTTCATGATCGTGCCCGTGCTGGGATGGAGCATCACGACGGTCACACAGTTCCTGATGCTGCTGGCGCAGAGCGCAGTGCTGGCGGCGTCGGGCGGGAGTGTGGCGGCGCTGTGGAATCACCTTTCACCGTTCACGATGTCGTTTTTGCTGCTCTACCACCTGATCACCGTACACACGCTATGGCAGGCGCCGATCTACGGCTGGTTGATGTTTATCTCCGCGTGGGCGCGACGGGCGGCCATCGTGTGGGCGACGGTGCCTCTGCTGGCGATTGGGATTGGCGAGCGGATGGTGTTCGGCACGTCGTATTTCGGCAGCCTGATTGGGAACCGCTTTACCGGCGGGCCGGAGGCAGTGCCGATGTCGGAGAGCTTTCCGACCAATCCGATGATGCACCTCACGCCAGGACATTTTCTGATGAGCGCAGGATTGTGGGTCGGGTTGGCGGTGACGGCGGTATTTCTAGCGGCCGCGGTGCGGCTGCGGCGGCAGCGCGGACCGCTGTGATGTGAATGGGGTGAGTTCAGCACTTCGCAGAAGGAGTAACGACTATGAGCACGATTGAGATCACGAAACGGATGGGGGAAGCATCGCCGGTTTCTCAGAGCAAGGTTGTCATCGCCTACTACTTGCTGTCGGTCGCAACCGGCGTGTTCTTTTTCTTCGTGCACGGCAGGTGGGGATTTGCCGGAGATCTGGTCGCAGCGGTTATCTACCTGACGGCGACGGCGCTCTTTTGTGGGTTATCCGTTATGGCTTATCGGTGGGAATGGTTTCTCGGTACGACAACCCGCGAGCGCGGCGGGATCCGTAAACAAGCAGGGGATCGCTAAAAAATAAGGTCGTTGAAGCCTTGGGGAAGGCGTGGGATACGTGTGCCCAGGGCTTCACGAAAGGAGTGGACTATGAGTACCGCTGTTTTGCCGGAAGTAGTGTCCAGTCGTTGGGAACTGAGTTCGGTTGCCGACACTGCTCTGAAGGTTTCCGAGCGGTTCTGGTTTGGAGTGACGCTCGTCGGACAACTGGCGTTCGGGTTCGCGGTGACGTCGTTCTATGGACTTACTGCGTTGCGCGGCGACTATCACGGATGGAATTTTACGCACGGCTACGTCCCGGGCGTGACCAAAGGCAATTTTGCCGTTGCGACGCATTTGATCTCGGCGGCCATCATCATGCTCGCCGGGGCGGTTCAGCTCATTCCGCAAGTGCGTAACCGCTTCCCTGCATTTCATCGGTGGAACGGGCGAATCTACATGCTGACCGCGGGCACGCTCAGCCTGGCCGGTCTTTACATGCACTGGATCCGGGGGAGCGTGGGGGATCTTCCGCAGCACATTGGCGGAACGGTGAACGCAGTGCTGATCTGGATCTGCGGCGGTATGGCGTTGCGCTACGCGCTGGCCCGCGATTTCAAGACGCATCGCCGCTGGGCCTTGCGGTTGTTCCTGGTGGTGAGCGCGTCGTGGTTTATCCGCATCATGCTGTTTTTGTGGTTCATGATTTTTCGGGCGCCGGTTGGGCTTGACCCGACGACGTTTACAGGCCCGCTGCCGACCACTCTTTCGTACGCGCAGTACCTGATTCCGCTCGCGGTGCTGGAGATCTATCTGCGCGCGCAGGACCGGCCTGGGACTTTGCGCCGCATGGCTGCGGCAAGCATGCTTTTTGTGGTCACGCTGTTGATGGC
>Ga0210399_10001115_pt1 | contig 20992 bp, 15 predicted proteins | sample IncBWC14MmetaG_FD_150865 | JGI IMG/M metagenome (GOLD analysis project Ga0210399, IMG submission 150865) | Forest soil microbial communities from Barre Woods Harvard Forest LTER site, Petersham, Massachusetts, United States - Inc-BW-C-14-M | ecosystem: Environmental > Terrestrial > Soil >... | reverse complement strand
CGTCGAGCGGAATGTGACGCAGGGCCCAGATTCCCGAGAGCACCAGCAGGAGTGTTCCCATGAAAACGAGGAAACGATTTTGCGCGCACCAATCAATCCATCGTGAGATCACGTTACATGCCTCCCACGGCGTTCACGCTCAGTTGCTTGGTCGCAATGAGTTGCCCATTCTTTTTTGCGAGGATGGTGACTTGCCAGGTTCCGCCGCTATCTAGTTGTCCCGAACCTTCATAGAGCCCGTTGCCTTTGTCGCTGAGAGTGACGGGCCTACGCATCGATGCCATGCCCATCGCGGGCATCGCCGGCATGAAAAACGTCACGCTGAGTTCCGCACCGGAGACGGGCGCTCCATTCGCATCGGTGAGTTTCACGCGGAACACGTTGCTTCCTTTCCGCGGTGTGGTCGGGTCAGAGCTTAATTCGACAGTTCCTTGCGGGGCGTTCGCAGTAGACGCCGCGCTCGCGCCGGGCGGAGGTGGAACGAATGAACCAAGCGCGGCCTGGAGCTGACTCTCGGAGTCGATCAGGAAATTTGCGGAGGTAACAATTTGTTCGCCTACGTTCAACCCCTTCAGCACGATAAAATCGTCCCCCACGCGGGACCCCAGCTGCACTTCGCGCGGCTCGATGTACCCGTCGCTACGCATTACAAAAGCAATTTCGCGGGTCCCGGACTGTAGGACACCGCTTGTGGGGATCACAATCTGGTTCCCCATCGAGACCTTCAGACTCACGTTGACGAACATGCCGGGTTTGAGTTGCAGTCCAGGGTTCGAAAAGACAACGCGCACTTTGGCCGTTCGCGTATCCATATCCACTTGCGGATAGATAAAGTCCACGCGGCCAGTGAACGTCCGGCCCGGATAGGTATTCACGGCGAGCGTTGCAGGTGCGCCGATCTTTATACGTTCAAGATCGTTCTGAAAGACCTGCGCCTGAACCCAAACGGTCGAAAGGTCCGCGATGGTGTAGAGGCGCATTTCCGGTTGAACGGCGACGCTGGGCAGAGCATTGCGCTCAGTGATGTAGCCGGAGACCGGCGAATCGACTTCCAGTTCCTGTTGCACCTGGCCGGTGGATTCGAGCCGGGCGATTTCTTTTTGCGGAACGCCCCACTGCTTGAGACGCTCCGCAGTCGCATCGAGCAGCGATGCTGCACTGAAGGCGACGCCTTGCACAGTACTCTGCGCCACTTGCCGCTGATTCTGCTTGGCCACTAAATATTCGCGTTCGGTGGCCACTAGATCCGGACTGTAAACTGTGAATAGCGGCTGCCCTTTTCGGACGTATTGGTATGTGGCATCGGCAAACACTTTCTGGATATAGCCGGAGAACCGTACTTGGACGTAGGCCAGTCGCCTTTCGTCCACAGCGACACTGCCGGTGGTGCGAATCTCGTCTGCGACCAATTTCCGTTCGACCTTGCCGGTCTTCACACCGATACTCTGCAACCGCTGCGGGGAGATTTGCACCGGAACCAGCGGCGCTTCTGTCGACGCAGGGGATGAGGCTATCGAGTTGGCCATGGAATCCTGCGCGGCGGAATTTGCCTTTTTGGTTTCCGAATCCGCCCTCGGCATCGCTGCGCGATAGTGGAGCCACAATCCAACGAGCACGACGGCGAGAACGCTGTTTCCAATGAGTGCCAGCAAAAACCCTGTGCGATACGTTTTCATCTCTTCGCTCCTTCTTCATGCAATGACAGTCCAGTGAGTTGTTCGAGCCGCGCGATGGCGGTCTCGTATTCGGCGATGTTCTGCCAGTAGTGCTCGTCAAGATGCAGGACATCGAGAAACGCCGTCAGCAGCGCCTGAAAATCCTGTTTGTTGGATTGGTAGGCCGCGAGACCCGATTGAAATTCCGAACGCGCCTGCGGAGACAGTCCTTCGCGGTGGATCTTGAGCAGTTCGGAGGTCTGCCGCACGATCACGTATTGCGAGCGCAACTCCCCAGCGAGTTGCTGCGATTGCGCCTGGAGCTCGCTTCGCGCGCGAAGCTGCTCCGATTCCGCCTGGGCCAGTTCGGGGCGTTGTTTACGACTGCGATAGATGGGGACCTTGATGCCGACGCTCAGCATGTAATAGGCGCGGAATTGGGTGGGGTCGGTGCGCTGCCACATGTACTGCACATTGAAGTCGGGATAGAAGTCTTTGCGGGCCAGGTCCACCTGTAACGACTGCCTCTCGATCATTTTCTGTGCGCTAGCGATTTCCGGGTTCTGTACTTGCACCGCGGCCAGAAGATCGCCGTACGTTTGCACAAGAGGTGTTTCGAGGAGATCGGCCGGCTCAATGTCCGGTGATTCCTGTGAACGGTTAAGAAGTTGTTTGAGCTGGGCTTCGAGCTTGCCGACCTGAAGATGATGCATGGCGATTTCGCGAAGCAGCTTCGTTTTTTGGAGTTGCGCCTGGAGGACATCCTGCTGCGTTCCCATGCCGGAACGGTATCGGGCGTCGGCCGCCTGTTCCACTTGCTTCAGCAGTTCGCCGTCCTCTTCGAGGATCGTGAGTGTTTTGGCGAGATACGCGAGCTGGAAATACGTGCTCTTGAGCTCAGCGAAGACGGCACGGCGCACGGATTCGACTTGTTGCTGCGAAACATCCGCTTCGCGTTTCGCAATCTCACCCTTCAACCGCAACTTGCCTGGGAATGGAATGTCTTGCGAGACACCGAGGCCAAGATAGGCGAAGTCGCTGTTGGTGTAGCCAGCGAAGGGTCTGGGGCTTCCTACGCTGACATGTTGCAAGTTGAATTGCGGGTCGGGCAGCGTCGAGACCTGCGTTGGAACTTGCTTGGCCGCCTGCCACCCTTGCCGCGCCGCTTCAATCTGCGGATTGTTCTTCTCCGCTTCCGCGAGCAACTCGGAGAGCGGAGTGATCGACCCCGTGTGCGATGGTGAAGACTCCTGCGCAAAAGCACGCGAAGCTAAAACAGCGGAAAGCAAAATTACAGAGATACTTCGACTAAGAACTGCGCACCACAAACGCGCAGCGAAATTCGTTCTCGCTATCGAAAACATCTTTTTCTCCTAGGCGTGCGGATCGAATCCGCGGACGGTCGGTGAGTCACCCAAAAGGGCCTCGACCGAAACACGTCGGCGGGTTAGGTGGACAGTGGAGACGGAAAAAGAGACAGGGCGGTGCGTTGCCGCACCGTTGAGCAGCGGATCAGATCAGGAGGGAAGAGTAAAGGTCGTACAGTTCGGGAGGCGAATGCGTCGGAGCCTCGAAATCCAAGCGAGATGCTTCGGGGTGCGTCATTGCTTGGGGTGAAGCAAGAATATCGGTCGCAACCATCACCGGCGCATGAAACGTCACCTGAGCGACGGGCAACACGCTAGGGGACTGAGACGAAACCATCGCCTTACAGCAATCGTGACTCTGATTGGACGGGTCGCAGGGCATGGAACCGCAGCATTTCATACTCTGTTGGTCTTGCGTCATCGCGGACATGCAGTCCGCGAATTGCAGGCCCAACAGGGCGACCACGGCCAAAACTACGAATAGTCTCTTGCCCATTATGCTAGTTCGACTCTAGGTGGATTAGACGCCTGAGTCAACGAAAGGATACATAGTCGGGTGTTCCTTGGTAAGTGTCCAACCGTTGGGGCGCGAGGCGAGCCAGTCTAGCCTTTTGTTCTTGCTGTCGAGGTATTTCGGGGGACGAAGCTCCCGTAGCAGATTCGTAAGGGTTGCGCCGTGTCGGAACCCCCGACCAATGGCCGATTCGGCCTACGTGAATTTTTGGCAAATTTTTCGCAAAATCGTTTTTGATGATAATTCCCCCGATGAGGGGAAATCGTGAATCACCGCATATTCATTGATTTTGATGGTGGGCCTGGGTGGACTTGAACCACCGACCTCGCCCTTATCAGGGTAGCGTGGTTAGGTTTTACAACAACTTAAAAGACCGCGGGGACTGCCAAAGTACACGGAAGTCGTACAACACATCGCATATTGTGGGTTGGGCAGTGGGTTGAAAAAGTCCACGGACTCCACAGTAGCCCCCGAGACCGATTCCCTGAACCCCTTTTCGGGCCGCCCCGAGTGAACATCGTTTCGCACTGCTGGCGAACAGCGTGACGGGTGTAAAATTGGCGGCGTTGTTGAAGCAAAAAAAAGGAGATTCCGGCTTGAACTACCGAGGTCTTCCCGTAGCATCCATGACCTTGCTTGCGACGCTCAGCATCTGCCAGGCCACGGCAGGAGATCTTTCTCCGCAAGCCGGAGAATCCCGGTGGACTCTCGTATGGAGCGACGAGTTTAATGACCCCGACGGTTCTCGTCCCGACGCAGCAAAGTGGAAATTCGAGGTAGGCGGCAACGGCTGGGGTAATCATGAACTCCAGTACTATACCAACCGGCCGGAGAATTCCTTCGTTCGGGGCGGCAACCTTGTGATCCAGGCGCTGAAGGAAGGCTTTACCGGTCCCGACCACATTACGCGCGATTACACGTCTGCGCGAATGACGACGCAAGGGTTTTTCGAGCAAACCTACGGACGCTTCGAAGCACGCCTCAAGATTCCGCGCGGACAAGGCATGTGGCCAGCGTTCTGGCTGATCGGAAATGACATCGGGAAGATTGGTTGGCCCGCTTGCGGCGAGATCGACATCATGGAGAATATTGGCAAAGAGCCGTCAACAGTACATGGCTCTATGCACGGACCCGGGTATTCGGACGACCGCGACTTCACATCGATGTACAAGCTCCCCGGCGGTGGCAACTTCTTCGACGACTTCCATGTGTTCGCGATCGAATGGGAACCAAGAATCGTTCGGTTCTTCGTTGACCAAGAGCTTTATGCGACGTTTACGCCTTCGCGGCTTCCCGCCGGGATGAAATGGGTTTTCGATCATCCGTTTTTTATCGTCTTGAACGTCGCCGTCGGTGGCGTTTGGCCAGGCCCTCCGGACTCGACTACCGTTTTCCCGGAGGCCATGCTCGTGGACTACGTTCGCGTCTATAAAGCGCCACACGATTCGGGAGATCCTTGAGGCACCCGGCGTACACTAAAGATTTAGGGGAGTCTAAAGTCCATGGCCCAACCAAGCAGCAACCAGCTCATTCGAAGAGCCCTCGCGAGCTTAGTTGTGCTATCGGTATGTCTTGCGGGAGTTGGGGACCGAAAATATTCTTTTGGTTCATCTGTGCTTGCCCAAGCCCAGGATTGGGAACCTTCGATCCGCAAGTTTGAAGAGCAGGACAAGGTCAATCCTCCCAAATTGGGGAGCATCGTTTTCACAGGCTCCTCGAGTATCGCTCGATGGGAGACGCTTGCTGAGGAAATGAAGCCCCTCGATGTCATCAATCGAGGTTTTGGCGGTTCGCAGTATTCCGATCTCAACCAATATGCGAAACGAATCGTCATTGCCTATCACCCGCGCGCGGTCGTGATCTATGAAGGTGACAACGACCTTGCGCCGGAATCTTCCAAGACGCCGGAATCGGTTGCCAAGGACGCCCGGACGCTCGTCCAAACCATTCGCGCTGCGTTACCGGAAACCTGGATCTATCTGATTTCCATCAAGCCATCCAAGTCGAGATTGAGCGCATGGCCCAGAATGAAGGAAGCGAACCGGATGATCAGAGATTTCGCGCGCACGCAGGAACATGTCCAGTACATTGATGTCGCCTCTGCTATGTTCGATCCGGAAGGAAACCTTCGCGCTGACCTATTCGTCGAAGACGGATTGCACCCAACCCCGAAGTGTTATGCATTGTGGACGTCGATTATAAAACCCCTACTTCTCCAGCGATTTGGGCTCGCCGCGAAAGCTGGCCAGAACAACCACAGAAACTAGACGTAGTGAGGGCTCTCCTACACAGATCTGGGGTTTTTGGCGAAGCATTCGTCCAAGAAACCATAGCGATTGACGAAATGGTTCAAAAGAAACACATGGGGTGACTAGGGCAATTTCTTTGATTGCTGTGGGTTCGACTTAGCAATTGCATCCGCCACAAGGGACGCCATTATGGTGTAACCCGCCTGGTTCGGATGAACGCCGTCGCCAGTAAAATCTGCTTTCAACCCGTGTTGGTCATTGACCATCGATGAATAATAGTCCAGGAAACCAATGCCTTCCCTCGTTGCGTACTCCTTCATCCATTGATTCAGCGCAAGGATTTTTTCGATCGGCCGTATATCCAGCCTCCATGGATAAACTGATGCAGGCAGAACCGAAGCCAAAATTGGCCGAACTCCATTTTTCTGCGCAAGCTCCGCCATGGACTTCAGATTGTCTTCAATCGCTCCCAGGGAAGTCGGGCCCGTATTCTCTGCAATGTCGTTGGTGCCTGCCAGGATTACAACGATATCTGGGTTGAGCACAATTACATCCTGCCGAAAACGGAGAAGAATCTGCGGCGTGGTCTGGCCGCTGATCCCGCGGTTCACGTAGGGTTTACCCTTAAAGAAAACTGAAAGATCCCAAGCCTCTGTGATGGAGTCGCCCAGGAACACCACCCGCGATTCACCTTCAACAGAGACACCAAGCTTTGCGTTTGCCTCCCGATACCTGGCCAAGTTTGGCCAGTCGCGCAGTTGCGATTCCATCGCTTGTTGCTCTCGTTTTAGGGATTCGCAGGGACCGGCGGCTTGCTGCGCGGTCGCGGTTTGTAACAAAAACATGCTCAGAAGAAAAATCAAAGTAAGTTTCATCATGCGGCGCGGCACCTCGCGATGGATCGTGCAGGTCACAGAAGAATCAAGGAAGCTGGAATCTACCTTCCGACCTGGAAATCAACAAGATTCTACGCCGGTTTCGTCTGCCAAGCAGGTTTGCCATCTCCTATTTGGCAGTCCGATAGCTTTAATTTATCATTCGCGACTGGAACCAAACGGTGTACCATCCGTGGGGGCGGGTAGCTCGGATGTGCTGAAGTAAATCGTTTGTCTAGCTGGAAAAGAAACTTTCAAAAACGACTGAGGAGATCGCGGTATGGGCAAAACTGGTTTCACGCGCCGTGGATTTTTGCAGCGAAGCGCAGGAGTAGCAGGAGTTTCGCTGGCCGCCAGGTACATTGTGCTCGACCCCGAACCGTTGATGGCATTGCCGCGTATGAATGCCGTCAGCGACAGAGTTCGCTTCGGAATTGTTGGCGTTGGCATGGAGGGAACGGGACTGCTGACAACCGCCATTCAGCTGCCGGGTGTAGAATGCGTGGCTGCTTGCGATCTTTACGACGGGCGTCATGAACTGGCAAGGGAAATCGCCGGAAAATCCATCAAGACGACGAGGCGCTACAAAGAACTGCTCGACGACAAAGAGATCGATGCCATTATCATTGCGGTTCCCGACCACTGGCACAAACAGGTGTTCGTGGACGCCGTGAGCGCGGGGAAGGATGTGTACTGCGAAAAGCCGATGTCGCACAGCGCTGCCGATGGCTTGGCGATGGTCGGGGCCGCAAAAAAGACGGATCGCATCACGCAGATAGGGGCGCAGCGAACGAGTTCGGTCTTGTGCGCGAAGGCCAAGGAACTTTATGACAGCGGGGCGATTGGTGAACTGAGTCTTGTTGAAGGGAGTTTGGGGCGCAACGATCCCACTGGGGCTTGGGAATATCCGCCCCCTGCGGATCTGTCTCCCCAAAATCTGGATTGGGACACCTGGTTGGGTACAGCACCGAAGAAACCGTTTGATCCTTATCTATTCGCCCGTTGGCGCTGTTGGAAGGAATACGGAACGGGTCTGGCAGGAGACCTACTTGTTCATTTACTCAGTGGCATGCAATTTGTTTTGGGGATCAATGAAGCCCCAAAGCGAGCGTCGGCTTTTGGCGGAATTTACCGTTGGAAGGATGGAAGGAACACTCCAGACGTGCATCCAGTGCTTTTCGAATACAGGAATATTCCGGTGTATATGAGATTGACGCTCGGGACGGAGACTGCGGAAGTGACGCGGTTTATGGGATCGAAGGGAATTCTTGAGCTTACCGAGTTTGGATTGAGTTACACACCACAAGCGGGGGTCGATCTGGCGCCCAGCTACTACTGCTACGGACTTCCCAGCCGTTTGAAGAACGCGTACTTCAAACAATGGCACGACGAGCACGATCCGAAACCCGGGCAAGAGCCGGCTCCGAAGAGTGAAAGCTATCGTGGGAATGACTATGACGATTTGAAACCGCACCTTTGGAATTTTTTCCAGGCCGTCCGCTCGCGGAAACCGCTCGTGCAGGATGTAGTTTTCGGCCACAACGCCGCGCTTGGGTGCCACATGGCAAATGAGTCGTACTACCGGAAGAGTCCTGTGTATTGGGATGCCGATTCACAAACCATTAAGTCCTAGAAGGCGGTTTAGCTGAGGTTGCTCCGAGGAGAAGGGATCGAGAATCCTATGAAGCTTAGAGGGATCGTAAACGTCCTGGTGGTGGCCAGTTTGTTGATGGGCGCAAAGGCATATTCTCGAGACAGAAAACCCACGGAAAAATTCCCATCGTCCTCTGACGAATCCGGGGAGGCGTTTCTTGGCCGCTGGGATTTGACGCTGAAGGCGCCGGATCGCGAATATCCATCCTGGCTGGAAGTTCGGCGGGAGGGCGGGCAGTTGAAGGCCGACATGGTGGGCCGTTGGGGAAACGCCAGACCACTGCCCAAGGTTGAGTTGTCAAAGGACAGACTTACATTCGTTTCTCCCAAAGACGAGGAAGCTAGTCCGGCCGACATGGTTTTCGAGGGTACTCTCGTTGGAAAGACTCTGTCGGGGACGGTGAATGGACCGGACGGAAAGGTCTGGCCGTGGACCGGCCGGAGAGCGCCAGCCTTGAAGCCAAGCGGCGAACCCAAGTGGGGAAAGCCGATTCCCTTGTTCAACGGCAAGGATTTGAGCGGATGGAAAATGAAAGGACCCGGAACGACGGTGTGGAAAGTGGAGAGCGGCAGTTTAATTACTCCTGGAAACGGTCCCGAGCTGATCAACGATTCCAAGTTTGAAGATTTCAAGTTGCATGTCGAATTCAAAGCCGATGCCAATTCCAACAGCGGCGTCTACCTGCGCGGCCGGTACGAAGTTCAGGTGGAAACAGATTCTGTCGAGGAACCGCCAAGCCATCATACGGGGGGCGTGTACGGATTTCTGGCTCCTGTGCCGGAACTGCCGCGCAAGCCGGGAGAGTGGCAGAGCTTCGATATCACCCTGATTGGGCGATGGATCACCGTCATTCAAAACGGGCAGACCATCATCGATCACAAGGAAATCCCGGGCATCACTGGTGGCGCCCTTGACAGTCACGAAGAGCTACCGGGACCTATCTATCTTCAAGGAAGTGAAAAAGGACAGGTGGCCTATCGCAGTATCGTTATCACACCAGCGAAGAAATAAAACCGATCAGCACGCGACGCCGGCTCCAATGACTCAATTCTTGCGCGACATTCTTCGACAGCCGAACGAGTTAAAACGGACCATCGACTTTCTCTTAGGAGCGGGCCGGCCCGCTTTAGACGCAGCGACGAAGGCAATCCGCGGCGCTCGCCATGTCTACCTGACGGGAATCGGGAGCAGTTGGCACGCAGCATTGTGTGCCGGGACTTTGTTCAACCTCAGCGCCAACCCCGTGTATCCGTATGAAGCCGCCGAATTGCTGGAGTTCGCGGAATTTCCACCCGATGCCCTGGTTATCGTGATTTCGCGGAGCGGGCGCAGCGTGGAAATCGTCAAGCTGCTTGCGAAGGCGCGGGAAAGTGGAGCGATTGTCATCGCCATCACCAATTCCGCGGAGGGGCCCCTTGCGCGAGGTGCGCAGATTCCCATCGCAATTCCCATCGAACTGGATCATGCGATTTCTGTGAACACATATTCCACACTGGCCGCGACTGCTGGAATTCTGGCGAGCGCCGCTGCCGGAACATGGAGTGCGAGTCTCGCTGCCGCGCTTTCAGCTTTATTCACGAAGACCGACGCGGCGATCCCTGGTTGGCAGGCGCAGGTTGCAAACACGAGCTGGTTTGCACAGCAGGCCGTTACCTATTTCTTGGCGCGCGGATGCAGCATTGGAAGTTGCCATGAGGCGCGGCTGCTTTGGGAAGAAGGCGTGAAATCGCCTGCGACAGCAATGAATACCGCAAGCTTTCGCCACGGGCCGCAGGAAATGGTCGCGGCGGGCGCGCGATTCGGGATGTGGATTGACGCGGAACGAATGCGCGGTCAAGACCTGGCGGTAGCTCGAGATCTGCGGAAACTGGGTGCCGCCGTTATGTTGATCGGCCAGAATATTCCGGAGGATTCGGATGACCTTGTATTTCAGTTACCGAGCACGCCGCCCGGCTGGCAATTTTTGATCGACATTATTCCCGCGCAGCTCGCGGCGGAAAAGTTAGCGCAGCTTTCTGGAGTGGATAGCGACACGTTCCGTTATTGTTCCTTTATTGTGGAGGACGAGTACGGCCTGCTGCCGGAAGAAAATACGTCGCAGGATCAGAAAAGATAGCATGGCTTCACGAAGCGCTACCGACCACGGGAAACTCGGATTCAACAGGGAAAATTGTGATTGGCGCCGTTGACATCGGGGGAACAAAGATAGCTGTCGGTGTGGTCGACGACAGCGGAAAGGTGCTGTCGCGGCTAGAGTCTCCGACCGACGCTCCGGGCGGGTACGCAAGCGGGCTTGCACGAATGATCGAAATGCTGCGCCGGACCTCTCGAGATGCCGGCGTGGAGATTTCCGGCATTGGAATAGGTTCCACGGGGGTGGTGCATCCCGGGAGCGGCGCATTTGGAGATGTTGATCTACTGCCGGGATGGCGGGGAAACAATCCGGTGCAAGACTTGACGCGAGAATTCAAGGTGGCAGTTGCGCTCGAAAACGATGCCGACGCTTCCGCGTTGGGCGAAGCAGGCTGGGGCGCGGGGAAGCTGAAATCGCGACTGATTTACGTCACCGTGGGCACTGGCATCGGTGGCGGGATTATATTAGACGGGCATCTCTATCGTGGGGTCGATATGGCCCACCCCGAAATCAGCCATCATGTGATTGATCCGTCGGGGCCCGACTGTTCGTGCGGCTATCGAGGTTGCTGGGAATCACTGGCGACTGGGCCCGCGATGGCCGCATGGTTCAACGCGAACGCCGCGGGAGATCGACACCCTCAAGAAGACTTGAGCGCCGCACAAATCTGCCAATTGGCGAAAAGTGGACACGAGTTGGCCAGGCAAGCCGTGGACCGCGAAGCCTATTACCTAGGTCTGGGCTTGGCTAACCTGATTAATCTATTCGTGCCTGAGGTGATCGTCTTAGGTGGCAGCATGATGAAGAGTGCGGAGCTCATGCTTGATGGTATCCGCAAGGTCATTCACCAAGGTTGCCGCTTCGTTCCTCATGAAAAGACGGAACTGGCCCTGGCTTCGTTGGGGGAGGACGCCAATCTCATTGGGGCGGCGCGCGTCTGGCACCATCGCTTCAGGCAGGGAGACGACCGGGCGTTGTGAAGTTCCACCAAAGGCAACGGCCCTTTTGCCAGGACGGTCCAGCCGATCCCCGCGTTACGGGACGCGCAGCAATTCGTTCAGATAGAGAATAAGGCAACTTATGGCGAGAAACCCCTACATGGTCGGCCTGGTGTTCGTTACTTTTTTCGTGATCTCCTTGCTGACCAATATTCTTGGCCCCGTTGTGCCGGACATCATCAGTAGTTTTCAGGTGAGTCTGACTGCAGCGGGATTTTTGGCTTTCGCTTTCTTCATCGCCTACGGAGTGATGTCAATACCAGCAGGTTTCCTGGTCGAAAGATTCACCGAAAAACCTGTGATGGTGCTGGCCTTTCTGGCGGGAACGTTGGGATCGCTTAGTTTCGCTTTATTCCCCGGTTACCGCGTTGCCATCATTTCCTACTTCACCATCGGCGCCGGTATGGCCGTTCTGCAGGTTGCCATCAATCCGTTGTTGCGGGTCGCCGGCGGTGAAGAACATTACGCGTTTAATTCGACCTTGGCACAATTGGTTTTCGGCAGCGCGTCCTTTATTAGCCCGCGAATTTATTCCTATCTCGTGCTGAACTTGAAGGACTCTTCGCACGGTCAAAATCTCGTGTTACGCGTTTTGCGAAGGCTAACCCCAGTGGATTTGCCGTGGGCCTCCATCTACTGGATTTTCGCTGTTTCCGCCTTGATGATGGTGGTGATTTTGTTGTCGACCAGATTTCCAAGAATTCTTCACACCGCCGAAGAGCGCGTGGGGTCTTTGGACATGTACCGGTCCCTGTCGCGGCAACGGGTTGTGTGGCTCTACTTTATGGCGATGTTCGCTTATGTCGGTTGCGAACAAGGAACCGCAGACTGGATGTCGACTTTTCTGCGCCAGTATCATGGTTTGGATCCCCACACCACGGGGGCGGCAGCGGTTTCCTGGTTTTGGGGCCTGCTCACCGCCGGCTGTATGGTTGGGATGCTGTTGCTGAAGATCTTTGATAGCCGGAAGGTTCTCTTGGGCGCGTGTGCGGGGGCTTTGGTTTGTCTGTCTGCGGCCTTGTTTGGACCCGCAAAGGTATCCGTGATTGCTTTTCCGGCAATCGGTCTGTTTGCTTCGGTCATGTGGCCTATCGTAGTGTCTCTTGCACTTAATTCCGTCGCGGAGTTTCACGGTTCTTTCTCCGGCATTCTAGGAACGGGGATCATAGGGGGAGCGGTGGTGCCGGTGATCATTGGGCGCATTGGAGATTACGCTGGACTGCGGAGCGGCTTGGCATTTCTTTACGTCACGTTTGGGTTTGTTCTCAGCGTTGGCCTCTGGGCCAAGCCGATAATCAACAATGCCACCATTCGTCTAAAGGAAGTGTCTGCTGAGCTTGCTGATTGATGAAGGCTTCTACGTCATCATTCCCTTTGCGCCTCGGTCGCCAAAACAAGCAGTTCGTGCTCGAACTTTCGGAACTCAGTGACATCGCGGACGTAATCGGTGAATCCAGGCATCACCGTTCGGGCCAGGGCGTCGGCGCGTTGTGACTGATGCCGAGCCGCTTCCGTTAGCAGCTCGTAGTCCTCGATACCCTCCCGCATCACCTCAAGACGCACCGATACAAACACCCCCTCGTCTTTTGGGTCAGGGTAAACGATAGCGTTGTCACCGGCGGGAAGAGTGATTCCTCCACCCCAATCTGGCTGAACATTTTCGAACGGCCGATCCGTCCAGAAATTCCCGCCCCAGTGCAGGTAGCCAGTAAGACTGTACCGATAGTTGACCCAAGGCAGGAGCCGCACCTTGAGCGTCGGGTAGTCGATAAACCGATTGAGATACTTGCCGCGCGGATCGAGACAAATGTAATACCAACATTGACCACTGTGTGACTTGTGCGCGGCAAGCGCATCCAGCCGATCATCGAATGTGCCGAGCTTTGGCACCCAGATCGTGGTTTCTTCCTGGTCGGAAATATCTTCGTGAAGACTTATGGCGTCCAGCGTTGGCACTCCTGGCAGTTCCTCGCTGACGATATGCACGAAGCGCTGGTAGATAGGCATTTCTGTTCCATGCGGTTCATCGTGAATGTGCTGGACATAACGGCTGAGCCAGCCTTTCTGTTTCAAGTGATTGCGAAGTTGTCGCAAAAACTCCCGGAGATTCTGTTCTGCGCGCGGATCCTTTGCAGGCAGTTCCTTACTCACAATCTTGCCGTTTTCAACCAGGTCCGTCGGGATCACATAGGGCGAGTCATATCCACCGCCGAGCCGTCCACTCAAGTGGCCCCCCTCGATCAGGCGAGCCATGCCGGCCTTGTCAAAGGTTTCGATCCACCGGTCGACTAAGCCGAAATCGTATTGGACGGTGCCGTCCGAAAGTTGCGGCTTAGCGAGAGTCCGCACGGGAACAAACACCACATTTTGTTTGTAGTCCGTCATCGTGCGTCCGATGTTCTCCAATATCTTCCAATAGCGATCCGGATCGGACTTCAACTGGGGATAGTGGTTCTCCATCCGTTCGTGTTCGAACCAGAGCCAATTCGTTACCCAGAGCTTTTGTTCTTTCGGCACGGTTGCTGCGAACACTTCCACGTGAAAGAGCAGGCTCAATTTCTGCTTCCCGGCGTCGATCTGGACCACGCCTCGGTAAATACCTGGGCGCGTGTCCTCCGGCGTATAAACAGAAAGCCACACTGTCTGGGTGCGAGATGCTTCCAAAGTGATATTTTTCTCTAGCGGGAATAATGGATCGGGATATGGACCTAGTTCTGGACGCACCACTTCGGTCAAGGGTGTGTCGGCAGGATGCGACTTCACATTCACATTTCCCACTCGGTAAGCCTGGACCTTAAGTATTGCGTTCCCCAAACGTGGAGAGATGACGTGCACTTGGACCACTCGGTGTGATTCGGAACGCAATGCAACTTGCAGACTGGTGTGCCCATTCCGGGCTGATTCCAGAGCCACCTCAGACTTTGATGTTTTTGCTGGGCTGTCGGGAAAAACCTTTACCAGGGAATCAACGAACCAGGCTGCGAGGTTGTCCCGCTGCGCCGCATGAAGTGGCAGAGGGAAAAAGCAAATACACCAGAAAATGATTTTGCGCATGGTCAGCGTGAAATTATGGTTTCCAGTCGCAGGTATAGGCCGAAAAACCAGTGGGCCGTAAGACTTCAAATTTAACAAGCAGTGGTACACCGGAATGGCTGAAGGTCAGCGTAGCGGTGGTTTCCGCTCCGGGAGCGATTTCAGGAAGTTCTATCTCCTGGTGTTCGAGCGGGATTTCGCCGGCGCCGTAAAAAGTTCCCCGGAGCTTATACCCCCGAAGCCTGTACATCGGAACGTCATGCCGCGTCTTTAACCCAAGTTGAAAGGCTTTTAATTTGTTCTCCACGGTTAAGGATTCGACCGGACTCGATTCGCGCCGCAAGACATCGTAAGAAGCTTTTTGCGCGCCGCAGAGATTCACAACCCCATGAACATTTTGCTTCAGCGCGCCCACACCGCTATACCCGACATGTGTGCGGTAATCGTTGTAGCAGAAGAAAATGGCCCCGGCCACGAAATCCTTCGAGCGGAAAACCGCGTCGTGCGACCGCAGAATTTCAATTCTGTGCCCGTCACCTTCCGGACGATCTTCCGTACAAGCGCAGTATCCGAACTCGGAAATGACCACGGGCTTGCCGGGAAATGCGGCGTGAAGGTCATCCAAATGCTTGGCCACTGCCTCGGGAGACCCCGGAGACCAGCTTCCGAAATATTCATTTGTTTCGATGAAGTCCATCAACCCGGCTACGTCGTGTTTCGGTGTTTCGGACAAGGAGTTTGAAGCATAGGAGCAAAGGCGGTTGGGATCCAGCCTCTTCGCCTCTTCCAACATATGTTTCGCGAATTGATACGCGGGAGGATTTTGTCCGCCAATTTCATTGCAAAGGCCCCAGGCCACAATCGAGGGGTGGTTCCGGTCACGCGCGATCATTTCCCTTAATTGTTCCAGCGCGTTTTGCAGGATATCGGGATTGGGTTCCGCGCCCATCCCGGCAAATGTATCGTAACCCCACGCCGGGATTTCGCTTTGCATCAGAATGCCGTTCCGATCGCAGTAGTCGAGAACTCTTTTGTCCTGAGGCCAATGAACTCGCGTGAACACACAATTCAAGTGTTTCAAGTCGTCGTGATCGTGCGTGATCCATCGGCTGGGTTCCGCCATTCCAAATTCCGGATTGCTCCCCGCCATGCGCTCAACTCCCATCAGCCTCACGCGCTCGCCGTTCAAATAAAGCCCGCTACCCTTAGCCTCGAATTTACGCACCCCGAATGTGACCGTGAATTGATGAGTTTCTTGTCCGCCGCCGATTGAAAAAACAAGCCGATAGAGATTCGGATGATCGAAATGCCACAACTTCGCCTTGGGCAGCGTGGCTAGAAATGTTGATGTCTGGGTCGCCCCGCTCTTTATGGTGAGCCTCGGGTTGTCGGAACTGGTCATCGCTGTCGAGCCGGTCTCGTCGTCAATAATGTGAAAGAAGACTCTGCCTATCGAGTCTTTCGAACTTGTGTTTCGAAGATAGGCGATGATGGCAATCTTCGCGTCCCCACTTAAGAGATCGGGAACAGCTTCGATATCAACACGCTCTATAAAAGTTCTCGGTGTAACGAGTATTTGCACCGGCCGGTAGATGCCTCCGTCATGCGCCCAATCGCTGGAACGTCCTCTCGGCACCATGTGCTCATCGAATGCATTGTCAACGCGCACTGCAATGGTGTTGGAACTTCCCGGGCGTAGCAGGTGAGTGATATCAAGCACGAACGCGGTGTAGCCTTTGCGGGCATGCTCTCCAGCCAATTGCCCATTTATCCAGATTTTGGCTGTGTGGAATACGGCCTCAAACTCGAGTCGTAACGTAGAGTCTTGCCATTCACTTGGAGCGTCGAAAGTTCGTCGATACCAGGCGACCCCTCGATAGTCGGTAAAAGCGGGGTCTACTTGCCAAGTGTGAGGCACATTCACCCTGCGCCAAAAACTCGTAGATTCGTAGGTTTCGTACCAACGCTTCTGCTCACCGGCGACCTCGGGATCGGTGCGAAACCACCATTCACCGCAGAGACTCACTGCTTCTCGCAAGGTCCTGCCCGCCACGTTAGGACTAGGCTCAGGTGCAGGCGGGCCAATGGCGCCAGCGGCCAAGGCCCCGGCTTGAGTCAAAAATTTCCGACGAGATTGCACCGCCACACTCCAAAGTGCCAGCCAAATTCGTCTCGCATTTTTTTCCAGACAAAAGGCCGAATTTTCCCAGGCTAAAACAGCTTCCTGCACACAAGCGATGTGATTTGGCTACGCGCCGTTTCAGGCTGTTATTGCCTGGGAAAAATATAGTTCCCCTTCAAGCGGATATCTGCCGAGGAACTGCCCACCATAACACCATACTCTCCCGCCGGCGCGTACCACGCATGCTTGTTCGTGTCGTAGTAGGAGAAAGCTCGCCGGTCCAGTTGTACACTCACCCGTTTCTTTTCCCCGGGCTTAAGCTTGATTTTGGCGAAGCCTTTCAATTCCTTTAGCGGCCGCGGCGGGCCATCCTGCGGATCGCCAACATAGACCTCCGCAATTTCCGTGCCCTCACGGTCGCCCGTATTTTCCACCTGGAAGGAAGCTTCTACGATTGCTCCGGCGTCCTTCCCCAGAGGTCCTATTCTCAAATCGCTGTAGTTGAATGTGGTGTAGGAGAGTCCGAAACCAAAGGGGAATTGCGGCGTTACTTTGTTTTTGTCGTATCCACGGTAACCTACGAAAATTCCTTCCGAGTACTCCACATGCTTGTCGCCTTTTTGCGGGAAATAACTGTGATAAGAAGGGTTGTCTTCCCACTTGCGCTCAAAGGTAGCCGGCAATTTTCCAGAGGGGCTATAGTCCCCAAATAGAATCTGAGCCAGCGCTCGCCCTCCTTCCTGTCCCGGATACCAGGCCTGGAGCAAAGCCGGCACTTTGTCGAGCCACCGGCTCATATCCACGTTGCCACCTACGTTTACCACCACTACTACATTTTTGTTGGTCGCCGCGGCTTGTTCGATGAACTCATCTTGCCCTTTCGGCAAGCGAAAGAGCCGGTCGAACCCCTCGGACTCCGTATTGGGGCCGAAGCCCATGCAGAGAATAACGGCATCCGCGGCAGCCGCCACTTTTTTCGCATCCTCACCGAACGCAAGTGAAGCCGTCCCGATGCCAAACCGCACCGTCGCCGTGCCGATGTCTTCGAAGTATTCCAAACGCAACTTATATGCTTTGCCGCCCTGCAGGTGCTTCACAAATGTATTCAGGGTCTCGGCATGAGGTTTCCAGTCGTCGATTGCCAGCTCATCATCAATAAACAACCGCACGCCGTCGTCCGCCGAGGTGTAAAAGCGGTAGTCATCTTCGTTCTTGGGAACGAAATATCCGGTCCAGCGCACCGCGAAATGGTCGACGGGCGCGCCCTCCGCAAAACTTCCGGCCCCCCACCGGAAATCGATCCGCTCGTCCGTACGGGTAAGCGTCGGCGCACCCTTGAATTCCGCGTTCGAAAAATACTCGCCTCGGAGTCCGGGCTTTCCACCAGGAGCGGTTACGAACTCGGTTTGCGCGACAATGGCATCAATCGAAGGCGTTTCGAACAAGCTCAAGACGCGCAGATCGCTTCCTGCCGCGTTACTGATACCTTCCAGGAAGCTGACAGAATTGTATGGCGTCGTCAAAGAACTTCCCCCACCGCCGACGACCGGAGGATACGCGTTGGGACCAAGAACCGCAATTGTGCGCAATTTTTTCCGGTCCAAAGGCAAAGTGTGGCGTTCGTTCTTTAAAAGCACCATTCCGCTGCGCGCTTCTTCCAGCGCGATCTCGCGGCCTATTTGGCTATACAGCGGGATGCTGCTGTCCAGTTGCGGCCGGTCAAGAAAACCAAACTCAATCGCCGTTCGAAGGATTCGCCTCACTTTTTCATCGATCGTGGCTAACTTTACGTCTCCCCGCTGTAGCGCGGGCAAAAGCGCACTCGAATTCATGTACGCAGCAGACGGCATTTCCAGATCCAAACCGTTGTTCGCGGCGCCGATTCCGTCATGAGTCGCTCCCCAATCGCTCATCATGATCCCGCGGAATCCCCATTCTTTTCGGGCGATGGTTTCATTCAGCTGCCCGTTCTGGGTCATATATACGCCGTTCACCAGGTTGTAGGCATCCATCAGCGCGCCCACCTTCGCTTCCTTTACCGAGGCTTCAAACGCAGGGAGGTAGATTTCCCGCATGGTCCGCTCATCAAGATCCGAACTGTGATCCATTCGGCCATACTCCGAATTATTGGCGATGAAATGTTTCGCCGTCGCCATCACCCCTTGTGATTGAATGCCCTCTATAACGCCGACCGCCATTCGCGAGGACAGAAATGGATCCTCTCCGAAGTATTCAAAATTCCTTCCATTCAGCGGGGAGCGGTAGATGTTCATCCCCGGCGCAAGAATGACGTGCACTCCCCGCGCGCGGGCATCCTTTCCCATCGAAATTCCCACGCGCTTCGCCAGATCCTCATCCCAGGAAGCGGCCAGAGCGATGCCGGCCGGATACGCCGTCGTCGGTCCGTAGTCGTGAACTCCCATGGGTCCATCGGACATCTTCAGCGAAGGTATGCCAACACGCGGAATGGGCTGCGTGAAAAAATCATTGATTCCGCCAAGAAGGAGAATTTTTTCCTCCAAGGTCAATTTACCAATCAGGGTTTCGACCCGTTGGTCGATTTCGGTCTGAGTGGGCTGCGCATTCTGGGCCGTGCCAGCGGCCTGCAACAGCATGGCCGCCATGAAAATCATGCCGAGCCTGGCGATCTCTTGCAAAGTTTTCTTGACCAGTTTCATTTCGACTCTCCTGCTTGTGATAGGTAATTCCCGAATTCGTTGAAACGCGGAAGGCTTTCTTTTAATTTAGGTTCCCTGAAGCCGGCGCTTCGGATTGGCGGCCGCGGTGGTTTCGCGAATAATCAGCTCGGGCGGGACGGCAAACTCCATCGGATAGTCACGAAATCCCTGGAGCCGCTGCAGCAAAATTCGCGCTGCGGTCTCTCCCATATCTCGCAAAGGCTGCCGGATGGTGGTTAGTCTGGGTGTATGGTAAGCCGCGAGTTGGATATCGTCGAAGCCGATCACGGAAACGTCCTCAGGCACGTCCAGATTGGCATCACGCAGGGCGCGAATCGCACCGATGGCGGACATATCGTTGAAGGCTACAATCGCCGTGAATCGCTTGCGGGCTTGCAAGAGCGTTTGAACCACCGGGTAGCCCAATTCGGGTGAGGAAATGTCACGCTCAAGCTGGATGGTGAGCTCCGGATCGATCGAAAGGCCGAGTTCCTTCGCCACCGTTACGATGTTTTGCCAGCGCGTAAGAGAGTCTGCGCTGAAGGATTGGCCGCGCATGAAAGCAATGTGCTTGTGGCCGAGTTCCACCAGATGTCGAAGTATCAGTTCCGCCGCCCGCCGATGGTCCAGCAAAACGTTGGTAATTCCAGAAATTTTCTTGTGCCCGGCGACCGCCACCACCGGGATGCTTATCTCATGTTCTAGATTCGTATCAATCGTAATCAGCCCTTCGGCGCCCCGGCCAATCAATAACCGCGGATACTCCTCAATCATGTCCGGTTTGTGGCGGTGGTGGGCGTTGAAGTAGAAATAGCCCTCGCGCATCAGGTGGTCTCCGATCCCGCTCATTACCATGGTGTGATACCCGTCATTCAACTCGGGAACGAGGATCCCCACCGTAAACGTCCGTTTTTTGCGTAAGGAGCGTGCCAGGAGGCTGGGCTGGTAGTTAAATTTCCGCGCCGCCTCGCGGACCCGTTCCCGGGTTCCATGTGGGATGGAGCGGCCAGGCACGTTGTTCAGGACCACGGAAACGGTGGCGGGGCACAAGCCGAGATAATCCGCAAGGATCTTCAGACTCGTCCGGCCCTCACGATTGGAAGATTTTGGTTTGCGTTTGGCCACAATAGGGGGCGACCCGAGACTATTCGGTGCCGCGCCGTCACCTTTAGATTTAGGCATAAGAGTATCCCTAAAGCAGCAGTCAGGGGAAAAGGCCGCGAAGGCCAAGTCAAGGTCAGGCGCGGGAGTTTGAGCACGCAGCATGGATCAGATTGCTCTCCCCCCGGATAAAGCCTGCTTGTTACCCTAAGACAAACGTTTGTCTAAACAGTATTCGAAAAATTTCTGCTTGACAACTATATCTTGGATGGTGCCAAATAGCCCCACGATTGGGGTGTTTCTGTAGCAATCTGCCGCGCAAACGATTGTGCTGGTCGAGGTCCGACGGCTTAGCCGCCGGAAATACTTATCGTTAACAGGCAGAGGCGGTCGTGTCCGCTGTGCTGCGTTCTTTTTAGGTCGTTCTCGCGCAACGCGACCCGGAACAGCCGCAAAGCGTTTGATAGGGGCGTGTTTCGACACGTGGGAGGCCAGTCTATGCGGTTTGTTCTCGTAGCTGCAGGTCGTCTTCTTTTTGCTTCTTTATTGCTGACTCTTACGGGATTTGCCCTTCACGCACAAACCAGTAACGGCTCGATCGCTTGATCCATT
>Ga0210399_10001113_pt1 | contig 21005 bp, 17 predicted proteins | sample IncBWC14MmetaG_FD_150865 | JGI IMG/M metagenome (GOLD analysis project Ga0210399, IMG submission 150865) | Forest soil microbial communities from Barre Woods Harvard Forest LTER site, Petersham, Massachusetts, United States - Inc-BW-C-14-M | ecosystem: Environmental > Terrestrial > Soil >... | reverse complement strand
CCTTCATTTTCGGGTTCCAGCGCCGCGTCTGGTGACCGAAGTGAACTCCGGCCTCCAGCAATTCTTTCATCGTAATTTCTACTGCCAAGTTTCCTCCTAGTAGAATAGCTGTTTGCGGTGGCGCCCCTTCCTCTTACGAAGTCGTCGCCACAGAGCAGCCTCTTGCCGGCTTCTTGCCGGCCGTGATCTCAGCGAACCAACTTGCGCCGGCCCGCTGGAGTTCGGTTTGGTCCCGACCGAATCGGGACCACAAAAGTTAACGCTTCGTGAACTGGAAGCGCTTGCGCGCGCCCTTCTGTCCGTACTTCTTGCGTTCCTTCATCCGCGAATCGCGCGTCAAAAATCCGTTCTTGCGCAACGCCGGCCGCAGTTCCGGATTGAACCGCGAAATCGCCCGCGACAATCCCATGCGTACCGCGCCGGCTTGTCCGCCAACGCCCCCGCCGTGCGCCGTCACCACCACGTCCACCTGGTCGGCGATGTTCGTAAATTTCAGCGGCTCGACAGCGTCATGCTTCCACGCATGATTCGGAAAATACTGCTCCACCGTCCGGCGGTTGATCGAAAACTTGCCGGTCCCGGGACGCAGAAACACGCGCGCCACCGATTCCTTACGCCGTCCCGTTCCCAGAAACCAAGTTTGTGTGCCCGTGATGGGCGTGCCCGTAGAACCCAATGTTCCTCCTAGCGATGGATGACTGCCCGGCAGCCACCTCGATACCACTCCGTAGAGCAGCAAATTTCCGTTCCGCTGCTTCGCGGATCAATCTCAAACTTCACGCCTGCTTATTCCCCGCTAAGGCACCACTTAGAAGGAACAGCTACGTGCGGAAAAAAATCTTGACTGCAGCGCCAGGGGCTAGCCCCCCCCCAGCCTGTCTAAACTGCTACGGCTTGCGGCTTCTGCCCGGCGTGCCGCGCCAAACCAGCGGCATCCCGGTACACGCGCAACTTCTTCGCGCGCCGCGCGCGCAGCTTGTTCTTCGGCAGCATGCCGAGAACCGCTTCGCGGATCATCCAGTCCGACTTAGACTCGCGCAACCGCTTCGCCGGCACTTCCTTTAGACCGCCGGGATACCCGCTGTGCGAATAATAAATTTTCTGCTCGACCTTGTTTCCAGTCATGCGAACCTTGTCCGCGTTAATCACCACCACGTGGTCGCCCGAATCCAAGTAGGGCGTAAAGCTCGGATTGTCTTTGCCCATCAACATGCGCGCGACTTTGGTCGCCAGGCGCCCCAGCACCACGTTGGTCGCATCCACTACAAACCAGTTCGCGCCCACCTTCAGCGCTTCGGCTTCCTCACCTTTGGCTACGTACGTCCTCATTGCGCTCAGTCACACCTTTCCCTGTAGGGATAAACATTAATCTTAGGGTTTGCCTGCACTTTTGTCAACGAAGAGTTGTTCCCGAATGATAGCGCTCCCGACGGCCGTCAGCCGTGCTAAGTCGTCCCGTCGGCGGGCAGCTTTAGCCACGCCAATATAAAGAGGAACAGCGTGGCGGCGAGAAAGGAAGTCGGCACAATGAAAAAATAATGCAGCGCGACCGCGGCCATGGCGGTCAGCCAGATGATATTTACGAGCGCGGCGCGCTTCAACAGTCCTGCCCGTTCACGCGACAGCAGTAGATCGAAGGCGCCAAAACCCAGCGCCGCCATCATGAAGGATACGCTAAACCCGCGCAGTAGGTCGGCCATGCTGCGGAGAGATCCCATCAGATTGAATTTGTAGCTGGACATCAGGTCCAGTAACTGTTTCTCAGTATCATTTGCCGGAGCCAGATCACGAACGAGCGAGAGTGAGTGCACCAGTCCCAGGATCAGCAGCGCCACCGCGCCTGCTTTGAACAGACGCCTTCCCCATTTGTCGGTCATAGCGTGATGTTATCACTTTGGCCGTAAAACCACTCCGTTCAGGGAGTGGATATAAGGCTGCCTTTTTGTTGCCCTGTCCTTGGCGCAGGGCTCGGATCGAGCCTTCGCATAAAGTGTCCTGCCCGAGTGCGGAGCGCCCCGCAATACTCGCTGGTGGCAGTCGCGAGAAGCCTCTCCTTTTTAGGGAGAGGAGTGGTCACAGCACGAACCAAGGACCAATTTTTTTGCCCCTAGCTTCACGGATGCCAAATCACTCCGCCACGCGGGCCAGTCCCGCATGCCCGCTGGAGGTGTGAGGGCCTATGCCTGCGAGACAGGCATCCACACCTGCATGGGGGTCGCCGTCCGGTTGGCCCACGCGTAATACGGAATAAAGGTCAAAGAAACTGGATTGGATTCTCGGGGCCTGCCGGAATAGCGGAAGTAAAGGCCGCCGTGCCCGGCAGATTCTCGGTAGGCGGCACCGGCATGGTGCAACACCAGGACACCACCAAGCAAGTCCTTCTGAAATTCTTCCTGGAATGGCGCGTTCGACTTCGCGCCCAACTTCAACGCCACGTCCTTCAGAGCCACACCCTCCGGCTGGTCGATTTGTTCCAGACAATACACTAGCGGCCCGCGCTGCACGGCAACGCGGCCATTGTTCTCGATGACTTGGGAATTGGCCTCCAAAAGCTGGGGTTGCATATTGAATTGCACGCGGATGACATCGCCGGCGGACCAGCGGCGCCGAATCGCAAGATACTGGCCGGGCGTTGCGCCCGAGAGCAGTTTTCCTTGGACGCCAACTTGAACGGTTTCCGTCCACCCCGGGATTCGAACAAAGAATGTAAATTCGGTAGGTTCGGCGGGAGTGACGGTAATCTCCGCGCTGCCATCCCAGGGATAATTCGTTTTCTGGCGGACCTTCAAGCCAACCCCGTTTTCGAGATGCCAGTCGAGTTCCGAATTGTCGAAGAAGTGGAGATAGATGCCGTCGCTGGTGGTGCTGTAAAAATATCCTGGCAGCGAAGCGAAGGTGCGTTCCAGATTCGGAGGGCAGCAAGTGGTGTCGTACCAATCGTTGCGAATTTTGTCACCGCCGGAAGGGTCAAACGCCAGCGGATTGCGGTAGCAGTAGAGCGTGCCGTCCAGCGACATGCCGGAATTGATACCGTTGTAGAGCGCACGTTCCATTACATCGGCGAATTTCGCTTCACCGGTCGCGGCGAGCATGCGCCAATTCCACATCATGTTTCCGATGGCCGCGCAACTTTCCCCGTAAGCCCGGGCATTGGGCAATTCATAGGGATCGCCGAAAGCTTCGCCGTCGCTGCGGGCGCCGACTCCGCCGGTGACGTACATCTCCGAGGCGACCAGCTGCTTCCACAGAAGGTCGAGAGTCTTCCGGTAGGCGGGATCGCCGGTTTCCAGGTAATAGTCGGTCGCGCCGCAGCAAGCGTACATGGCTCGCACCGCGTGACCCTCGAGATGGGTTCGAGACGTAAAGGGCGTCCCGCAAAAATGATAGACATCATCCCAAGGCCCCTGCGCATGAATCCGCGAGTCGCCTTCTAGAAGGTAGCCGGCGAGGTCCAGCTGCCGTTTGTCGCCGGTCATTCGGTATAGCTCGACCAAAGCCAGTTCCATTTCTGGATGCCCCGAGTACAAAGGTTTCTTATCCGGGCCGGGACCAAAAGTGGGCAGCAGGAAATCATTTACAAAACGAATTCCCGCGTCCAGTAACGTCCGGTCGCCAGTAGCTCTGTAATAGGCCGTGGCGCCCTGCAGGAAATGGCCCATGTTGTAAAGTTCGTGCCCCCACACCTGGGTTTTCGGCGCCATTCGCTCAGAGGCATGCTCGCTCACAAAATAAGTGTTCAAGTAGCCGTCCGGCTGCTGTGCAGCAACGATATCCTTTGCAATTTTTTCGACGGCAGCGCGGAGCTCGGGAGGTTTGCCGGACTGCAAAGCAAATCCGGCAGCCTCCGTCCATTTGTAAACGTCGGAGTCGGAATACACGGGGCCGCGCTGCGCCGCAGTGCTCTTCCCGATGAGGCGGCGGAAATTGTCCATGCGACCGTTGGCTTCCAACAATTTTTGCATCGAAGGAATGCTTTTGTTGATGTTGACTTCCCGGCGCTGTGCCCAGAAACCATTTTCGATGGTGACGGCGTGCACCGGCACGTTGCGTAGTTTGGCGTACGGTGACTTCACGAGGTTGAGAATGCCTTGGTCGCGCCAAGGCGGAGCGCTCCTGAGAGCAACCGAGGATTGCGCGGCAATTTGACTCGTACCAATTTTTGCGGAGGTAAAACCGGCAAGAAGTTCGCGACCAGGCTGCAAGCAAGAGATGGTGGCCGCCGAGATCGCAGAGGAAACAAACTGCCGGCGTGAGACTGCTAGAGTGTTTTTCATCTTCGTAAACTCCTTGCCGCGCCCTCGCAGGATGACTTGAGGCAAATCATAACGCAAATGGGCGTCCTGCAATCCCACGGAAGGTAACGAGGTCCGCCGACTTCCAGGAGCCTGCTTCGCATGGTGAGCTCGAAATGAACTGTCAAAAATTACCGGCCAGAGAGTCGAGAAATGGTCAGGATTCTGCTCCGTCCCGGAGGCTGGAGGGGGCGGGCGGCCAAAAAAATCTGCTTCCCGAAAAGGCCGTTTTTTGGTACTCTTCTAATCAAGCGGTGTCCCCCCCGTGGTCGGTTTGACAATGCTGCGAACTGATTTCGACCCGCCTCTCTTGATGGGCGCCCCGACTGGGGTAAGGCTGTCCTTGCGCCTCTTGCGTTTGTGCTCTCCCGGAATTCTTTTTCTGTCCTGCGCGGCATTTGGCGTCACGCAGTGTTCGGCCCAGGATGTTGCTGAAGCGGCTCGTCAAGAACGGGCCCAAAAAGAAAGCAAGCAAAAGAATTCCAAACACGTATACACCGAGCAGGATCTCAAGCGCGAACAGATTCTGACCCCGGAAGACCGCGCTCAAATAGAGGCCAGGAAAAATCAGACTGTTCCTCCTGCGGCGGAAAAATCGCCGGAAGCTGTCGACGCGCAGTCGCTTCCTCCGGACGCTCCGCTCGGAGACGTCGCTCGCCGTTTTCGCAAACAGAAACAATCGCAAAAGCTCGAGCGGTCCGCGGAATTCCATCTTCCCGTCGCCGATGCTCCGGTCTTCGCGACACCGAGGCCTCCGGTGATGCCGGTACGTCCGCCGGTTTCTAACCCTGCGCCACCGCAGCTGGTTCCCTATCAAGCGCCTAAGAAGCGTTCACCTTTTGAGCGTCCTAGGGTTTTCATGGCCGCTCCGTCGCGCATCATTCCGTCGCATCCGCTAACCGCTCGAATAGAACGTTCCAATCCGGCCGTGTCCGCCGCGATAACCAGGGTAGCACCGGTCGTTCCAGTGGCGCCGAGCGTCGCGGCAAAACTTAACAGCGTGGTCGTGAAGCCCGGTGATTCGTTGTGGAAGATCGCCGAGCAAAATCTAGGCAAAGGCTTTCTCTGGCACGACGTCCTGGCCGTGAATCCTGGAATCGTTGACGCTAATCACATTGCGGTGGGCTCCCAGATTCATCTGCCTGCGGTGGTCTCCTCTCATCGGACAACAACAGTAGTCACCGTGCGGAAAGGCAACACGCTCTCCACGATCGCGCGTAGCCGGCTCGGCCGCGCGTCCTACTGGTCCTGCATCGCCCAGGCAAACCCGGCCGTCCGCGATGCAAACCTTATCTATGAAGGCCAAGTACTCCGGCTGCCCGGCAACTGCAAGCCTTAGATTTTCACGGCGACCCACGCCGGTACTCCTCTAAATTCCATATAGAACCTCTTCGGAATTTCGGAGGCGCCTTCCGTTTTTGGAAGCTCAATCCGCCGTTCAGAGTCCTCCCCAAGGAGGTAAACCGATAAAGCGTTGATAAGACTCAATTTCGAACCGAGTCAACGTAGTTCCTTTCTGGCACTGTGATTGCGATCATGGGAGGCTAGGGACTGACAATGCAGTGAGGTGTCCTGTCAGGAGGAGTCCAAAATGGAAGTTGCATCAAAAAATTTGATAGGCAATCGCAGTGTTTTCTTTCTAGCGTTCCTTTTGGGCGTGCTTTCCGCTGTCTTGGCAAGTGAAGTGATCGCGCAGTCTAGTGCGGCACTGAATGGCACCGTAACCGATGCCACTGGAGCCGTGGTTGCGAGCGCCAAAGTCGTCGCGTCGAACCAAGCCACCGGAGTTGAATCGGCGACGCAAACGGACGCTGCCGGGGCCTATCTATTCCCTTCTCTGCCCATCGGAATTTATCGCCTCCAAGTCACCGCTCCTGGTTTTCAGTCCGCGATCGTTGCAAACCTTAAGCTTGATGTGGCAACTGCCGCAACGCAAAACATTCAATTGACGGTCGGCGCAGCCACGGAAAAAATTGAGATTGCGGCCGATGCTGCGCTCCTCGAAACTGCCTCGCCGAGCCTCAGCCAGGTTATCAACGACAAGACGGTGCAGGAAATTCCGCTGAACGGCCGGCACTTCACGGACCTCAGTCTGCTTACCCCTGGAACGGTTACGCCGCCGGCGAACGGATTCCTTTCGGCTCCACTTCGCGGCCAGGGATCATTCGGAATTAATACCGCGGGCCAGCGCGAAGACACCACTAATTGGCTGGTCAACGGCATCAACCTCAACGACAACGTGCAAAACCAGATCACCTTCCAGCCTCCGATTGACACGCTCGCGGAATACAAGATCGACAATTCGGCGTTTCCCGCAGAGTACGGGCGAAATGCAGGCGCCATCGTAAACCTTGCGACACGTTCCGGCACGAACGAATACCATGGCGAACTGTTCGAGTTTTTCCGAAACAACGATCTGGATGCGCGTAATTTCTTCAATCCTGTTCTCACTTCTTCCGGAAAACCAAATCCGCAGTCGCCTTTCAAGCGCAATGAATTCGGCGCGGATTTTGGCGGCCCCATCCTCAAGAACAAGGTGTTCCTCTTTCTGGCCTACGAGGGGCTTCGACAACGCCAGAGCTTGGCGGTTTCGACTACCGTCTTCAGCCAGAACCAGGTCGCGACGGTTAACCCGTCTACAGAGCCCGCAGTGAAAAGCCTCCTGGCGATTGTTCCGGCTGCGAATTTCCACCAAACCACAGACGCTTCCGCCGCTCAAGCGGATTGGACCGGGTTCAATGGCGGCGCGCTCGCGAACGTGTCTCTCAATCAGGGATCTGGTGACGTTGATGTGGAATTGCGGCAGCAAGACCGAATCCACGGCTACTACGTCGTTCAGAAGGACCGTCGGCAGGAGCCGCTGTTACCCGTTGTCCTTGCAAGCATTCCGGGATTCGGCGACACGCGCGACGGGTTCCGCCAACTGATGACCATCAGCGAGGATCACACGTTTAGTGCGTCGCTCGCCAATACCGTTCGTCTCGGGTTCAACCGAATCCATTTGACCTTTCTTCCGAATGCACTGCTCGATCCGGCAAAGTTCAACATGACCCTGCCAGCGAATTCTCCAGTGGCGACGGGATTGCCGGATATCAACGTAGGTGGAGTCTTGTTTTTTGGCGGACCCAACGGCGATCCATCGGGACGCGGGGACACTACAGCGGTTCTGAATGACACCCTGAGCTGGCTGAAGGGCCGGCACACTTTCGCGTTCGGCGCAGAAATCCGGCGCGCCTATAACAACAACATCGCTGAGAATGTGGGTACTCTCACCTTCAATGCGACTGGTTCCGGTGCTACGAGTCAAACCGCGTTCCAAAACTTTCTCAACGACTCGGCGTCAGCTTTCACGATCCAACTCGGGGCCGGAAACGACAAGATCGTGCAGCCGTCCTTTGACGTCTTTGCTCAGGACAGCTATAAGTGGAAGCCCAATTTCACCGTCAACCTCGGTTTGCGATACGCATGGAACGCTACGCCGTCCGAGGCCGCAGGGCACTTCACACAATTTGATCCCGCGACCGGCGCCCTCGTTCCGGCGAGCATGCCCTATCACACGAACAACAAAAATTTCCAGCCTCGCGTCGGTTTGGCTTGGGATCCCTTCAAGGATGGTAAGACTTCGGTGCGCGCTGCCTATGCCATTCTGACGCAGGACCCGACTACCAACATTGTGGTCGGTCTGAGCGGAAACCCGCCTTTTGCCGTACCCATCGCGGTCAATTCGGGTGTGATTACGGCCGAGAATCCGGGAAACGCGCTTGGCGCCACGAGCCTGGGCCCGGCCGCAATCAATCGGAACTTTAACGATATGTATTCGCAGGACTGGAACCTGACAGTCGAGCGCCAACTGACTCCCGGCATGGGCTTGAATATCGCTTACGTTGGATTGAAGGCCACTCACCTTCAACTGAATCAGAACATCAACCAGCCCTTGGTTACGAATGACATTTATGGTTCGACTCATCCTTTCCCGACACTCCCGGCCACCAGCCCCATCTTGCCGCCTCAGTGTACCGCGCCTCATCCAGCTTGTACGTTCGGCAATATCAATCAGGTCAACAGCAATGGGAACTCGAACTACAATGCGCTCTGGGCCACGATTAATAAGCACTTCTCACACGGCCTGGAATTCGTTGGCTCCTACACGTATGCGAAGTCGCTCGACTACAATTCACTGTCCACCGGCGAGACCTATATCCTGCAAAACGCATACAACCCTCGCGGCGACTACGGTCCTTCGGAGTTCGACGTCCGCCACCGCTTTGTGTTGAGCGGGTTTTATGAGTTGCCGTTCAAAGCGAACCGCCTCGTGGCTGGGTGGCAGGCCGGCATTATCACTCAGGCGCAGACTGGCAATCCGTTGAATCCTACAGTGTCGATCCGCACGCCAATCAGCCTTACGGTTCGTCCCGATGTCATCGCGCCGATTCACGTGACTGGAGATCCAGCGGCATGGTTTGGAAGCAAAGCGGTGTTCGCATCGGAGTTCGCAACTCCGTGCGTCACCAGCGGCACTACGACGACTTGCCATCCCGGCAACCTCGGCCGCGACTCACTCACTGGACCAGGTTTTCTCAACACCGATTTTTCGGTCATTAAAAACACCAAGCTGAGAGAGAAGTTGAATCTGCAATTCCGTGGAGAGATGTTCGACATCTTGAATCATCCGAACTTTGGGAACCCGGCTCTCACCTTCAGTCCTACCAGCACAACCTTTGGTCAGATCACAAACACCCGCTTCCCGACCGGCGATTTTGGCTCGGCGCGGCAGATTCAGTTTGCTCTGAAGCTGCTCTTCTGAGCGCGGGCTGCATCTTGCTTCCAGAGAGGGCGGGCTTTGCGGTCCGTCCTCTTTGCTTTTTAGCGAGCTGAAAGAAGTCGGGTGAGCGGTTCTTACCCAGTTTTCAGATACAATATGGATTGATGAAAGCTCGGCCCTCGAGGAACTGGTGATTCACCCGAACGTCTTTCATAACGACGCGCTGCTACCTATTGAGAAAGTACGCCTTTCTCCTGGTCAAGCCGGTCTGATCTGCGGTTGGGGCATCTTTACCACGCTGCGCATCTCTCGCGGCGAAGCGTTTGCGTATGAGCGCCACTGGCGCCGGCTCGAAAAAGACGCCACCCTCACCCGGCTCCCGATGCCTTACACGGCTGCCAAAGTGCGCGTGCATCTCCACGAAGTCATCCGTGCCAACAAAGTGACCGAGGGCTGTGTGCGCATCTATCTGGTCTACAACACCGTGGGTTTCTGGCAGAGCGACGAAAAGCATCCGCAGGTGGACCTCATCATTTACAGCGCCGACCTTCCCGAACATCGTGACACTGTGCGCCTCGCGCTCCGCGAACACGGCCGCCACGCCGGGTCTCCAATGGCCGGCGTGAAGAGCATCTCCTGGCTGAACAATGTGTGGGCCGCTTCGGAAGCTGTGAAAGAGGGTTTCGACGAGGTCGTCATGCTGAACGAGCGAGGCGAAGTAGCGGAATGCACTTCCGCGAATATCTTTACAGTGAAGAACGAGAAAATCCTCACGCCGCCTCTCAACTCCGGCTGCCTTGAAGGCGTTACTCGCGGCATCCTGATGGAAATCGCACCGGAAGCCGGCGTTTCGGTCGTCGAGCAGGCGCTGCGTCCGGAGGACCTTTACTCCGCCGAGGAAGTCTTCATCTCTTCCACAAACCGTAATCTCATTAGCGCCAGCGAAATTGCAGGCCATAAAATCCCCACTCCTGGACCCGTCTGCGAGCGCCTCAACGACCTTTTCGACGCCTACTTTGACGAGTATGTGTCGCGGCGCCTCGCTTCGGCAGCAAAGTAAAAACACTTGGCCTGGAAGTGAAGGCCACCGCAATGATTCAGGGGACTCGGGCTCTAGATGGCGAGCGATACAAACTTGACAGCAATTGGAACGGTGGCTTCTGCCAACAGTGGCGAGAAGACAGTATTCAAGATTCTTCTCACCATCAGCTTCTGCCACCTACTGAACGACACGGTGCAATCCCTGCTTCCCGCCATCTATCCGATGCTGAAGATCACCTTTGCGCTGAACTACTGGCAAATCGGCAGAATTGCGCTGACATCCCAATTGACGGCGTCGATTCTGCAGCCTCTCGTGGGACTCTACACCGACCGTCGGCCTCAGCCCTATTCCCTCGCCGTTGGCATGGGCGTCACGCTGATTGGCTTGCTGGCGTTCGCGACGGCTCCGAGCTACGGCACGGTCTTGGCCGCCGCGGCGCTCGTCGGAATCGGTTCCGCCGTCTTCCATCCGGAATCTTCGCGCGTCGCCCGGATGGCCTCCGGCGGACAGCACGGCATGGCGCAATCGCTGTTCCAGGTTGGCGGCAACGCCGGCTCCGCCCTCGGTCCCCTTTTGGCGTTCCTGCTCGTCAAAGGTCAGCCTAGCATGGCGTGGTTTTCGCTTTTAGCCCTTCTGGGAATTGTGCTGCTCACCAACATCGGCACTTGGACGAAACAACATAAATCCTATTCAACTCGGTCTATCCCGAAGGACTCCGCGCGACTCGCGGACCTGCCCGCGGGGCATCCTCACGCCGCCTTGCCAGCGGGCCAGATTGCCATCTCGCTTGGCATCCTGGTGGCTCTCATGTTTTCGAAGTTCTTTTACCTGGCCAGCTTGATGAGCTATTACACGTTTTACTTGATGGGCAAGTTCCACGTGTCTTTGCAAAGCGCCCAGCTTCACCTTTTCATTTTTCTCGGCGCGGTTGCCGCCGGCACTTTTATCGGCGGCCCCGTGGGCGACAAGATCGGCCGCAAGTATGTCATCTGGGTTTCCATTCTCGGCGTTCTCCCCTTCACATTGTTGCTGCCCTATTCCAACCTTTTCTGGACCAGCGTTCTCAGCGTCATCATCGGCTTGATCCTGGCCTCGGCCTTTTCTGCCATCCTCGTTTACGCTCAGGAACTTATGCCCGGGCGAATCGGCGCCGTTTCTGGCTTATTCTTCGGCTTCGCTTTTGGCATGGGCGGCATCGGCGCGGCTCTTCTCGGCAAACTCGTCGACCTCACTAGCCTCAATTTTGTCTACCAGCTCTGCTCCTTCCTGCCAGCTATCGGCATCCTCACCGCCTTTCTTCCCAACCTGGAGCCCGCAAAAGTTAGAACGGCTGCCCCATAGAGGACCACCGATCGACTTCCGGAGCCGCCGGCGCCTTTCCGTGATGCTTGGATGCAACTTCAAGCCCTCGGAAATCACCTAGGCGGGCCATCTCTTTGCCTCTCTATCTTCCCCCCGCGTGCTACAATTCTTCGCCGAGTAGCCCATGCCCGATACCGTACCCCTTGCCGGCGAAGCAGTCCTGGAAGTCGTCTCCCCCGACGGCGCGCGCCGCTACGCCCGCGTCACGCAGACGCCCTTTATGATCGGCCGAGGCGCCGAAACCGGTAATCACTTGCAGCTCTCCGACCGCCGCATCTCCCGTAACTGCGCCGCGGTAGTTATCGAAGCCAACCACTTCTATGTCGAGGATCGCGGCCAGCGCCGCGGCCTCTTCGTCAACGGCGAAAAAGTGGATAGCCGCGAATTACAGGACGGCGACTCGATTACCTTCGGCCTCGACGACTCCTACGAAATCATCTTCCGCTCCGGCAAGAGCTCCGACGAAGATTCCCTTCCGCATCTCCTCACGCGCATGGAGCACATCACCAGTTCGGAGCCGACCGGCGGCGGTCTGGTCAAGCTCAAGCGCCTGCTGGAAGCAACCTCTTTGCTGCACTCCCAGCTCCCGCTCGACGTCGTGCTTAGCCACATGCTGGACCACGCCGTCTCCGTCACCGACGCCGATCGCGGCTTGCTCCTCGAAGCCGATGCCAGCGGTGCCCTTAAAGTGAAACTCGCCCGGCGCAGCGGCGGACTGCGCCTTCCCCCGGAGAGCCTCACCCCCAGCCAGACGGCCATCCAACTCGCGATGAAGCAGCAATCTCCAGTCATCACCGAAGACCTCGCGCAAGCCGACGTGGACTTGCAGGCCGCGCAGAGCATCGTCGCGCAGCGCCTCCGCGCCGTGGTTGTGATTCCTCTACTCGCGCTGTCCCGCGCGAACACGCAGGAATCCATGGTCAACGTTAAGCGCGGGGATTTCCTGGGCATCCTGTACCTGGATTCACGCCGGCCCGCCGCCTTCTCCAAACTCGACCGTCAAATTCTCGACGCTCTCGCCGCTGACGCCGCCAGCATTCTCGACAATGCCCGCCTCGTCGAACGCGAGCGGGAACGCCAGCGTCTCGAGCAGGAAATCAACATCGCTCGTGACATTCAGCAGGCGCTACTCCCACGCGATTTTCGCGAGTACCCGCACCTTGCCGTTACCGGTTTCAATCTTCCCTGCTTGTCCGTGGGAGGAGATTACTTCGACGTCTTTCCGCTGAGCGATGGCCGCACCGCGTTTCTCATCGCTGATGTTTCCGGCAAGGGACTCGGCGCCGCTCTTCTCACCACCATGCTTCAGGGAGCGCTTTCCGGCATGACTCTCGGCACTGACCCCGCGCGCGTCTTCAATCATGTCAATCGCTTCCTCTGCGCCCATTCCGAGGTCGGACGTTACGCCACCGTATTCTTCGGCATCCTCGATCAGCAGGGCCATCTGGAGTTCATCAACGCCGGCCATCCCTCGCCCATCCTGATTCGCCGCGGCGTCGCCGAAGAAGCCTTCACGGAAGGCTCCTATCCGGTCGGGCTCGTTCCCGAAGCACAATACACCGCTGTTTGCCTAAAGCTCGAGCCCGGCGATACCCTGGTGCTCTTCAGCGATGGCGTCACCGAGGCCGCCGATCCCGACGAACAGATGTTCGGCACAGCACGCCTCAAGCAGCTGCTCACCGGCCAGCCGGAGTGCCCTCTCGAGCAGATCCAGAAATGCGTGCTCGAAGCCGTCGAAAACTTTGCCCGCGGCGCGCACCAGGCCGACGACTTGACTCTTCTCATCGTCCGCTACCGAGCCACTGCTGCCACCGCGGACACCGATGTCCCGTTATCTCCTTCGTCCTCATCTTCCGCTTCCGTCGCATCCGTCTAAACGCAATTGTGACGCGCTCGTCGAAGAGTTTTTTCTACTGATTCTGGAATTCCAAAAAACAAGGGCGAACGCCGTAGTCAGCGGCCTTCGCCCGTTTCACTTTCGCGGGGTTTCTCAACTCTCGTTGAGAAGCCCGTTTAACCGCGTCGAGATCTTTTCGCGGCCTCGGTCCCTACGCGCCGAGATCCTTGAGATCGTCCTTGGCCTGCTGCTCGGCGTTCTTGGCGCCGCCCTTCGCGTCCGCACTGGGATTCTGCAAACGAATCGCTTTATTCAGGCTGTGCGCTTTCTCGCCGTCAGCAGCCTTGCATCCGGACATATCGGCGTTCGAATGCACCCCGGTTACATTGGCGCGCAGGCAATTGAAATCCAGTCCAAGATTGTGGCTAGCGTGCAGCACGGCGAGGCACTCGTTCAGCGCCGTGAACGGCGCGCACGCATCCGTGGCGTTTAGATTGGCCGCCAGAATTCCCTGGGTCTGCAGCTTCGGCGTCAGTTTCTTTTCGATGTCGCTGCGGCTACCGTTCGAATCGGCGGAATTCTTGTCTTTCTTCACCCACTTAATGGGATTGAGGGAGTGGGAGCTCTTCGAGCCCGACGAGCTGGAACTTCCCTGCGTTGAGCCGGAGGCGCCTGCGCCAGCGGGGCCTTGTGCCCCTGCGCGCTCGGCACCTAGGGTCAGGAAAAGAGAAACACTTACAATCAAGACTGCCACAACCAAGAATGATTTTTTCATCGTGACTCCTCAGTGGAAATCTTCGGTCAAGGCTGGGGTGGGCCGCCTCAACCTAAGTAGGCCACAGGGAGTTAGAGAGTGCGTGTCTTCGGAGGCCTGGTACTCCCCCAATCAGTCACGCTGGCCGTCAGGACAGGTGCGTTGGTTCTAGCTCGCAACGAGCCTGAAGATGGAAAAGGATTCTTGCTCGAGCTCTACGAAGACCGGCTCAGCCCTGCTAAAAGCGATGTGCAAGCTTCAGCGCGTGCGTCGTCGTTCAGGATTTGGCCTTGAGAATAAGGCCGTAGATAGCGTATCCCAGCCCGCCCAGGAAAAGCAGGGGGGTGAGATACTGCGTCAACAGCGGCATCACCGGAGCGGGCAATGGAAATTGAAAAATGGGGGCGCCGTACCCGCCAGCAAAATAATGAATCACGGCTCCAAGAAGCATGTAGAGCAGCCCCCGCCGGATCTGACCGCGTCCATTAGAAGTGATGCGGCGAGATAGTTGCACCTGGGGAACCGCTTCGCGGCAAAAGGGACACTGCGTTAGATGCGCCGCCATGTACTTGCCGCAAAATACGCAGCGGCGCGTATCCCCGGCCGTTTTTCCAGTTGCGCCCATACCGTTCCCAGTATTCCTCTCACCTAGGCTAGAGTCGCACTCACTCAATCGTCAAGGGACATCATGCCGAAGAGTAAAGCGCGGATTCGACAATGTTGTTAAGGACTTGCTCCGGGCTTCCACTCTACAGCAAGTCAGGAGCCGCGAAACCCCGGGGTGATGAACTCCGGGCAACAAGGATACCAATCCAAGATGTCCCTGCGGGCAGGTGTCTTTTTGTAAACGGATGTATTGGCGGTGGCTTCGCATCTCTCCGATCTGTGTTACAAAAAAGTGTTGCATGCCAAAGTTCACGTGAATTCATATTCTCGCGAGACCATCCTCTTCGCGAGCTAAGGAGATTCGATGGCATTTCCTTTCCAAAGCCCTTTCCCGAGAACGATCCGGCCCCTCCTTGCCCTGGTTCTGGTATCCCTCAGCGCCTGCGCGGCATCCGCGCCGGCGCTGGCACAGGAGAAAAAGGTCGCACAAAAGAATGGCGTGGATATCTCAAAAATGGGAGCTTACCGCGCCCTAGCTCAGCACATGTACCTAGATTTCCAAAAAGGTGATCTTGCCGCAGCTGCTGAACTTGGCACCGTGCTGGAAAGACTGTGGGACAAAGCGGAAGAGTATGGAGGCGATACCGCTCTCGCGAAGACCAACCGCCAGCTCTTCGATGAAATCGATAAAGCCATGGACCAGTTCATCACCCCGCTCACGGAAGCCAAGGGCAAGCCACCCGATGCGGCTCGCGTGAAGGCCGCTTTCAACGCCTACCTGGATAAGCTGAAACTTGCGGATTGAGCGCGGGTTATGAGCTGTTCACCTCGGTGAGGACAAGGTTTTCGACTCACTGACTGGCTGATGCCACGCTATGGTTCGTGTTGCGCGCAGTTTCGAACGCGATGCCCCGTGGAACCTCAGACTCGTGCATCCGGCTACAGCTCGCGGAGGGCTTGCGAGATTGGAAGGCTCGCGGCGCGAATCGCCGGGAACAGCCCTCCGACGACGCCCATAATCAGCGCGAAAATCACGCCTTTGACGAGCAACTCGCCGGTGATCTTGAACGCGAAAGCCATGTGCGAAAAAGTCTGCAAGTTCATCGCGCCGGTCGTCCACCCGTTCAATGGAAGCACCGCGACGCAACCGATCAGCCCTCCGACGAACGAAATCAGCAAAGCCTCAATCACAAAGGAGAATACTACCGACGGGCCGCCAAACCCCAGCGCACGCATGGTCGCAATCTCCCGCCCGCGTTCGGAGACCGCGGAGTACATGGTGTTCAGCGCGCCGAAAACGGCACCAATGGCCATGATGCCCGCGACCAGCCCTCCCAGCACGGTAATGAGCGTGGTCAACCTCGTGGACTGCTTCGAGTAGTAGTCAATTTCCCGCGAGACATCCACATTCAGCCGCGGGTCAGACGTGGCTGAGTCCTTGAGCTGCTGCAACGCGCTGGGAGAGGTCAGGTGCGCCGTAACCGATTGAAAAAATGTGTCTGGCCGGTTGTAAGCCGGGCCGAGCAAATGCCCGTCACACCACACTTCCGAATCGAATGAGCTGCCGCCCGCGTCGAAAACTCCCACCACCTTCCACTGCACGTTTCCGAGACTGATGGTATTTCCGACCGTAAGCCCTGAATACGAGACGTTAGCATTCTTTCCGACGACGACTTCGTCGAGGCCGGCCTGGAACATCCGGCCCTCTACGATTTTCACTTTGTTACGAATTTCCAGCACGTTCTTGGATACGCCTCGAATTTGAACATTGGCGTCTGTTCCTGTCGATTTCAAGGGAATCGGCGCGACCAGCACCACCTCCGCCGTCACTAGAGGTCCGTCAGCGCCACGCGCAATTCCAGGCGCGTCCTGAAGGATTTTGACGGTATCAATCCCCACGCCTCCGGTCATCTCCGAAGTGGCGCCGGCACGCATGATGATGGCGTTGTCTTCGGAACCGGAAGATACCAGCGTCGCCTTAAAACCCCGAGCCAGAGAAAGCATGGCGACAAAGACACCCACAGTGCCCGCGATGCCGATAACCGCAACGATCGCCGAGGTCCACCGGGCCCTGACGCTGCGCAAATTGTAGACGACCGGAATGGCCACGTCAGACCCTCCTAAGCGCGTCAACCACACGCAGGCGCATGGCCCCCAGACCGGGCAACAATCCACTGGCGGCTCCCACCAGCAGAGCGAAGCCAAGGCCAAGTGCCAACATGCTGACGGACAACAGCAAGGCGGGCAATAGTCCATTCAGCGCCGCGCCAACAACAGGAATCGTTAGCACCGCCAAGCCCAGGCCGAGCAGCCCGCCGATCAACGCAATCACCAGCGACTCCGCCAGCACAAAAAACAGCACGAAGCGGTCCGTGAATCCAATGGCCTTCAGCACCGCAAGTTCGCCCGTGCGTTCACGAACGGAAATCGCCATGGTATTGCCGGTGACCAACAGCAAAGTAAAGAAGACCACGCCGCCGATAGTCAGGATCAGGAATTCGATGTTGCCCAGCTGTTTGGCAAAACCCGCCTGGAACGCCGATTCGGTTTCCGTCTTTGTTTCCGTGGAGGAGTTCGCAAATCCCGTATCGATGGCTTTCGCGACCCGCACGGCGTCGTCCGGGTTCTCGAGCTTCAGCACGTACCAGCCAATCGAGCCTTTTATAATCTGCGGAACGTTTTCGTCAAAATATTTCCATTGCAGCCAGAACTGGCTTTCGTCCCCGCCCGGGTGGTCGTTGGTGTAAATCGCATCGAGGTTGAACTCCCAGGTTTTCGTGGGGCCATAGAGGGCATTTTTTAGAGGAATGCGATCGCCCACCTTCCACCCAAAGCGCTTTGCAAGTGTGGCGCCGGCCACCGCGCCCTGGCGATCGTTCACAAAGTTCTTCCATTGATCATCGGGAATCGTCATCTCGGTCATGACTTGCCGCTGATTCTCAACATCGATGACGAACTGCGGGAAGAAGTTCTTCTCGTCCTGATAAACGCCGCCAAACCAATTGTTGTGCGTGACCGCCTTGACGCCTTGGATTTGCAGAATTTTGTCGCGATACGCAAGCGGAATGGTCTGGATTAGACCCGCTCGGTTGATAATCACCAAGCGATCCGCGCCGGCCAGCTCCGTGCCGCGGCTGAAAGCACTCTTAACTACCGCGAGAAACGTGAACAGAAACAGCGCCACGGCAAACGAACCAATGGTAAGAATCAGGCGAACTTTCTTGCGAAACAAATTGGCAAATATCAACCGGCTGAATTTCATACTGCACCTCCAGCCATGACCGGCTGGGCTTGCCTGCTGCCTTCGATGAGCACACCTTTCTCGAGATGCAAGGTCGTGTGCGCACGGGCCGCCACCACCGGATCGTGCGTGACCATCAAGATCGTTTTCTTATATTTGCCGACCAGCTCATCGATCAGCGCCATCACTTCGTCCGCGCTTTTGCGGTCCAGATCGCCAGTAGGCTCGTCGCAGAGCAGAAACGTGGGGTCGGACACAATGGCGCGCGCAATCGTCACGCGCTGCTCCTGCCCTCCTGAAAGCTGCCGCGGATAGTGGTTCATACGGTCGGCCAGGCCGACGACGCCGAGAGCCGTCTCCACATGCTTGCGCCGCTCGGACTTGGAAAGTTTGGTCAAAAGCAGCGGGAGCTCGACGTTCTGGAACGCCGTGAGCACAGGAATCAGGTTGTACATCTGGAAGATAAAGCCTACATGTCGTGCGCGCCAGTGCGTCAGTTTGCTGGCGGACATGTGCGTGATTTCGTCACCGTCGACGATAACGCTGCCCGCCGAGGGCACGTCCAGCCCGCCGAGTAGATTGAGCAAAGTGGTCTTGCCGGAACCGCTGGGGCCCATGAAAGCGACAAAGTCACCCTTGTCCACATCGAGATTGAGGCCCTGCAACACCTGGATCTGCTCGCCGCCGCGCCGGTACGTCTTGTTCAATCCGCGCACTTTGATGAGACTCGAAGCGTCACCCCGACCATCCACACGAATCATACTCAGCTCCTATTGCCGGATTTCGACTTTGTCACCGTCACGCAAATTCTCCGGGCCCTTGACGACCAGCGAGTCACCTGGCAAAACTCCCGCCATGACGGCGACTTCCGTTCCGCGATCCATGCCCAGGCTGACCGCTCGGCGCTCAACTTTTCCTTCGTGGATCAGGAAAACAAAAGAGGCATTCGCATCGGAGCGCACCGCCCCCTTTGGAATAAAAGCCACGGCTTGCGGCCCTTTCTCTTTGCCCTTGTCCTTTGCCGCGGGCTTTTCGTTCTCTAGGAATGCGACCTTCACGCCCATGTCCGGCAAAATAAAATTGTATTTCTCCAGGTCGATGATGGTAATGCGCACTTTGACGGTAGCTTTCTGGCGATCAGCTGTGGGAATCACGGTCCGCACTTTAGAGGGAATCGGCTTGTCTGGATAGGCGTCGAGAGTAGCGGTAACCTGCTGCCCGTTTTCGACACGCGCGATGTAGGACTCGTTGACGTCCACTTCGATTTCGTTGGATTTCATGTCCACGATGGTGGCGATGCCCGTGCGCGTAAAACCGCCGCCCGCGGAATTGGGCGAGACCATTTCGCCAACCTGCGCGTCCTTGGAGACCACAATCCCGGCAAAGGGTGCGCGGATGGTGCAATTGTCCACGGCTTGCTGGGCTACTCCGATGCGTGCTTCGGAGGCCGCCACTTGCTGTTTGGCGAGCTCAATCTTGGCCTTCAGGCTGTCCGCAGCCGTCGAAGCATTGTCGAGGGCCTCCTGCGTCTGTACGCCAGCTTTCTGGAGCTGCTCGGCACGGCGGAGCAGAATCTGGGCGTTTTTAAACTGCACCTCATAGTCGGCGATCGCGGCTTGCGACGCGTCGCGGTCGGCCTTCGCGGAATCAAGTGAGCGCTTCACATCGGCATCATCGAGGGTGGCAAGCAGCTGCCCCTCGGCGACACGGGTGCCTTCGTCGAAAAATACCCCGGTGACCCGACCCGTGATCTTGGCCGCAATAGTGGCCCGTCGCCGCGGAGTGATGTAGCCGCTGGCATTGAGGGCCGTCTGTCGGCCGACCGCTTCGGGCTTCGCGGCCGTCGCGACCTCCACCACGGGCTTCTGACTGCGGAGCGCATACGCTGCCGCCACGATACCTGCGAAGATGAGCACTGGGATGGCCGCGTACATGAGACGCTTGCCCATGCCGGAACCCTTGCGCTGGCCCTCGCCAATGCGCAGCGAGCCCAGGTCGTGTCTTGGTGAATTTGCCGGTGTCGCCATCTACACCCCTGCGCCCAAGTATGGAAACCTCATGACATTGATCTTACGGACGGACGAACCCAAATATTTCACAGCCGGCCAATCCCAGACTGTCAGTAAGACTATTGTAGCGTGCAAGATCACATTTAGGGCGCTTACTTCAAGAGAGCCCCTTTGGCGATTTTCCTTAGATGCTCTTGCCGGACCTCTGGGCACAAGGTATTTGACGCAGGAAGAGGAAGAATTCGTTCTCAAAATCACCGCTTGACAGCGCGACCGGCAAGTCTTATTAAGGAGATTCCGCGGGAACTTCCCTACCTTATTCGCCCGCAGATGGGAGCCCCAGCATGAACCCTACCCGCCGTGATTTCCTGAAGCTAACGACCATTGGCGGAGCTGCCGCCGCGGTTTTTGGCTTCGATCTGAAGCCGGCATTTGCACAACTCCGGACGCTGAAGATCGCGCGGGCGAGCGAGACACGCTCGACCTGCCCGTACTGCGCGGTGGGCTGCGGTACCATCATTTACACCATTGGCGATCGCGCGAAAAACGTAACCGCGCAGGTGGTGCACGTCGAGGGCGACCCCGATCACCCGACTAACCGCGGCACGCTCTGCCCCAAGGGCTCATCGCTACAGCAAGAGATCATGAACGACCGCCGGCTCCTGAAACCACTCGTGCGCCGCCCAGGCGGGACGGAATGGCAGGAGATTTCTTGGGACGATGCCATCGACGAGATCGCAGAAAAGGTCAAAAAGACAAGAGATGAAACGTTCATCCAAACCGATGCCGCGGGACACACCGTGAACCGGCTGGAATCGGTGGCTTGGATCGGCGGCTGTACGGACACCAATGAGTTCAATTATCTTGTCGTGAAGTCCATGCGCGCCCTGGGGGTCGTGCACCTAGAAAACCAGGCCAGAGTTTGACACGGCCCCACGGTCTCAAGTTTGGGACCAACGTTCGGACGCGGGGCGATGACCAATGGCTGGGTGGACATGAAGAATACCGACATGATGCTCATCATGGGCGGTAATCCTGCCGAGAACCATCCCTGCGGATTCAAGTGGCCCATCGAAGCCAAACGCACGCGGAACGCAAAA
>Ga0210399_10001106_pt1 | contig 21094 bp, 18 predicted proteins | sample IncBWC14MmetaG_FD_150865 | JGI IMG/M metagenome (GOLD analysis project Ga0210399, IMG submission 150865) | Forest soil microbial communities from Barre Woods Harvard Forest LTER site, Petersham, Massachusetts, United States - Inc-BW-C-14-M | ecosystem: Environmental > Terrestrial > Soil >... | reverse complement strand
CGCGTTTGCGGACAGTACGCGTCTATGTAGTCGGAGACATTGTGAAACCCGGCGCCTATGACATCAGCTCGCTTTCGACGCCACTCAATGCTTTGTTTGCCGCGGGAGGGGTCACTCCGCGAGGTTCCTTGCGTGCTCTTCGCCACTTCCGCGGCAAGCAATTAATCGAGCAGGTGGACGCCTATGATCTGCTATTGCATGGCGTGCGCTCTGATCTTAAGCGTCTTGAGAACGGCGACACATTGCTGGTGCCGCCCATAGGACCGCTCGCCACGGTCGATGGAATGGTGCGGCGTCCAGCGGTTTATGAACTGGCAAATGAGGCATCTCTCGCCGAGGTGCTCGAACTCGCCGGCGGAATCCTGCCGGCAGCGGCATTGCGTCACATTGAGGTGCAGCGAGTCAAGGAGCACGAGAAGCGCATAATGCTGACCCTGGATCTCACGAGTAGCGACTCCAAAGATGTAGACAAGCAATTGCAGGCGTTTCAGATTCAAGATGGCGATCAGGTGCATATCTTCCCAATTGCTGCCTACAACGAGGATGCCATTTACCTGCAGGGACACGTGCTCCGGCCAGGACGGTACTCATACAAGCCCGGGATGAGATTGACGGACCTGATCTCGTCATATGGCGACATGCTTCCCGAACCAGCCGCCCACTACGCGGAAATTATCCGCTTGAATGCTCCCGATTCTCATCCCAGCGTCGAAAGCTTCGATATCTCGGCGGCGTTGGAAAATCCCGCCGCTTCGCCCATACTGAAGCCGCTAGACACGGTGCGAATCTTCAGCCGATTTGATTTCGAAGCTCCACCCGAGGTTTGGGTGGGTGGCGAAGTGCGCGCGCCAGGACCGTATCGCACGTCCGGCCAAGCACACCTTCGCGACGCAATCCAGTTAGCCGGGGGAGTCACTTCGGATGCAGCGCTCGATTTGGCACAATTATTTCGCACGCAAGCTGACGGCACGATGAAGATTCTCAGCGTCGACCTGCGCGAGGCGCTTGCCGGCAATCCGGTGGACAACATCATCCTGCAGTCTCGCGACCGGTTGCTGATTCATAAGAGTCTGGCGAAAGTGGACCCGCCAACGGTCGACATCCGAGGTGAGGTCGCCAAGCCTGGGCGGTATCCGCTGACCACAAACATGCGGATTGAAGACCTGGTGAGCGTGGCCGGCGGGTTAAAACGAAGTGCGTTTGCAGACAGCGCTGATCTCACCCGCTTCGTTGCCAGTAGCGGCGCGAACGAAAATGTCGAAATCAAATTGGCCTCCGCTCTCTCCGGGAAGGTAAACGACAATCTTCCGCTCAGAAACGGGGATGTTCTCGCAATTCGGCAGATTCCGCAGTGGAATGATCTCAGTGCATCCGTGACGGTAAAAGGCGAAGTTCAGCACCCCGCCACTTACGGAATCGAACCGGGCGAGCGACTCAGTACCCTCCTGGCGCGCTGCAGTGGTTTTACCGCCCAGGCTTATCCTTACGGGGCCGTGCTCATCCGCCAGGAAGTGCGGGAACTGGAGATGCGATCGCATCTCGAGCTTGTGAATCGAGTGAAGAACGAAGAAAACTATTTGAGGTCGCTGCCTGACGGCGATGCCGACCAGAAACATGCGAAGCTGACTGCCATCGCACAAACCAATACCGCTCTCCAGCAGCTTGAGGTCACCGCACCGATCGGACGAGTTGTTATCCACATTCCTCCCGACCCTAAGCAACTGGCAAAAGCACCGGCGGATATTTCCCTGCGGGATGGCGATGTTCTGGTCATCCCCAAGAAGACAAACTTCGTAATGGTGGGCGGCCAAGTCTACCACCCGACCGCCGTCAGCTATCTGCCGGGAAAGAGCGCGAGGTGGTATCTGAGCCAATCGGGCGGGTTGACGCAGATAGCCGACAAAAAGGCGGTCTTTGTGATTCGAGCCGATGGGTCTGTGCTCTCGGCCAAGAACAATTCCGGCTTCTGGTCCGGAGACCCGATGAATGCGGTATTGAAACCTGGAGATTCTATCGTCGTTCCTGAAAAGGCGCAGAAGATTGCCGGCCGTAATTGGGCGGCAATCCTGCAAGCTGCTCAAGTTGCGGCGTCGGTCGCACTAACCGCTGCGTACATCCATCCATAACTCCGGGTCTGCGTGTTCAAAACAACAAGGATTAAGTCTTTGGCGCTAGTCTTAGCTGCTGGAGTTGCTCTTCTCCAGCCGGCGCAAACTTGGTCCCAAGAACAAACAGAAAAGGAGGCTGTGAGCGAACCTCAAAAAGACAATGCGCCTGATTCCAAAACAAAGGAAAGGATGCCAGTCCCAACCAACCGCTATGTGCCGTCCAACGACTCGGCGCGGACGTGGATCTCCGGACACATCGCGGATTTTGTGGACGACCAGAAACAGATCTGGACTAGCCCTTCACGCATCCGCCTCTCAGACACGAACTGGCTGGTGCCACTCGGGGGAATCACCGCCGGTTTGTTGGTGACAGACCGCGAGCAGAGCCTATCCCTCTCGCACAACCCCATGACCATCAAGAACTACAAAACCTTCTCGACCTATGGAGTTGCGAGCTTAGTCAGCGTGGGAGCAGGCCTTTACCTGTTCAGTTTTCCGACGCACAACGAGCATTGGCGCGAGACCGGATTTCTTGCAGGTGAAGCCGCTCTAAACAGTTTGGTCACGGTTGAGGCTCTGAAGTATTCGCTGGGTCGCGAGCGTCCTTACCAGGGCAGTGGCGCCGGCTCATTCTTTCAAGGGGGCACGTCGTTTCCGTCGGAACATGCGGCTGCTGCGTGGTCAATCGCAGCAGTGATTGCCCATGAGTATCCCGGTACGTTCCCGAAGCTGTTGGCGTATGGGATGGCCACAGCGGTCACTGTTTCAAGAGTTCGGGCGCAGCAACACTTTCCTTCGGACGTAGTCGTGGGCAGCGTGTTGGGATACCTCATCTCCCAAAACGTCTATCGTCACCGGCATAATCCTGAAATCGGTGGCGGAGCCTGGGAATCGCCGCACGAATTCGTCAGCGGCGATAAAGTCCGTACCCCGTCCTTCATGGGCTCTCCCTACGTTGCGCTGGATAGCTGGATTTACCCGGCCCTCGAACGATTGGCCGCCTTAGGATATGTGAAGACCGCTAATCTTGGTATTCGTCCCTGGACCCGGCTGGAATGCACCCGGCTATTAAGCGAAGCCGCCGAACTTCAGCCCGATACGGACGCCCCTTCGGAAGCCGAGCGACTTTTCACTGCGCTCTCGCAAGAATTCGTTCGTGACTCGGAATTGGTGAGTGGCGAACGCAACCGCGACGCTCAGGTGGAGTCCATCTATGTCCGCACGCTCGGAATCTCGGGGAAGCCCCTGACCGACAATTTTCACTTCGGCCAGACAATACTGAACGACTACGGCAGGCCCTACCAGGAAGGCTTCAACGGTGTGGCCGGAGTATCGGGCTGGACTACAGCCGGCCCATTTGTAATCTATGCGCGCGGCGAGTATCAATCAGCTCCATCGGCTCCATCGCTATCTCCGGCCGCACTGAACTTCATCAGTAGCGTCGACGCATTACCTCCCAATCCTCCTTCCGTCGCGTTAGCGTCCCTAAGTCGATTCCAGTTGCTGGACGCATACGTGGGAATGAATCTTGCCAATTGGCAGATCTCGTATGGAAGACGCAGTTTTTGGTGGGGACCAAGCGAAAGCGGAGCGATGCTGATCACCAATAATATTCCTCCGCTGAATAATACCTTCACCATCGATCGCGTCAGCCCCTTTCGGTTACCAAGCTTCCTTCAGTGCTTAGGGGATATCCGATTGCAAGCTTTCATCGGCCAGCTGTCGGGACAAGAATTCTTAAGTCAGACTTTCAGCGGCACCGCCGGACCAACAATCGGTCAATATGGGCAACCATTGCATCGGCAGCCGTTTCTCAGCGGTGGAAAGATCAGTTTCAGGCTTACCCAGAATTTCGAGTTCAACCTGTCAAAGACGACGCTCTACGGAGGTCCCCCCAATCCACTCACGCCCGACACGTTCCTGAAATCTACATTTGGCATACATGTTCACGGAGATGTATTGGGGGATGGACGCACAGGTGCAGATTTCACTTATCGCATCCCAAAGATGCGGGACTGGCTGACCTTTTACGGTGAGGCGATGAGCGAAGACCAGATCTCGCCAATTCCATACATGAGACAGTCGATCTTCCAGGGCGGACTCTACTTGGCCAGGGTCCCAAGGATCCCGAAGATCGATTTGAGGCTCGAGGGTGGTTCCACCAGTGCGGTTGGCTACAATATTGAGCCGCCGGGCTATTTCTACTGGAATGCTCAATACGTCAATGGTTACAACAGCGACGGTGGATTTATTGGCAGCTGGTTGGGGCGGGCGGCACAAGGTGAATCTTTACGGGCAAACTATTGGGTCTCGGCAAAAAGTAAGATCGGGCTGGAATTGGCGCATCGCAAGGTAGATCGACAGTTTCTTCCGCAAGGCGGAACTCAGAATGACGTGGCCGTTCACGCGGACATCTTCTCGAGCCCGGGCCTTAGCTTTTCGTGCAACGTACAGTACGAGCGCTGGCTGATCCCCTTATTGGCCACGAATCATCAATCCAACCTAGCAGTGTCATTTCAGCTCAGCTACCGGCCCAAAGTACACACCCGTTGACAAAGTTTCTGAGGGTCACGATTGTTGCAGAACGTCCTTCTGATGTAGTCGTTATCCGCCTTGCGCTTGGCATCGCTCCTGACCCGGAAGACAAGTAGGCAGGTCCCAAAAGGAAAAATGCGCTCCTCGATCGACCTCACGACGTCACCGGAAGTTCAATCGACTTCCGCTCCGGGTCTGGCTCTGGTGACGCCGCCCCTGCGGCGCCCTTCTGCCGGAAGATTCCGAAGTCACCTGACCAAACTGGAGGTGCTCGCCGATTTTGTATCCATCATTGTCGCGGTCATGACAAGCTACGAGGCCTATTACCTCCTGGCGTTGGGCAAGCAGATTCACTATCCTCGCTCGGTCCTTTTTGGTGTCTCCGCTACGTTCGCAGCAGTAATCATCGTCATGCTGGATCGCGTGGGCGCTTACTCCCGCGGAACCAGCCTGTTGCGTGTGCGTGAAACAGAGCGCGTACTCCGCGTATCCATGCAGGCTCTGGCCTTTATACTGGGGGTGAGTTTCTTTACCAGCTTTCTGTTTTCACGGTGGTTACTGGTAATCGCCCTCGTCTTGGTGCCACTCTTTCTCTTTCTCCAGAAATATTTCGTTTATGTGCTGGTGCAGCAGTTGCATGCCCAGGGCCATGGTATTGAACGGGTTCTGATCTACGGCTCGGGGTCCACCGGGCGGCGCGTCTACTCGGTACTACGTCGCTCTCCGAAACTCGGCCTGGAACCGGTGGCATTTGTGGATGACAGTGCGGCGAAAGTCGGCTGCGCCATTTTTGAATTTGGCTACGAGAATCGGCGGTCAGCCTCCGTGATGCGTGGTCCACTGACCAAGGACTTGGTATCGGAGTGCGCCGCCGACCTGGTCGTAATTGCCATCCCTTCCCTGCAGCACGAGAAGTTCCACCATGCAGTCACGGAAGCAATGGCGGCGGGTGCGCGCGTGTCCTTCGTTCCCAGCCGCTTCTTCCACTCCGATTCTCTAGTTGAGTTTCAGGACATTGACGGTGTTCTATTGGCTTCGTTCAGTCGCGGCCCCAGACGATTCACTTACGAGTGGGCCAAGCGAATTTTGGACTTCAGCAGCGCCACGGCTCTACTGGCCATCGGTTCGCCGATCTTGATACTGCTTGGCATTTTGATCAGACTCGATTCCACGGGCCCCGCATTGTTTCGGCAGGAACGGGTTGGCCTAGACGGGCGAAAGTTTCGCATGTTCAAGTTCCGTACCATGTACACGGAGGCGCCCGCCTATGCCTTTTCCCCGAACAGGTCAGACGATCCCAGGATTACGAAGCTGGGTCGCTTGCTCCGTCGCACCAGTCTGGATGAGCTTCCTCAGTTACTGAATGTGCTCCTGGGGGATATGTCCCTGGTTGGGCCTCGTCCCGAGATGCCCTTCATTGTCAAGTCCTACAATGAACGTCATTTTCAGCGGCTAGAGGTGAAGCCGGGAATTACTGGTCTCTGGCAACTAAGCGGCGACCGTAACTATATGATTCACGAAAACATTGAATACGATCTCTACTATATTAAGCATCGAAATTTCTTCATGGATATTGCTATCCTCCTGCACACGTCTATTTTCGCAATGCGGGGAATCTGAGCGGGTTATATTTGCGAGCATCGTTCGGCAAGAGCAGGAACATGCCGATTCCAGTGGTGGAGTATTCCAGTGCGCGATGTTAGGGAAGTAGTAGTCACAGAAATCGACCGCTCGCCAACTGCGGACACGTCTGCAAACGGATTCGGCCGCGATGAGAATCGGGAATGGACATCTGCTCTTTCTCCCCTGGCCACTATCGATTTAATGTGGGTAGAAAGGTCCTTTCTTTTTCGGAGCGCGTTGGCTGCACTTTTGGTCACTGCGGTTATCGCTTTCCTCCTGCCCAATCACTACACCGCAACTACACGTCTTATGCCACCGGGATACGGTGCTAAATCGGCTATGGCTCTGTCACTGCCGGCACTCTCCGAGCGACCGGGAGGTGGGGGCGATGGCGGTGTAATGGGATTGGCGAGTCAGTTGTTGGGCATGAACACGTCAGGGGAGCTCTATGTGGGCGTCATTCAAAGTCGGGTTGTTGAAGATCGAGTTATCGAAAAACTTGGATTGATGGGTGTTTATCGGGCCAAATACGTGGAGGATGCTAGGAAGCATCTGGAAAGCATTACGAGTGTTTCCATTGGCGGCAGAACTGGCATCATCAGCATCTCGGCTACGGACAAAAAGCCAGAAAGAGCAGCCGCGATTGCAAAGGCTTATGTTACCGAGCTAAACCAAGTACTGTCTGAAGTTAACTCTTCATCGGCACACCGGGAGCGCATCTTTCTGGAAGGGCGTTTGCGAGAGGTTAAGCAGCAGTCCGAGGCAGATGCAAAGGAATTCGCTTTTTTTGCCAGCCATAATGCTGCTGTGGATATTCCCGATCAAGCGAAGGCGATGGTAACGGCCGGAGCTCAACTTCAATCGCAGTTGATCGTGGCCCAAGCCGAATTAAAAGGGCTGCAACAGATATACGCTTCAGAAAATCCCCGGGTAACAGCCGCGAAGGCTCGTGTAGACGAGATTCAGCGACAATTCGACAAAGTTGGTGGCAAGAACGTCGATCCGGAGAGGGACACGTCGCTCGCTCAGAGTGAGGTTTATCCATCGGTAAGGCAATTGCCTCTTCTGGGAGTGAGGTACCTCGATCTCTTCAGCCGCAATAAGGTCAATGAGGGAGTCTTCGAATTGCTCACCAAAGAGTACGAAATTGCGAAGATTCAGGAGGTCAGGGACTCTCCTACCGCTGAGGTACTCGATGACGCAATCGCGCCGGAAAGAAAGTCCTCTCCCCATCGCCTGCTGATCATGCTAGCGGGAGCGCTCTCAGGACTCGTGGTTGCCTGCGCTTTTCTTGTCACCTGCACAGTTTGGGAATACACGGACGTTAGCGACCCCAGAAAAGTGCTCGCTCAAGGCATATTCTCCACCGTTAAGGCATGGATTGAACGGACTCCTGTTCTTAGAAGGCTGAACGCGGGACTTCAGCGCATTGCAATTTTGCTCCCTCGGCGTGCATATCGGAGATCTCTGTAGCCCCTTAATCTCTCTCTGCCAAATGGGTACAGACTGAATGAATCCGCTGAAGGGGTTTCTTGCGGGGAGTGTTCTGGCTCGCAATACGCTCTGGATGTTGGGAGGGCAGGGTGTCCGGCTCTCGCTTCAGGCGGTCTACTTTATTCTGATTGCCCGTGCTCTAGGGGCACAGCAATATGGCGCATTTGTGGGCGCCGTTTCCTTGGTGGCTCTAATAGCGCCATTTTGCAGTTGGGGTACTGGCTTCATTCTCATCAAGGAGGTTGCGCGCAACCGTAATACCTTTCGCCAGTATTGGGGGGCTGCGTTAGGCGTCACTGTCCTCGGCGGCTGCATCCTTCTCTGTCTGGCGCTGACAGTCTCGCATGCTATATGGGGAAACTCCGTGCCGCTTAAGGCGCTGCTTCTGGTGGGGATCTCTGATGCCATCGTTATCCGTATTCTGGAACTAGCAGTCCAAGCCTTTACTGCCGTCGAGGCTCTCCGAAAGTGCGCCGAGATTAACATTGTCTTGAGCGTAACGCGAACTCTTGCGGCCATTTGCTTGTGTTTCGGCGTGCGTTCACCCAGCGCTGTGTCATGGGCTTTTCTTTATCTGGTGGGTGCTGTAGCGGCTACAGCCTACGCAGTGGCAGCAGTTACTTTGGCGTTGGGTCGTCCGAGCCTGGGGCTGCGCCTTTCACGTGCAGAATTGCACGAGGGGTTCTATTTTGCGGTGAGTCAGGCTTCGGCGACTGTTTACAACGATGTCGACAAAACGATGTTGGTCCGATTAGGAGGACTCGAAGTAACAGGAATTTACGGAGCCGCGTACCGCATTGTCGACGTCTCGTTCGCACCCCTGAGCGCATTAGTCTCTGCGACGGCTGCAAGGTTTTTTCGGCACGGAACAACTGGCATTGCCGGAAGCACCCGATTTGCTCGAAAACTTCTGCCGTATTCTGCGGCCTACGGTTTGCTGGCCACCGCGTCGCTTTTTCTAGGGTCATCCGTTTTGCCTGCCATTCTTGGGAAGGGGTTCGCCGCAACCGCTCTAGCCTTACGTTGGCTGTCACCTCTGGTCTTTCTTAGATCGGTCCACTACTTTCTCGCAGATTCGCTGTCGACCGCGGGTCACCAGCGCCGACGGGCATCGGTCCAACTTGGAATAGTTGGGCTCAATGTGCTCCTGAACCTGTGGTTGATTCCGATCTTCTCGTGGCGTGGAGCAGCTTGGGCCAGTCTCGCCTCAGATGGGGCACTCGTGCTGGGCTTGTTTGTGGCGATTGTAAGCATCCGACGTGACGCGGAGACGTCGCAAGTTACCGGTTCCGTCGAGGGGAGGTTGGCATCCTGAGATCTACAATCGCGGAGGTGGGACAACCAATCCGTCCCGGGTATGCCGAGAAGGGATTCGTTGTCTTTGTTCTGCTCATTGCCCTCGGGGCTTTCCAGAACTTGCAGGTGACAGGGCCAATCGAGACGCAGAATATGGGAATGGCTTGGATGCAGATCCTGTGGTCCATCCTCTACCTAATCACATGGCTACTATATTCCCGAAGTTGCGGGAATCCGTTTCGCACCCTTTTCGTTGTCTCACCTCTGATCGTGGTTGTGGCATTCGCATTCGTATCCGTAATCTGGTCCCAGGATCCGTGGTTGACCGCACGCCGTTCAATCGCCTTAGCATTGACTCTTGTGTTCGGAGTCTACCTCGGAACACGGTTCAACTTGAGGGAGCAGTTCCGGCTTCTGGCCGGTGCTTTCGCTATCTGCATTATTTTCAGTTTTCTTTTTGAGTTGGTGGGCATGAACGCGAGCGATCCGGAAGTTCCGGGCTGGTACGGTATCTTCGAGATTAAGAATCACCTCGGCCAGAACATGGCACTGAGCGCGATAGTCTTTTTGTTTTGGAAAAAGGTTGAGCCGAGACATAGAGCACTTGCTATCGCTGGGTTTCTTGCTTCTGTCATCCTCCTCGCGCTATCGATTGCGATGACCGCGATCATGGTTTTTGCGTTGCTTATGCTTCTGCTGCCGTACTTGCGATGGATGCTTCGCAAGAGCCGACGCACCGTGGCTCTTGCAACCTCTTTCCTCGTAACAGCACTAGTGGCAGCAGGGCTCTACAGCATTACGCATCTTCAGGAGGTCACCACGTTTCTGGGCAAAGACCCCGCGCTAACCGGTCGACTACCACTGTGGATTGTTTCCGTGGCCATGGCGTTGGAACGGCCTTGGCTGGGCTATGGCTTCGACGCATTCTGGCTTCCGAATCAGACTTACACGGCGCGGATCTGGCACCTGATGAATTGGATGCCGCCGCAGGCCCACAACGGCATCATCGAGCTGTGGTTGAGTCTTGGACTCTTGGGGACTGGGATTTTTCTGATTGTATTTGCATACTACCTCGCGAAGGCTCTGCGGTATTGGCGTCGCAATCCCGGGCCTGGTTCAGCGTGGCCGATTATTTTTCTCGCTTTCCTTTTTCTCATGAATCTCACAACAGCCTTCTTCCTGGCAAATAACAGTTTCTACTTCATGCTTTACGTTGCGATTGCAATCGCGATCTCCACGAAAAGGAGCGGAATCCCACGGCCGAATTGTAGAGGCGGGGCAGACTATGTCTGATTCGACAACTCGCAAAAAACCTGTCGTACTGGTATATGCTGAGCCTCTACTGGCGAGTTCGATGACGTTCATCCGCACGCAGGCAGAAGCTCTGAGCTGTTTTTCTCCGCACTACATCAGCCCCCACTATCTGCGCGATGGCCTGGCTTTGCCCGAGGAGCGAGTGGTCGTCATGCGCCGTGGGCAGGGCACTATCTCGCAGTTGAGCGAAGTGCCGTTCAAAGTCCTAGGATTGGCTCCGCTCTTTCTCCGCCGCCTGAAGAAACTTCGGCCGGTCCTGTTGCATGCACACTTCGGATTCGTGGGACTGCGCGCTCTGCCTATAGCGCGGGCGCTGGGCATTCCCCTTCTGGTAACATTCCACGGCTGCGATGCGACATTGTCTGATGAATTCTTCCGAACCAATCGCTTCTACTCTGGTCGCGTCTATCTGCGTCGTCGCGGGGTCCTCAATGAACGAGCTATCTTGCTGATCGCTGTCTCCAATTTCATTCGTGAGGAGATGATCAGGCAGGGGTTCTCGGCTAGTAAGATCGCAGTACATTACATCGGTGTGGATACGAACCTATTTTGTCCCGATGCCAGCGTCAAGCGTGAACCCATCGTGTTATTCACCGGCCGCCTGGATGAAGTCAAGGGTTGTAGCTACTTAATTCGAGCCATGGCGCGGCTGCAATCCATATTGCCTCAAGTTGAGCTCGTATTGATTGGAGATGGTTCTCTTCGGTCTGAACTGGAGCAGTTGGCAGCTGAGAAGCTCCGTAAATATCGGTTCCTAGGTTTTCAGCCTCCTGAGGTGGTCAAACACTGGATGAACCGTGCGGCCGTGTTTGCAATGCCGAGTGTGCGCACGCCCTGCGGTTCAGAAGAGGGCCTTCCAACTGTGTCGCTGGAAGCTCAGGCTATGCGGCTCCCAGTCGTTAGTTTTGCCTCCGGAGGAATACCCGAAGCCGTCGCACATGGGGTCACTGGTTTTCTGGCCCCCGAGCGCGATACCGAGGCGCTTACTTCCAACTTGCGAAGGTTGCTAGTAGACCCCTCGCTCTCTGCTCGAATGGGCGAAGAGGCAAGGGAGCGCGCATGCACCCAGTTCAATGTGCGAACCCAAACCAGAAAACTGGAAGAGTTGTATAAGCAGGCGTTGGGAAAAGACTCAAACCCATTTGCTTGGAGCGGGCAAACGGAGACAGAGATTGGTGGGACGGTCGCAGCGCTGGACGCCCAGGGGTGATGCGATGCTACTGTTTGAATTCCTGCCGGAAGATTCTTCCCGTCAGACCCACGGTTCGCGCGAAGTCCGAGTGCTCGATCGCATTTTGCCCGGTGATACCCCCTGCCTCTTCTCGACCTAGGTTGCGGAGGCGGCGGCAGCTTGAGGGCGTTTCTTCTTCGTTGTAGGCCGCCAATTCTGCTTTCTGGCCCAGACTGAGAGCCGAATTGGGGTGACGATGTCGCGTCTTTTCGGTCAGAACGACTGATCCCGATCAGTATTCGAAAACGCACAGAAACTAGGGAATCCATGAATGCCTACCCGCAGCTGCGAAAGTATTTGCGTTCCTACCCGCAGTGGCACTTTAGTCCGCCACGGGTACAAGCGGTACGCAAGCTCCGTCGGATCGGGTCGGACTACGGCGGTTACTTTGTGGACTCCTCGCTGATTCCGCCAGACCCAGTAGTTTATTCCCTGGGTGTCGGAGAAGACATTTCATTTGATCTTTCGCTGATCGAGCAATATGGTTGCACGGTTTATGCCTTTGATCCAACCCCAAAGGTCAAGAACTGGATCGAGTCACAACGGTTGCCCGCGCACTTCTGCTTTCAGGAAATCGGAATGGCCGACTTCGATGGGGAAACGGATTTTTACTTGCCCCCCAAACCAGACTTCATATCCCATTCCATGATGCGAGCGCGGCAGTATAGTCAGGACTCGATTCGCGTTCCGGTAACGAAGCTGTCTACGGCGATGGGACGCCTGCGGCACAGTCGAATTGACATCCTTAAGATGGACATCGAGGGGGCAGAGTATGCGGTTGTAAACGACTTGATCAAAGACCATATTGAAGTCGGGCAGATTCTTGTGGAATTTCACCACCGTCTGTCGTCGGTTGGAATCGCCAAAACCAGAGCTGTGCTGTCTGCGCTGGACGACTACGGCTTGAAAATCTGTTATATCTGTCCACGGATGGAAGTGTTTACGTTGATCGCACAGCGTGAAGCGTGATCGCAAGATGAAACGAGTCCTGATTATTGAAGCGCAGATCAAGCAATACCGGCTACCTTTCTACGAACAGCTTTTTTCGATCCTGAAGGCCGATGATATCGAACTGCGTGTTGGCTACTGTGATCCGCCTCCGTCTGAGGCCGGCAAGAACGACACCTGCAATCTTCCTCTGGACTATGGAATGAAAGTCGAAGGGTATTGGCTTCTGCAAGAGAAGCTTCTGCTTCAGCCACTATTTCGAGCAGCGATGACGGCCGACTTGGTGGTAATCGACCAAGGAAACAAGTTCCTGTTGAACCATCTTCTGTTGCCCTTGTCCCGAATGGGGCTCAGGCGCGTAGCTTTTTGGGGGCTGGGAGAGAACCGGCAGGACGGTCAGCGGCTACTATCCGAATGGTACCGCCGCAAGACGCTCCACTGGGTATCGTGGTGGTTTGCCTATACCAAGGGTACCTCCAGATATCTAGTCGCAAATGGTGTGCCTGGTTGGAAAATCACAGCCGTGGATAATGCCGTGGATACAAGCAAGATCCGCGAACATGTGCGGGGCTTTTCGTTGGCGGACCGGGTCAGCAAGCGCGAATCTATCGGGATACCGTCGTCAGCACCAGTCGGAATTTTCTGCGGGATGCTAGATAAAGTTAAGAGCATTCCCTTCTTAATCGAAACCGCTAAGATGATCCGAGCTCGAATCCCCGATTTCCATCTGATCCTGGTTGGAGGTGGACCCGAACAATCGTCCGTGAAGGCGGTTGCCCGTGGGCTTCCCTGGATTCACATTACGGGGCCACGCTTCGCAAAGGAAAAATCAGAACTTATGGCAATATCCGATGCCCTTCTGATGCCGGGCAGGGTGGGGCTGGTGATTTTGGACGCGTTCGCCGGCGGCTTGCCCCTCCTGAGCACGCGGCTAGACATACATGGCCCGGAGATGGAGTATCTGGAAGAGGGAATCAATGGCTTGATCTCGGAGCCAACGATCCCAGCATTCTCTGACATGGTAACGTTGCTTTTCTCGAATCGCGATGCCTTAGGGCGATTACAAGCGGGAGCCCGCAAGTCGGGAACGAAATACACGATCGAGAATATGGTGGCCAACTTCAGCACCGGTATTCAGAATTGTCTGGACGCGTCGGCTCCGTCACTCAGCTCCTGCAGAGTTTGAAGGAATTAGGAATCGATGCGTCCCGAGGTCCGATATCGCCGCAAACTGGGTGATTCGCATACTCCTTCTCGACTCCCGACGTCCATGGGGATCGGCTGCTCCACGCTTGGGTACTTACCATGAATTGTGCCGTCAGTGGCAAGCTTCTGGCGAACTATGACAGCTATTACGACGCTGAATCCGAATGGCGTCGCCTGGGTGCTGTCGATAAAGCGGCGAATATTGTAGAGATGTGCGGCGATCATCCCCACCGTACTATCTTGGAAATCGGTTCCGGTGAAGGCGCGATTCTAGGGCGCTTGTCCAGTCTGAAGTTTGGTGACAGCCTGTTTGCCTTAGAAATCTCACGCACTGGCGTTGAGACTACTCGAAAACGGGCAATCCCGCAGCTTGTGGACTGCAAACTATTCGATGGCTGTTCAATCCCTTATCCTGACGGCCAGTTCGATCTTGCGATCCTAAGTCATGTGGTCGAACATCTCGAGCATCCTCGTACGATTATCTATGAGGCGATCCGGGTCGCGAAGGTCGTGTTTGTCGAAGTCCCTCTCGAAGATACGATGCGGATGACGAGAGACTATGTGTTTGATGCAGTTGGACATATCAATTTCTATTCGCCAAAGACAATCCGCCGGCTGCTTCAAACCTGTGATTTAGAAGTGCTCAAGCAACGTATAACGTGTGGATCGAGGCCGTCCTATCAATATAGGCTGGGCCCGGTTCGAGGATTGCTTACTCACTGCGTAAAGGGCTCTCTTCTGCGCTGCTCTCAGTTTGTCGCGACTCGGTTGTTCACTTATAACTGTTCTGTACTTTGCAGCAAAGCACAAGCCAATTCAAGCATTGCCGCACACTAACGTGGCGAAGCCATTCCTACTCACCACTAGTTGGGACGACGGTTCTCTCCACGACCTCCGGCTGGCGGAGTTGCTGGCGAAGTACGGCCTGCCCGGAACTTTCTACGTGCCGCTCAGCAACTCGCGGCCGACGCTGTCAAACGCGCAAATCCGTGGGCTGTCACGGCAGTTCGAGATCGGCGCGCATACCGTGAGCCACGTCCCACTGAGAGGACTAACCACCAGTCAAGCCAGACAGGAAATCGCCGACTCGAAAAAGTGGCTGGAGGACATTCTAGGCAAGCCTTGCTCGATCTTTTGTTTTCCCGGGGGGGGGTATGCCAGGATTCACCTCCAGTTGCTGCGGGAGGCTGGATTTGTGGCCGCACGAACTGTAGAGCTTCTGTCCTTACAGCGTCCTCGGACAGGGCATGGAATCGCCCTTATCCCTACCACTCTACAGGCCTACCCCCATCGAGCCAGTTCCTATTTTCGCAACGCTGCAAAGCGTCTCAGCGTCGAAGGAGTGTGGAATCTGCTCCGCGGCAGTCGCGCAAGGGGCTGGCCAGCGTTTGCCGAGATACTGCTGGAGCGCGCAGCTGACGTGGGTGGTGTTTTTCATCTTTGGGGCCACTCCTGGGAAATCGAAGAGAACGGACAGTGGCGGGTTTTGGACGAAGCGCTGGCAGCCATTTCGGAATACAGAAAATGTGCTTCTTTATTGACGAATATGGAGCTTTGCTGTGATGTCGGCAAGACTGCAGACAATCCTCGAACTGCTCTCGTGTCCTGATGACGGACAGCCTCTCCGGCTGACCAAGGCGCAACTTCTTTGCAGTGGATGCGGTCGAAGCTTTCCGCTGCACGGGGAGGACCTTGCCGAGATTCTTCCTACCCGCCCTGTCCAACTACCGATATCCACTAGCGCCGAATACCGCAGCGCGTACCTGAGGTTATTTGAACAGCAATTCAAGCAAGACTCCGATTGTCTCGCTTGGGGTGCCGAAGAGACGGCTACCGCAGGGTGGCTCCGCAAGCGGCGACGCCAAGTGAGTGCGGTGCTCCCGCTGATCACAGAAGGCGCCGAACTAAACACGTCAGTACTCTGCGACATCGCCGCGGGCGCGGGTCACTACACGTTCGCTTATGCGCCAAAGTTTAGACTCGTTCTGCACTGCGATTTGTCTGTTCAGAATCTAAGTTACGTGTCGCGCAAAGCGCGAGAGCAGCACTTGAACAATATTTTGTTCTTGCGCATCGACTATTTTCGGCCTCCTTTCCGGCAATCCCTTGACCGACTTCTCTGCTTAGACACGCTCATCCGCGGCGATGGACACGATCCCATGCTGCTCAAATCGATAACGCGTTGTCTGAAGCCTACGGGAACGGCAGTCATTGACTTTCACAACTGGTGGCATAATCCGCTACGCCGTCTCGGCATCCTGCCAGACAACTTTCGCAGCAATCGAAGCTATCGTCGATCCGAGACAAAGACACTTCTTCGCGAGGCCGCATTCCGGGATGCCCGGGTCTTTCCCTTCGTGCAGGAATGCGATTTAAGCAGGCGGATCGGACGAATCTGTTCAAAACCAATTCCATCTACACGTATCATCTATCAAGTGCGTAGTGCTGTCGTACCTTCTTAACCTACTGTGCATACGATCATCGGGAATAGATATATGGCAGGACTATGAGACGACTTATAACATCGTACTCCAAGAGTCCCGGTTCTTGGTTAGCGCAAGATAGGGCACGGAGGAAGGCACAGAGTGTCGTGCGGGTGGTGTCAAGGTATGGAAGCTGACTTCGTGATCGACAATGGCTGTAGGGCCTGCCTTCAGGCGCTGTCGATGGCGGGCACATGGATCGGCTGGCTAGTCGTCCGAACGGGCAGACGAGCAATTCTCCGCCTAGGAAGTGGGCTTGCAAGCAGTTTCGACACTCACCCATCGACGACTGGCCTAGAACGACAATCTCATCCATCGGTCTGAATAGTACCTAAAGGAAAGGGTCGGCAGTTTGTGCATGCATCTCGATGTCCCAAGATACTATGCGCGTGCTTATAGCTCACAACACTTATCACCAACCCGGTGGTGAAGACACGGTAGTCAGTGCAGAAAAGGATCTTCTCGTCCGAATGGGTGACGAAGTTAGCGAATACACTCGACACAATCGTGAAATCGAGTCTGGGAGTACTTGTTCCAATATTGCTTTGGGGCTTCGAGCGATCTGGTCATCAGCCACTCGAGATGAGTTGTACAAGGTCCTTAGAAATAACCGGCCCGACGTCGTCCAATTCCACAATACCTTCCCACTGATCTCTCCAGCAGCGTATTACGCGTGCCAAGACTTGGGCATTCCGGTGATCCAAACCCTGCATAATTACCGACTGTTCTGTCCGGCGGCCAACTTCTTTCGTGAGGGCAAGGTTTGTGAAGATTGCCTCGGCAAGAGCCCCTGGCAGGCGGTGCGCCACGCCTGCTATCGGCAATCGCATAGCGCCAGTGCGGCCCTAGCGGGCATGCTTTCGTTTCATCGCTGGTACGGCACGTGGGCAAATCTCATTGACCGTTACATCGCGCTATCTGAGTTCTCGCGCGACAAATTCGTGGAAGCAGGTCTTGCCTCCGAAAAGATTGTTGTGAAGCCAAATTTTGTTCTGCCAGATCCGGGAGTCGGATTCGGGCCAAGGGAGTATGCGCTTTTCCTCGGGCGGTTGTCCGAAGAGAAAGGGTTGCCAACCCTGCTGCAAGCGTGGACCAACCTACATCCGAGCTTCGTACTGCGCATAATCGGGGATGGACCACTGCAGACCGAGATCCGCAATAAGGTCAGCAACGCAAGTCTTTCGAATGTTTGTCTAGACGGACGCTTGCCGCGCAAGGAGTCATTGAGAATATTGCAGGGCGCAAAGGTCCTCATCTTGCCTAGTACTTGCTATGAGAATTGTCCCATGACGATAGCCGAGGCTTATGCGTGCGGTACGCCCGTTGTTGCTTCACGTCTTGGGGCCATGCATGAAATCGTTCAGGACGGCCGCACAGGTTTGCACTTTACTGCTGGGGATGCAGGCGATTTGGCAAGAAAAGTGGAGTGGGCGTGGGCGCATCCCGACGAAATGCTCGAGATGGGGCGAAATGCTCGCGCGGAATATGAGGCGAAATATACCGCCGAGCGTAACTACAAGATGCTTCGGGACATTTACCAACAGGTCATCCAAGAGGCACGAAAGTCACTGGCACCCTACAACGGAAAGCTCTTGCGTGTCCCGGATTAGGATCAGCCCTTCGCCGTGGAATCAGGTTAAGACGGGGAACTCAATAACAAACAGCCTGGACTTAAACATCTCAACAATCCCCACTGATCTTCTTGTGGACTAAGGAAGGCTATTCTTGCATGGCAGTTAGCGAGCGGGTACTAGTGACTGGCGCAGGTGGCTTTATAGGTCACCATCTAGTAAAAAGACTGCACGCGGAAGGCTACTGGGTTCGAGGTGTTGACATCAAACTGCCGGAGTACGAAAGCCCGACCGCGGACGAGTTTGAGCTACTCGATCTCAGAAAGTACGACAACTGTCTCGTAGCAACCCGCGGCGGCATCGGACAGGTCTACAACCTCGCTGCCGACATGGGTGGAATCGGCTACATCACTGCGTCACGTGCCGACATCTCGCACAACAATATTCTGATTAACGCTCAAATGCTCGAAGCGAGTCGTCTGAACGCAGTGTCGCGGTTTCTGTTCTCCTCATCTGCTTGCGTGTATGCCCAGTCTAAGCAGCGTGGAGCCGACGTCACACCGCTTCGCGAGGAAGACGCGTATCCTGCCGATCCCGAGGCGGGTTATGGATGGGAGAAGCTGTTTACCGAGGAGCTATGCCGCTATTACTGGCAAGACTATGGCTTCGATACTCGTATCGTGCGATTCCATAACGTCTACGGCTCGCTGGGAACATACGAGGGCGGTAAAGAAAAGGCGCCGGCTGCCATCTCACGAAAGGTGGCGCTGGCCCTGGATGGCGGAGATATTGACATCTGGGGGGACGGCGAGCAGACGCGCTCGTTTATCTTTGTCGACGATTGTATCGAAGGCTTGTTGCGCCTGATGGCGTCCGACTATCGCGATCCCTTGAACTTGGGCACGGATCGGCTGATCTCAATCAACGAACTCGTGGATGTTATCAGCGAGATCGCCGGCAAACGCCTTACCAAGCATCATGATCTGAGCAAGCCGCAGGGAGTACGCGGCCGCAATAGTGACAACAGTCGATTACGACGGATATTGGGCTGGGAGCCTTCCGTGTCGCTAGAGGACGGCCTTACCGTTACCTACCGATGGATTGAAAATGAGTTACGCCACGCAGGACGCCTCTCCAACATTCTCGCCCGTCGCAGCGGCGACTAAGAACCGCGCCAATGTGCTTGGTGTCGGGGTGCATGCGATAGACCTTCCCACCGCGGCCAGCATAATCGAAAGTGCCGTGCGGGAAGGGAGCAAGGGATACGTCTGCGTCACCGGGGTCCATGGCGTGATGGAGGCGCTACGCGATCCCGAATTGCTGCACATTCTCAACCGCGCTCTGCTCGTAACGCCCGATGGCATGCCGACGGTTTGGGTCGGACGCATGCAGGTGAACTCTGCCATGAAGCGCGTTTTCGGTCCCGATCTGATGCTTGAGGTATGCCGTCGTTCGGCGGGGGCCGGAATTCGCCATTTTCTGTATGGTGGGAATCTCGGAGTCGCCGATGAACTCGCGGAACGCTTAAGGCACATGTTCCCGGGCATCGAAGTCGTGGGGACCTTTACACCTCCTTTTCGGCCTCTTGAGCTAGTAGAGCAACTCGCTCTGGAAGCGCAACTGGAAAGCGCACTCCCCGACATTATTTGGGTAGGACTCAGTACACCGAAGCAGGAAAGGTTTATGGCCGCAAACTTCCAGCGGCTTTCCTGCAAGATTATGGTAGGAGTGGGCGCAGCGTTCGACTTCCATACTGGCCATGTGAAAGATTCTCCGTGGTGGATCAAAGATGCCGGACTGCAATGGGCCCACAGGCTCTGCCAGGAGCCAAGACGCCTCTGGAAGCGCTACCTTCTGAACAATTCCGCTTTTCTCGCGGCGTTGTGTTTACAACTAATGGGACTGCGTCATTTTCCTCTTCGTCTCGACGCCGCCGAACCTCCTTCCGATCCTTCTGCCACGCGAGGTCTCTAGTCAGGATCGTGTGCTTCCTTCCCAACTTCTCACGCCATGTCCTACGCCTTCCTCAGCCTCAAGTTCCTTCAGCGCTGATCGTCTGTGACTCTGGGTGCGTTCTTTTCGCAATATGTCTGTTCATGTCTGTTCCCCTAATTTTCAAAGAATCACAATTACGGGGCCCTGAGTTTATACTCAGGGGACTAAAGCTTCTCGGATCACTTACCTTGCGTCGCCACGTAGTGAGTCACTGCTATCGTAGGGGGATCGCAGTGCCGATCAGGAATCTCGTCATCAAGAACCGAACCGCATGCGCTGGGCGGCCAGTTCTTTCAATCGTGTTCGCAGTGCGCCGTCTCGCTCTGCCTTTCGCCCCCGATAGCGATGCGTCGTTCGTCCCAATCCCAACAGCCTGCAGGCGTGCCGTTCGCTCATCTGGTACTCCACCTCGACATAGCTCACGGCTGCCCGAAGTCCCGCAGGCGCTACCAGTTTTTTGAGAGCACGTCCTTCAGCGCCCGGTTATCCAGCGTCAGATCCGCCACCACATCCTTCAGCTTCCGGTTCTCGTCCTCCAGTTGCTTCATCTTCTTCGCGTCGCCACTCTCCATCCCGCCGTACTTCGCCTTCCAGCGGTAGTAAGTCTGCTCCGTAATCCCGTGCTGTCGGCATAACTCCGCCGTCGTCAATCCTGCCTCACCTTGCTTCAGGATTGCGATGATTTGCTCTTCGCTGTGTCGCGTGCTCTTCATTGCGGTTCTCCTCTCATGGGTTTGGGAGAACTCACATTCTACGTGGTCCAGTTTTCGGGGGCTGGGTCACTGCCAGCCGCATCGGTGGGGCACTACAGCCAGGATGCGGCGGGAAATCTTTCCGGCAGTCAAACCCGCAGCGTGGCCGGAGCCTCTGGTGTGGAAGACATCACTGGCAACGTTACGGTGAATCGAGACTGCACCGGAACCGAACCATCAATGTGCTGGTGAATGGACAGTTGCAGCGCACGGCTGTCATCGCAGTGGTGTATGACAAAAACGGAAACCATGCGCGCTACATTTTCCAATCGCTGACGCTTCCGGACGGCACCAACATCCCGGTAGTACTCACCATTGACGGAAACAAGATTTTTCCAAGGAATTGAGAGAACCGGGCGAGGTTACGATCCCTCGCCCATTTTTTTTGGCAGGAGGCGCATTCTAATCGGAGCCTTAGTAGCGATGTCATAGGCCAAGACCGGGTGCGCCAGCAGCCCCAAGGCGTCTCGCGAGGTTTGTTCCGGTTGGTCTTCTAGCTAGCGGTTTGGGGCGCTATTCTGTTGACGTCTTGTCTCTG
>Ga0210399_10001103_pt1 | contig 21109 bp, 13 predicted proteins | sample IncBWC14MmetaG_FD_150865 | JGI IMG/M metagenome (GOLD analysis project Ga0210399, IMG submission 150865) | Forest soil microbial communities from Barre Woods Harvard Forest LTER site, Petersham, Massachusetts, United States - Inc-BW-C-14-M | ecosystem: Environmental > Terrestrial > Soil >... | reverse complement strand
CCTACTACAGCGTCGCGCGCCGGCTGGTGGCCGAGACACCCGGCGGCTGGCAGCCCGACCAGTACGCGAATCCGGAGAACCCGGCCTCCCACTACGCCACCACCGGCCCGGAGATCTGGTCGCAGACCGACGGGACAGTGACGCACTTCGTGGCCGGGATCGGCACCGGAGGCACGATCACCGGTACCGGGCGGTACCTGAAGGAGGTATCCGGCGGGGCGGTGAAGGTGATCGGCGCCGACCCGGAAGGATCGGTCTATTCCGGCGGATCCGGCCGGCCCTACCTGGTCGAGGGGGTGGGCGAGGACATCTGGCCCGCCACCTACGACCCGGCGGTGTGCGATGAGATCATCGCGGTCAGCGACGCCGAGTCGTTCACCATGACCCGGCGGCTGGCCCGCGAGGAGGCGTTGCTGACCGGCGGCTCCTCCGGCCTGGCGGTAGCCGCCGCGCTGCGGGTCGCTAAGGCAGCAGAGCCGGACGCGGTGATCGTGGTGCTCCTGCCGGACAGCGGCCGCGGCTACCTGTCCAAGATCTTCAACGACGAGTGGATGGCCGACTACGGCTTCCTGTCCCCGCAGACCTCGGAGCCGCTCGTCGCCGATATCCTGGCTCGCAGGGAGCGCGCCCTGCCCGAGCTGGTGCACGTCCACCCGGAAGAGAGCGTCGGAGCGGCCATCGCGCTGCTGCGCGAGTACGACGTGTCGCAGCTGCCGGTGGTGAAGGAGGAACCGCCGGTCATGGCGGCCGAGGTGATCGGGTCGGTGGTGGAGCGCGATCTCCTCGACGCCCTGGTCGCGGGCCGGGCCAAGCCTTCGGATCCGGTCGGCGGGCACATGTCGCCGCCGCTGCCCAGCGTCGGCTCGGGCGAGCCGGTCTCCCGCGCGGTGCTGGCCCTGGAGAAGTCCGGGGCGGCCGTCGTGCACGTGAACGGCAAGCCGGCCGGGCTGCTCACCCGGCAGGACGTACTGACCTTCCTCGCCGCGATTACCTGAACTCAATGAAAGGCATACCGGTATGAACAGCAAAGACGCGTTCGAGACCGTTGCCATCCACGCGGGTCAGGATCCCGACCCGCTGACCGGGGCCGTGGTACCGCCGATCCACCAGGCCTCCACGTTCAAGCAGGATGGGGTGGGCGGGCTGCGCGACGGCTACGAATACTCTCGCTCCGGCAACCCGACCAGGACCGCGCTCGAGCAGTGCCTGGCCGCGCTGGAAGGGGGCTCGGCCGCACTGGCCTTCGCCTCCGGGATGGCTGCCGAGGATGGCCTGCTCAGGACGGCGTGTTCGCCCGGTGATCATGTGCTCATTCCCGATGACGCCTACGGCGGGACGTACCGCCTGTTCGCCCGGGTGCTGTCCGGCTGGGGGCTGAGCTACAGCGTGGTGTCCATGTCCGACCTCACAGCCGTGCGCAAGCAGCTGGCGGCCCGGCCGGTGCGGATGATCTGGACCGAGACGCCGACCAACCCGCTGCTGAACATCGCCGACATCCGGGCCCTGGCCCAGGCCGCTCGCGAGGCGGGCGCGATGCTCGCGGTGGACAACACGTTCGCCTCGCCGTACCTGCAACAGCCGCTGGCCCTGGGCGCCGATGTGGTGGTCCACTCGACCACCAAGTACATTGGCGGCCATTCCGACGTCGTCGGCGGCGCCGTGATCGTGGCCGACCCCGATCTGGCCGAGCAGATCGATTTCACCAGGAACGCGACCGGCGGCGTCCCCGGGCCGTTCGACGCCTGGCTGACCCTGCGCGGCATCAAGACCCTCGCGGTCCGGATGGACCGGCACTGCCGTAACGCCATGCGGGTCGCCCAGATGCTGGCCGAGCACCCCGCGGTGGCCGAGGTGTTCTACCCGGGCCTGCCCACCCATCCGGGCCACAAGACCGCGCAGGAACAGATGCGGGCCTTCGGCGGGATGGTCTCGTTCCGGCTGCTGGCCGGCGAGGAGGCGGCGGTACGCGCGTGCGGCCGGACCCGCCTGTTCACCCTGGGCGAGTCGCTCGGCGGTGTCGAGTCGCTGATCGAGCACCCGGCCCGGATGACGCATGCCTCGGTGACCGGCTCGGAGCTCGAGGTCCCGGGTGACCTGATCCGGCTGTCGGTGGGCATCGAAGACTGCGACGACCTGCTCGACGACCTGCGCCAGGCCCTTCGGCCTGAGTGACCCTGGGCACCGGCCCGCGCCCATGCCGGCGGAAAGGAGCCTGCCTCCCGCCGCAGGCAGGATTTATTGGGCCGAACGGTCCGTGGTCCCAGGCATCTCGTACAGCGCGAGCTGCGCGTAGCTGCGCCCGGTGTAGGAGAACAGCAGCCGGGCGTGACCGGTCAGCGCCCGCACCTGCGCCGGGTCGAGGTAGGACAGGCCTTCGTCGATCGGCCCCCACTCGACCAGGATGTAGCGGACGTGGTCCTTGCGCAGCGACGACTGGGTCGTCCACAGCCCGGTCCGGTACTGGGCTTCGAGTTCGTAGCGCCCGCCGTCGGACTGGCTCAGGGGCAGGCTGGCCGCCGGGATGTCCACCGCCGAGCCGGGCGGGACGTTCGCGGCCAGGTACGCCAGCAGGTGCGCATATCCGTCGTCGGGCTGCCGCAGCCATTGCGCGCCGGTCTGCACGTTGAGGCCGAACACCACCGCCAGCGTGGCCATGATGGCCGCGGTCTTGACCACGATGAAGGCCCGGGCCGCGGACCGGGGCCGGGCGTGGCTGGCCTTGTGCCGCAGGGTGAAGCCCACCGAGATCATGATGAAGCCGGGCACCACCAGGAGGTACAGTTCCTGCTCCTCCAGCGTCCCGAGCGCGACGGCGTAGGCCAGCGTCACGCCCGCCGCGCAGTACAGCAGCCCCATCATGCGTGCCACCGGCCCGCCGCGGCGCAGCACCAGCCAGGCCGCCGGGACGGCCAGGGCGAGCAGCGCGTACGTGGTCCAGAAGTTGCCGCCCTCGGCGATCAGCCGGCTGGACAGCGACCCTGACCGGTGAAAGCCGGTGGTCTGGATCACCCCGAGCAGGCGCTCGATACCGGAGGTCTTGGCCGACCACCACCCGGCGAGGTACCCGTTGGCCGCGACCACCGACACGTAGACCGCGTACGGCAGCGCCGTGGCGCCGGCGGTGAACGCGATCAGCGATCGGGGCGGACCCCACCGCAGGACCGCAGCCGCGGCCAGCGGGAGGATCGTGATCAGGGCCGCCTCGTCCTTGGTCAGCACCGCGATGCCGAACAGCAGGCCCGCGCCGATCGCCCGCGTCCGGGCCCAGGCCGGCCGCGGGCGGCCGATGAGCGAGATCAGCACCAGGTAGCCGAGCAGGACCCAGAGCATCATCGGCGTCTCGAGCAGCACCCGGTCGTTCTGCCTGATGCAGAACGGGTCCAGGGCGAACAGCGCCCCGGCCAGCAGGCCGGCCCGCAGCGAGCTGACCCTGGCGGTTAGCTGTACCAGCACCACCGCGGTGGCCCCGGCCAGCATGGCGTTGAGCATGCGCATCTCGTAGATCCACGCCACCAGGCCGGGCGGCTTCCCGGCCAGCCACGACCAGGCGCTCTCCAGGTAGAAGAAGGCGGGCCCGTGCAGGAAGAACACCACGCCGAAAAACCGCGGGAACCCGCCGGTGACCACGCTGCGGCCCAGGTCGGCGTAGATGACCTCGTCGCCGAACAGGTCGAACGCCGCGCCGTGCAGCGCGATCCGGATGGCCAGCGTCCCCACGCCGGCCGCCGCCGCGAGCAGCGCCAGGACCGGGCCCGACGTGATCGGCCCGTACCGCGGCCAGTACCTCGGACCGGACCACGGCCGGGCCGCGGCGGGGGCCTGCGTCGTGGATCGCAGCTGGACCTGGTTCACTTCCCGGACGACCTCCTCGGGCCGGATCGGCTGAGCAGCTTCCGGGCCAGGGCCAGGTAGCGCTCGGCCGTCTCATCATGCCCGTACTTCTGCGCCGCCGTGTGGGCCTTGCGGCCCAGCTCCCGGCGCAGCGGTTCGTCCCCGGCCAGCGTGCGCATCTGCTCGGCCAGTACGGCGGTGTCGTAGGCCGGGACCGCTACGTCGCCATCCATCCAGCCCAGGGTGGGCAGGTCGAAGTGCAGCACCGGCTTGGCGTGGGACATGGCCTCCAGCGCGGACAGGCCGAACGTCTCGTACCGGGACGGCATCACCACGAAGGCACTGCGCTGAAGCAGTTCGCGCTTCCGCTCGCCGGTGACGTGGCCGATCCACCGCACGTCCGCGCTGGTCCGCTCGACCAGTTCGGTCAGCCTGCGCTCCTCGCGGGGCAGGCCGGCTCCGGCGATGAGCAACGGCAGGTCCAGCCGGCTGCGCTCGTAGGCCTCGATCAGGTAGTCGATGCCCTTCTTCCACACGTCGATCCGGCCCAGGAACAAGACGTGCTCGCCGCCGCCGAGCGACTTCACGTCCAGGTCCGCCGTCTGGATCCCGTTCGGGATGAGGTGCACGGCGGCCGCCGGGTTGGCCGCGCTCACCAGGGCCCGGTCCGCGGGGTTGAGCACGAGCACGTCCCGGTAGCACCGAAGGCCGAGCCGTTCGATGAGGAAGAACGGGAACCGGTAACGGCGGGACAGTTCCCTGCCCTGCAGCGCCTGGGCGAAGCCGAGCACCGGCGTGCGCACGAACAACGGGAGGAAGCTGGTGGAGAACGGGGGAGTGAAGTTCTCGATCCACAGGTCGTGCCGGATCCGCCGGGCCGCGAACGGCAGCACCGCGTGGTACACCAGCTGCCCGGCCCGCGGCCCCGCCCATTCCAGTGGCAGCCGCCGGTAGCGGATGCCGTTGTGCAGCACCGACTCGCTGCGGCGTCCCACGGTCAGCACCGTGACCTCGAAGTCTTCGCCCAGCCGGCCGGCCATCGCCTCGATCACCGCCACGCCGCCGCCCTGGTAGTGCGGATGCGCCGGGTTGTCGAAGCTCGAGATCACCACCCGCCTGACCGCGGCCCCGCCAGGAGCCGCGCTCATTTGCTGCCGATCGCGTGCACGGCGGGTTTCACCCAGCGCGGTCCTCGCGCGTGCCGGGCCCCGGGCCGCAGGAACCGTATCCCGGCCCGCAAGCCGATCAGCAGCGCGGCCGCCAGCCAGAGGTACAGGTGCGGCCGCACCACGGTCAGCACCGCCGCCGCCAGCACGGGCTCGATCAGGGCCACCCGGGACAGCGCTCCGTAGCCCTGGCTCTGCACCAGGTGGTATCCGGTGAGCAGGAGCGCGGACACGGTGCCGACCGCGCCGCCCACCGCCAGCCCCGTGACCCCGTCGATCAGCCACCCGACGATCAGGTCCGCCGCGTAGCCGACCAGGCCGACCAGCAGCCAGGTCAGGCAGGAGTAGTCGTCCGCGGCCTGGAAGAACGCGATGACCAGGCTGATGCCTCCGGCCCCGAAGCCGGTCACCGCGGTGAACTTCAGCAGCATGGCCACCGCGCCGTACTGGGCCGGGAAGACCAGCGCCAGGAGGTGACCGGGGACCGTGATCAGGATCGCGGCGACCGGCAGCGTGACCGCCGCGTACATCCGCAGCGCGCGGGCGGCCAGCACGCCGCCGCTCTCCCCGCGTGACAGCGAGGGGAAGAACGCGGTGGCCACGGCGCCCGCCACGAACAGCGGGATCCGGGCCAGCGTCGCGCTGGCCTGGTAGCTCGCGGCCAGCGCCCGGTTGCCGGGCAGCACGGCGACCAGCACCACGTCCAGCGTCACGAACAGCGAGACCATGCTCTGCGCCCCGGCGATGCGCGCCGCCCGGCCCCACAGGTCCCGGCGCCACCGGTCCCCGCGCCCCAGGTCCAGCCGCCTCCAGCTGGCGGCCCGGTCCTGGCCGGGGTGCCGCGGCGTGCGCGGCCACCTGGCCAGCATGACCAGCCCGCCGATCCCGAACGCCGCCAGCGCGCCGGTGTCGCCCAGCCTGGCCACCACGACCAGTAGCACCCCGGCCCCGTTCTTCACTACGTTTTCCGCCACGTATAGCACCGCCAGGCTGCGCATGCGCTCGGTGCCCTGCAGCCAGCCCGTGGTCGTGGTGCCCAGGAAGATGACGAACGTGCTGATGGCCAGGGCCAGCACCGCAGCCGGCGCGGCGAACCGCAGCGCGATGACCCCGACCAGGGCCGCTGCGCTGACCCCGCTGGCCACGCTGACCAGCTTGGCGAACCGGGTGACGGAATGCCGCTCCGGTTCGGACCGGGCGCGGGCCAGGCCCTGGGCCAGGACCCAGGGCACGCACACGGTGGCCACGGTCGAGGCCCACAGGATCAGTCCCTGGCCGGCGGCGAATCTGGAGTACTCGGCCACGTCCAGCAGCCGGGTCAGGACCAGCGCATAGCCGTAGTTCAGCAGGCCGACGATGACGAAGGCCAGGGTGATCCACCGCGCACCGTGCGCCACCGCGGTTTCGTCCGGCCGGGCCGCGATCTCGCTGCTGGTCCCCGTGCTAATGGTCACTGTGCTACTGGCCACCGGGCTGGTCCTCGCCGGTGCCGCACAAGATCTCGGCCGTGGTGGCCAGCCGCAGCCGCGCGGGCTGGATCGGCACCCGCTGCAGGGCCCGGACCGCGCCCAGCTCGTCGCAGCCCATCAGCATCGCGTTGAGCCCGTTCTTGCCGCTGGTGATCACGTCGGTGATCCGCAGCGCCTTTTCCAGTGCCTCGCGGACCTCCGCGGCCTCACCGGGCGGCCACCACGCGACAGTGGCCAGCTGGCCGGAGCCGCGCCGGGACGGGCTACCTTGCGCCTTGCGGGCCGCCTCCGACAGCACCACGTTGGCTAGCCGCTCCGCGCTGGCGTCCCAGGAGAACCGGGAGGCCCACTGCCAGCAGCGCTCGGTGATGAGCTGTCGCCGGTCCGGCTGGGCCAGCTCTTCTAGCGCCTCGGCCAGCCCGTCGGCCAGCGGCCGGCCCGGCGGCACCAGCCAGCCGGTCTCCCCGTCCCGCACCGAATCCCGCAGGCCGGGAACGTCGAAGGCCACCGCGGGCGTGCCGGCCGCGTTGGCCTCGACCACGGTCAGCCCCCAGCCCTCGGCCAGCGACGGAGTTACCGTCAGCCACGCCCGGCGCAGCAGATCGCTCTTCTCCTGCTCCGATACCCGTCCGGGCAGCGTCACCACCCGGTCCAGGCCCAGGTCCCGCACCTGGCCCAGCAGCGCGTCGCGCGCGGGTCCGGTGCCGGCGATGTCGACCCGGAGATCGGGCCACCGGCCAAGCAGGTCCGGCACCGCGTCGACCAGCAGGTGCAGCTGCTTGTGCGGGACGAGCCTGGTCACCACCGCGATGGCCGGGGTCGGTGACCGGAGCACGTGGCTGGCGGGCAGCGGGTTGACCCCGTTGGGCACGATGAAGACCGGCCCGCGGAAACCCAGCGTGCGCCGCATCTCGGCGCGCGTCGACGGCGAGACCGCGACCATCGGCCGGCCGCCGTACACGAGCCGGCTGACCCGGCCCTCCAGCTGGCGGGCCACCAGGTTGAACGGCCAGCGCAAGTACAGGTCGAACTGTGCTTGGTGCACGTGGTGTACCACGCAGATCACTGCCTTGTCCCCGACCTGCAGGGGAGCGAAGAACGGGATGCCGTTCTGGAAGTCGACCACGGCGTCGTACAGGTGTCGGTTCCGCCGCAGGTGGCGGGCCGCGGCCAGGTACACGCCGAAGCGGCCGCCCCGCCGCACGACCAGGTACCCGTTCGCCCAGTCGTACGGCGGCGCGTCCCGGTACCGGGAGGTGAACAGGGTCAGCTGGGCGCCCGCGTCGACGAAGCGCCGCCCGATCTGCTCGGCGTATGATTCGGCGCCCCCCGCGGCGGGATTGGCCAGGTCGCGCCAGTTCAGGAACAGGATCCGCCGGCCGTCCAGCCGGTCCAGGGCCGCCATCAGGTCATCCTCGAGCGGGCCAGGCGGAGCAGGTCCGCGGCGGTACGCGTACCGTCGGTGAACACGCGCAACGTCGATCCCTGCCCGTCCGACCAGACGACCGGGACCTCCTTGACCGGCACCCCCATGTCCGCGACCGCCCGGAGCAGCTCGACGTCGAACGCGAATCCGTCGATCCGCAGCCGCCGAGCCACCGTGCGCGCCAGGTCACCCGCGAAGAACTTGAACCCGCACTGCGTGTCGGCCACCCCGGGCAGCACCTGCTGCGCCATGGCCCGGAACACCATGCCGCCCAGGGTGCGGATGGCCGGCTGCCGGACCGCGAGCCGCGCCCCGCGGGCCCGCCGGGACCCCACGACCACTTGCCACTGATTCAGCAGCGGCAGCACGGTGTCCAGCGTCTCGACCGGCGTGGCCAGGTCCGCGTCCATGTAGCCGACGAAGCGAGCCCGCGAGGTGAGCAGCCCACGGCGCACCGCGGCGCCCTTCCCCGGCCGGGCGCAGCCGGTGAGGTGTACGGGAACCCGGGCGGACCGCATCCGGGCCACCACGTCGGTCGTCTTGTCCACGCTGTCGTTGTCGATCACCACCACCGACGACGAGTACGGCTGCGCCTCCAGGTACCGCACCGTGCGGGCCAGCGTGTTCGGCAGCCGCTGAGCCTCGTCCCGCGCCGGGATGAGGATCTCCAGGTAGCAGGAGTCGCGCAGCAGCACGTCCGGGATATCGGCGGATTCCGCGAGATCGGCCCCGGCCGCCGGGCGTCCCGGAGGTGAGGATCTCGATAGCGACGTCCTGGCCACGTCACCCACTTCCCCTCTGTACGTGGATTGGGTTCCGGACCTTGTAGATCACGATGCTGCCGAACCGCTTGACCACCGTGGAGTTCTTGATCGCCTGCTGCAGCGTCGGCCGCCCCGGCAGCGCGGCGAACGTGAGCGGGCTGCCCGGGTCCAGCACCAGGTAGGAGATGTCCCGGTAGCCCTGCGGCAGTTCGGTCCGCATGACCTGCGGGTCGGAGTCGATCTGCCACAGGTACAGCGGGGTGGCCTGGGTGTGCAGCTTGATGTCTAGCCACGGGTAGGCGTCGCACACCACCAGGTCGTCCCGCCGCACATGGTCCGCGACCCAGGCCACCGCGGCATCCTCGGTGGCGAACCCGCTGACCGTCGACTGCTGTCTTAGCCAGCCGTACCAGTGCGGGACGCATAGCCCCACCAGCACCAGGGCGGCTACCGTGACCGGGGCCTTGCCCACGTGGCGCAGGCCCACGGCGGCGACCCGGCTCAGGCCGCGCCGGTGCTCGGCGCTGATCTCGCCGGCCGGGCGCCAGTACGCGTCGGCGGTCCCGGCGATCAGCAGCGCCCCGAGCGGCAGCATCGCGGTTACGTACGCGTAGGGCACGTAGCCGCCCTTGACCATGACTGCCAGCTGCAGGATCAGGCCCAGCGCGAACGGCCGCAGCCGGCGCACCACCAGCCCGGTGAGCACCGCGGCGCCGCCGCCCAGGATCAGCCAGGGGTCGAGCGTGACCCAGTAATGGAACTGCAGGAAGGTGCCGCTGCTCTTGTTCAGCACGCTGCCCGTGCCGGGCCGGCTGAGCTGGTAGACGACCTGCTCCTTCCACAAGCTGTCGTGCCCGGCCCCGGGCAGCAGCTCGCCCTTGAGCACGGCCAGCAGCGGATAGAACGCGATGCCGCTGAACGCGACCACGCAGAAGCTGCTGAGGTTGGCGAACCGGGTCGACGCGTCGGTGTTCTGGCACAGCAGCCAGACCACGACCGGGAACAGCAGCGAGATGGTCTCTTTGTTCCAGAACGCGACCGCGAAGCACGCCCCGCTGCCGATGGCCGCGCCCCAGCTCCGCCGGCGGGAGGCGGCCAGCACCAGGGCGGCCAGCGCCCACACCGTGGCCAGGTTGTCCAGCGAGACCATCCGGTGGTACCAGATGTCCAGCGGGCTGGCGCCGTACAGCACCACGGCCAGCGCCGCGAACGGCCGCTTGATGTCGATCCGGCGGGCCAGGACGTACAGCAGGACGCCCCCGGCCAGGCACGCGACCCACATCAGCTCGCGGCCGACCATGACCGAGCGGGCGTCCCGGGCGAACCCGTCGGTCAGCTCGGCCCAGGCCGCGATCGTGGCCCAGCCCAGGAACGGGTGGTCCCAGTAGTAGGTGTAGTTGGACAGGTGGTGGATGGCGAGCATGGCCCAGCCGCGGTCGACGTACGTGCCCTCGTCGTCGTTGGCCCGGCCGGGATACCCCTGCAGGTTCCAGGCCATGGCCGCGCCCACGATCACCAGCGACCCGGCCAGCAGCGCGCCGTTCTTCAGGTACCGGGTGATCCAGGACGGCTCGGCCGGCGGCGGGACGTACGGCGCGACCGGCCGGACCGGGCTCGGGGTGGCGTCGGCGGTCACAGGGCTGGCGGTTACAGGTTCGGCGTCGATCATGCCGCCCACCGCTGGGACCGGTCGGCCGGCTCCGCGCCGGCCGCTCGGTGCTGGTTCAGCCGGGCCGTCTTGTACCAGCCCTTGTCCCGGCGCAGGTACTTGACCACGCCCATCACCGCCGCCATGGCCAGGATGACCTGGTACACCGGGGTGAGGAACAAGATCGAGGCGTAGTGCCGCAGCCGGACCTTCTGCCCGTAGTCGCGCCCGAACTTGCGCACCCCGGCCAGCATCGACACGATGGTCAGCCCCATCGGGATCAGCGGCGCAAACATGAACATGGTCAGGCCGATCGGCATCTTGAGCAGGAACACGGCGGCGATCGCCACCGGGATCAGCGCGCAGGAGAACGCCTGCAGGATCGGCGTGGCCAGGATGTACCCGGCCAGCAGCCGCTGCCGCATGGTCGGCATGTCCAGCCAGTTGCCCTGGACCAGCTCCTGGAAGATGCCCTGCAGCCAGCGGACCCGCTGCCAGAACAGCGATCCGACCTGCTTGTTGAACACCGCGCCCGGCACTTCTTCGCGGGTGGCCAGCTCGGGGCTGTGCGCGGCCACCACCTTGGCTCCGTACCGGGTGCACATCAGCACGCCCGCCGCGCAGTCCTCGGTCGGGCTGTCCGGCCAGCCGCCCGCGGCGCGCAATAGGCTGGCCCGGGTGTAGACGGTGTTCCCGCCCAGCGGCACGAAGCCGGCGCTGACCTGGAACGCCATCCGGCTGGAGTACCAGGCCCGGTATTCCTCGACGTTGTGCACCTTGTACCACTCCTGCCAGGTGCGGCCCAGGTTCATCAGCTGCACGGCGCCCTGCACGATGTCCGCGTTGGTGCGGCGGATGAGCGACTCCACGTGCACCAGCAGTTCGGGCGCGACGTCGTCCTCGCTGTCGATCGGCCCGATGTAGGTCCCGGTGCATAGCGGCAGCGCGCCGTTGAGCTGGGCGTGCTTGCCCGGCACGTCGTAGCGGCCGATCACCACCTGGATCGCGCCGGGGTGGGCCCGCGCGAACCGGCGCACCGCGGCGATGGTGGGCGTGTCGTGCTCGCGCAGCGACACGACGACCTGGTGATGCCGGTGCGTCTGCTGGATCAGGCCGGCAAGCGTCGCGCCGATCGCGTCGGCCTCGTCCAGCGCGCACACGATCGAGGTGAAGCTGATCCGCTCGGTCCCCGGCCGGATCGGCTCCGGCCAGGCCAGTTGCTCGGCCGCTTCCGGGTTGCGCAGCGCGTAGAACCGCCAGTGCGCCTCCAGGCTGGCCACCGCGAGGTTGAACAGGTTGGCCGCGAGCAGCACCACCAGCAGCCGGTGCGAGCCCAGTAGGTAGAGCCCGCCGGCGATCGCCGTCGCCCCGATGGCCACGATCAGCACCAGTTGGGCGCGCCGCAGCCACCTGGTGCTCCAGCGCAGCGCCGGGTCGCCGCGCCGGGGCGCGGGCTCCTGCCCGTCGTGGGTGCGCAGCGACCACAGGTGGCTGGACAGGTAGCTGACCGGGGTGAGCATGGCGGTGATGGCCACGTTGGCCACGACGTAGTTGATCCCGAGCCGTTCCAGTCCGGCGTACCCGGCCAGGCCGAGCCCGGTCACGGCAAGCTGCTGCAGGTTGAATTTGGCCAGTGCCCGGCCGAACGAAACGTTCCGGTCCCGCCACGTCAGGTACCGGGACAACAAGAAATTCAGCTGGACCGAAATGGCGGTCTGCACAATGTAGGACGACACGTGTCCCATATGGGCGTACCTGACCAGGAGGACCTGGATCAGGAGCCCGACGGCGAACACGTTCATCCCGTTGACTGCGAAAAGCACGAGGCGGAACCGGTGGTCCCAGACCCTCCTGGCCAGACGTGGGGCGGCGTCCGGCGCGCCTTGGCGCGGCACGTGCTGGCCGGAACGGAGTACCTCTGGCGGCTGCGCTGCCGACATCCCGGCGAGCACCTCGAGTCCGGTGAGTTGCCTCACCCGATCGGGCTCGAGAAATGGCATGCGCACTTCCGCCGTCATCAAAGTACGCTCGCTGCCCATAAAGGTTAAAATCCCTTCGCTTCAAAGACAGCAGTAGTCTCCGTAACCGGCGAAAAGCAGGATTCTGTTACACCACCTCCTCGACTGGTCCTGATCTGCGTGTTTGCAACTTCAATTAACCCGAAGATGTGCACGCGCTACCGCCCGTAGGGTTTGCAAGATCAAATACGCGGCGGCGGCCCACCTCCCCGTAGAAAACATGACGGGGCAACACAAGATCCGGGCGGCACTGCCCCTCACACGTTGCCAACACCCTTGAGTAAGGGACGCCGTCAGATCCCGAAACGTTTACGGGTTAATCTAGATTTCGCATATAAAGCCACGGAATTTAGGATTTAAAGTCCTAAACAGGCCGCATACCGGACATAATTCCGCGCTTCCCGGGCTGCTCTACCTGGGATCGAAGGCAAGCACAGCCGGTGGCGCAGCCTCGGCGCGCTGGACGATCCCCTGCCGCCCAGGGCACTGGGCCAGATCCGGTCGGCGGGCACATGTCGGCGCCGCTAAGGCCCTGTAACGCAGCCGGGCGGCCCGGCAGCACTACGCTCCGGGCCGCCCGGCGTCGGATTGGCCTGCTAAGTAGCCGGTCAGGAGTTGAAGATGACGAGCGGGTCGAGCGACCCGGTCGTGTCGACCACGTCGTGGGTCTTGGTGCTCGGCGGATTGGCGCAACTGGGGTCGGAGTTCGACAGGTCGGCACCCACGTCGTTGTTGGTGAGCGTGTTCCCGGCGACCGAGACGTTCTTGACCAGCGGGTCACCGCAGCCGCCATGGAGCAGGACGCCGGCCGACGACGCGGCACCGCCGCCGCTGTACTGGTGCCCGCTCACCGTGTTATCCAGGACCTGCGCAAAGGCGCCGCGCGAGACCTGGATGCCGTTCTGGGCGATGATCTTGCCCAGGGCGCTGTACGGCCCGGCGCCGGCGACCGTGCTGTCGCTGACCACCGCGGACGCCTTCGGGCCGTCGATGACGATGCCGCCCTTCTGGTAACCGCTGACCGTGGTGTGCGTGATCGTCGCGCTTCCCGCGAAGTCCTCGACCTTGTCGGTGCTGAAGTTGGCGGTGGGCCAGTACTCGCGCCCGATCATGATGCCGACCCCGTACTGGCAGCCGTACAGGGCGGAGCTTGCGTCGCGGATATTGGTCACCGCGTCGCCGGTAATCTGCGCGCTGGCTCCGCCGATGACCAGAATCCCGAATTCCTTTTCGGCGCAGCCGCCATTTCCGGGCAGCGGGCCGGCGATGGTCAGGCCCCTGATCGTGGCGTGGACCCCCTGGCCCCAGGCCAGGACGAGGGCCTGCGGCGCGAAAAACCCGTCGCTGGCGAACTGCGGCGGCAACGGCTCGGTCGAGGTCGGCCAGGTGGCCGGCGCGGAGATCGTCGCTCCCGCGCTGCCCGTCAGCGTGACCGACTTGGTGACGTCGACCGGCCCCCTTCCTCGGCGGGCCAGGTTCGGCGTGGCGAGATCATGGTGCTTCCAGCGATACTTGAGCTGATGCGCAGGACAACTCAGGCTCTCGGCTACGCCATCTCAGATGAGGCGGAACAGGTGGAGCCGGATCAAGACGTCAGCTGATCTCCGGGCGGAGCTAATGAAGCCGCCCGAATGGGGCCAAACGAAACTGTCATAGCCACGGTCCGCCGTCAGCGGCTGGTTTTCGGGGTCGGGTGTCAGGCACGCTGTCCATGATGGCCTTGGCCGGGCAGGCCGCGGCGAGGGGCGGTTGGTACTGCCTGACCCGCGAGGGACGGCAGGTACGCTCCGGCTCATTGCCCCGGGCGCAAGCTTCGGGCCCGATGAGTTCTGCTGGCTCCAGGAGTCAGAGGAGTGCGGGTAACCCTGCTGGGAAAGGAGCAGCGATGACTGAGCTGAAGACCTATACCCTGGAAGTGCCAGGCGCCGTGCTGCACTATGACGTCCGCCGGCCAGTGCGAATGCCCGAACCTCAACGAGTGCGCCCTCTTCGATGATCCGGCGCTGGCGACCGCGCCACGACAGCGGCCGTGGCCGTCCCTGTCAATCTGACGGGCCGCGATGGCAGTATCGGCTGTAAGCGAACCGTCATGATTACCGTCCGCGGGGCAGGTTAGCCGCCAAAAACCAAGCGCCCGCGTCCGCCAGGCGGGACGCGGGCGCTAAAGCCCAGATCGCGTCAGTCAGCTTTTCGCCGCGGGCGAGCTTTCCCGGTCGCTGGGCGCGGCGGCCTGCGGCTTGGGCTTGTAGGCCAGGGTGAACCAGGCCCCCACCGCGAAGACCACGCCGACCACGAACGAGCCGGTCGCCTTCAGCGGGTGGTGCCCGGTCGATCCGGCGATGTGCCCGGGGATGAAGCTGGGCACCGACTTCGCGGGCTCGACCAGGTAGATGACGGCGACCACGATGAACACGACGGCGATGATGCCGAGAATCACGGCGAGGATCGTCCTGCCCGACGACCTCTCGCTTGATCCACTCGTAGCACTCACGATTCCTCCTTGTGCGGGCATGCAGTAAAGCTGTCTTAGTACGGCCGGTCGCGGCCGCCCGGGTCCGCGTCGGCTGCGACGGGTCAGAGTCCGCAGCCAACTAGGAAAATCTACCGTCGGCTGACCCTCCGGGTACGCAAGAAGTCGCGGATGACGTACTCACCGAGACGTTCGGGTGCCGCTTGCAACACCCGTCCTCCGTTCCTTCTTGCCACATTGTCAACGAACGCGCTGAGCCGGGCATCGTCCGCAAGCATGAAAATATTGAGAGCGGCATGCCGCCGGGTCATCTTATCCACCTCGGCCAGGGTGAGTTCGAGGGTTTCCGGCGAAGGCGGCCAGTCGAACCAGGATCGCCCGTCCCGCTGCAGGTGAGCGGTGGGTTCGCCGTCGGTCACGATCAGGACAACCGGCTCGTGCTCGGGGTGCCGGTCGATGTGGCGCCCGGCGATCATCAGCGCGTGGTGCAGGTTGGTGCCCTGGACCATGTCCCAGCCCAGCCCGGCCAGGTCGGTCTCGCGCAGCTCGCGTGCGTAGTTGGAGAAGCCCACCACCTGGATGGCGTCCTGCGGGAACCTGCTGCGCAGCAGCGCGTGCAGCGCGAGGGCGGTCTGCTTGGCCGCCGCCCAGGTCCCGCGCAGCTGCATCGAATAGGACAGGTCGACCAGCAGGGACACCACCGCGGCGGTACGCCGTTCGGTCTCCGCGACCTCGAAGTCACGCGCGGAGAGCTTGATGCGGCCATCCACGCCGCCCCGCAGCAGGGCGTTGCGCACCGTGGCCGGGACGTCGAGGGGCTGCTCGTCGCCGAACTCCCAGGCCCGGGTGGTGCCGGTCAGCTCGCCCGCCTGCCCGGCGTCCCGCTGGTCATGGTCGCCGGCTCCGTGCCCGAAGCTCATGTCGGTGAAGATCCGGCGCAGCGCCGTGTCACCCAGCCGGCGTACCGCCTTGGGGGTGAGCTCGAGGCGCCCGCCGTTGCGGGTGAGGTATCCCTGCCGTTCGAGCTCGCGCTCGATGCGGCGCAGGGCCTCGATATCGTCGACCGCCTGCCGGCCGAAAGCCCGCCGGACGGCCTCCTCGTCGATGTCGTCCAGGGTCGCGCCCGGGTAGTCCTGCTCGAACGCGTTCTCCAGCTCGGCCAGGTCGGCCAGCTCGGCCAGGGCCGTGGTCGCGTCGCTGAGGCCGAGCGGTTCCTCGCCCGACATCTGGACGCCGCCCATCATGGCCGCCTGGTCCAGGTCCGGCCGCCGGGACCGCAGCGCGTCGGCGAGCCGGGCCATCTCGCTCTCCAGCCCGGCGTCGTCTAGCGCGTTCGACATCAGCCCGGCCAGCTCCTGGCGCTGCTCCTCGCTGAGCGAACGCAGCAGCCGCTCCGCAGCGGCCATCCGGCTGACCAGCGAGTCGACCAGTTCCTCCAGGTTCTGCGGGTTATCGGGAAACAGGTCACCGTAGCGGGACATGAACTGGTCGAAATCGGCCTGGGTGTGCTCTCCTCGCGCGTCGGCGGCCAGCATCTCGTTCAGGTCCCCGAGCATGTCCTTGATCCGCTGCATGGCCTGCGGATCGGGGTTCTGCAACGCCTGCCGCATGCCGCGGAACTGGCTGTCGAGCACCTCGCTGCGCAGCAGTTGCCTGAGCCGCTCGAAGGTCTCGCGGGCCGCGGGCGAGCGCCAGTCGTAGTCGGATAGCTGCCGGATGGCCTGGGCCGTGTCGGCGGGTAGCGCGTCGAGGTCCGCCTCGCGCAGCCGGGCCTCGTCGCTCGGATCGGGGAACAGCTCGGCCCGTTCCTGCCCGACGGCCGTGTCGAGCAGGGCCCGGGCCTGCTCGAGGATGCCGTCGAGCCGGCCGCTGCCGCGGATCTCGCGCTGCCGCTCGCGGGCCCGGCGGAGCAGATCATCCAGACCCCGCCGCCCGGCGGAGCCCTTCCTGAGCAGGTCCCGCAGGGCGTCGGCCGGGGTGGCCCCAGACAAGATCGAGTCGCCCATCTCGTCCACGGCGCCGCGTACGTCATAGGAGTCGGCCAGCGGGTCCGGGCCGTAGACGTACCGGCCATACCGGTAGTTCGCCATGTCAGGTCCGGTACACGCTCGTGCCGTCGGCGCTGTCCTTGGACAGCCTGCGCATCAGGTACAGCCCTTCCAGGGTGAACTCCAGGGCCGCGGCCGCCTGCCCGAAGGATTCACCGCCGTCCATGCCTAGCCGGGACATGATCTTGGCCAGACCGGGCACGTCGCCGATCCGCTGCAGCAGGTCCGCGGCGGGGACCAGCTCACCCGACTCCACCGTTCCGCCCTCGTCGAACTTGGCCAGCAGGCCGGACAGGTCCACGCTGCCCAGCCGCGAGCGGAAGGTGTCCGCGATCGCCCGGCGCAGCATCGCCTCGAGCACCTCCTCCTCCCGTCCCTCCTCGCTCACCTCGAACTCGACCTTGCCGCGCAGGGTGCTGACCACCGCGGGCAGGTCGCAGATCCGGGCCACCGGGGGTTCCGGTCCCGCCCCGGCCAGCGCGGACCGGCGCACCGCGGAGGCCGCCGCGCTTTCCGCCGCGGCGATGGCGAACCGGGCCGAGACACCGGAGCGCGCGTCGACGGCCGGCGAGTCACGCACGCCGCGGGTGAATCGCGCGATCACCTCGACGAGATGGTCGGGCAATTCGGCGCCGGTCGAGACCTCGGCTTCCTGCCTGATCAAGGTGAGCTCGTCGGACAGGGACAGCGGGTAGTGGGTGCGGATCTCCGCGCCGAACCGGTCCTTCAGCGGGGTGATGATCCGGCCTCGGTTGGTGTAGTCCTCGGGGTTCGCGCTGGCCACCAGGAGCAGGTCCAGCGGCAACCTGAGCGCGTAGCCGCGGATCCCGATGTCGCGCTCCTCCATCACGTTGAGCAGCGAGACCTGGATCCGCTCGGCCAGGTCGGGCAGCTCGTTCAGCGAGAAGATACCGCGGTTGGTCCGCGGCACCAGCCCGAAGTGAATGGTCTCCGGGTCGCCCAGGGTGCGTCCTTCGGCCACCTTGACCGGGTCGATGTCGCCGATCAGGTCGCCGACGCTGGTGTCGGGGGTGGCGAGCTTCTCGCCGTACCTCTCGCTGGCGTGCCGCCAGGTGACGGGCAGGTCGTCGCCGAGTTCGGCGGCGAGCCGCCGGCACCGCGCGCAGGCGGGCTGGTAGGGATGGTCGTTGATCTCGCAGCCCGCGATGACCGGGGTCCACTCGTCGAGCAGCCCGATCAGGGTGCGGATCAGCCGGGTCTTACCCTGGCCGCGCTCCCCGAGCAGGATGATGTCGTGCCCAGCGATCAGGGCCCGCTCCAGGTGCGGAAGCACGGTCTGCCCGAACCCGACGATGCCGGGAAACGGGTCTTGCCCGGCCCGCATCATGGCCAGCAGGTTCTGTCTGATCTCTGCTCTGACCCCGAGGTATTCGTGACCGCTCGCGCGTAGCTCGGCGAGGGTAGTGGCGGCGGGTGGCTGGCTGGCGCGGTGATGTTCGCTGTCTTGGTGCACTATTCGAGGCTATGTCGTCATCGCGGGTGTTCGCATATGGCCCAGGTCACATGAGCGGGCGCCGGAAGGAAGAGGGCAGGGGAGGTGCGCAAGCTATATGTGGGCGGCGTGGCACACTTGCATCCCGTGGCCATGACACCTGGCGCGGTCGGCCCCGACGACGTGGTCGCCGCGCGCAAGCTGCTCCGCGACGTGATCTCGGAAACCCCGGTGCTGCACTCGCGCGTGCTGTCCGAGACGGTCGGCGGGCCGGTCTACCTGAAGTGCGAGAACCTGCAGCGGACCGGATCGTTCAAGGTGCGCGGCGCCTACGTCAGGATCGCCCGGCTGTCCGACGCCGAACGGGCCCGCGGTGTCGTCGCGGCCAGCGCGGGCAACCACGCCCAGGGTGTCGCATTCGCGGCCGGCCTGCTCGGCTGCTCGGCCACCGTGGTCATGCCCGAGGGTGCCCCGCTGCCCAAGGTCGAGGCCACACGCGGCTACGGAGCGCATGTCGTGCTGCACGGAAGCTGCGTGGAGGACGTCCTGGCCGAGGCCCTCGCCTACGCCGAGCGGACCGGTGCCGTCTTCATCCACCCCTATGACCACCCGGACGTCGTGGCCGGCCAGGGAACCCTCGGGTTCGAGATCGTAGAGCAGTGCCCGCAGGTCCGCACGGTGGTCGTCCCGGTCGGCGGCGGCGGCCTGGCCTCCGGGGTGGCGGTGGCGATCAAGGACCTCGACCCGTCGATCAGCGTGGTCGGCGTGCAGGCCGAGGCCGTGGCGCCCTACCCGGCCTCACTGGCTGCCGGGCACCCCGTATCGGTCCAGGCCGAACCGACCATGGCCGACGGCATCGCGGTCAGCCGGCCGGGAGACATTCCGTTCGCCATCTTGTCCGAGCTGGCCGACCGGGTGGTCACGGTCTCCGAGGAGAGCCTGTCCCGCGGGCTGCTGCTCTGCCTCGAGCGCGCCAAGCAGGTGGTGGAGCCGGCCGGCGCAGCGGGGGTCGCCGCCCTGCTCGAGCATGCCCGCGACTTCGTTCCCCCCGTGGTGGCCGTGTTGTCCGGCGGGAACATCGATCCGCTACTGCTGTCTAAGCTGCTGCGGCACGGCCTGACCGCGGCCGGCCGCTACCTAGCGTTCCGCTGCCGACTGTCCGATCAGCCCGGATCGCTGGCCAAGCTGCTCGGCGACCTGGCCGATCTCGGCGCCAACGTGCTCGAGGTGGGGCACGAACGGCTCGGCCCGCGGCTGCACGTGGACGAGGCCGAGGTGATCCTGGTGGTCGAGACCCGCGGCCCCATCCACTGCGAGGAAGTGATCAGCGCGCTGCGCGCGGCCGGTTACTCACTGGCCTTCGGCTGAGACGCTAGCCGCTGCCGACAAAAACGCCGTCGCTTGACGCGTATCATTCCCGACTGCTTCGTGCTCTTATGAGCAAGGCCGCAAGTCTATCTATGTAGATCTTGCTCCCCGTCTAAATCCGGATCCTGCCGCTGACGGCGGCGTAACTTGACGGAGGCCTGGCATGCAAGGGGATCGGGAGTTGCATGTGCCGACCAGCGAGAGCAATAGTACGCGCCTGGCAGAGTCGGGCGGATCAACTGACCTGCCAGACCTGGCGGAGCCGGATCTGGCTCAGCGGCTTGGCGAGGGCATCGCCCGCGGCGCCCTCGTGGTCGCCGGCCTGACCATACTGTCCCGGATTCTGGGCCTGGCCCGCACGCTGGTGTTCTCGCAGGCCGTGGGCGCCAGTTGCCTTGGCACGTCGTACGTGACCGCGAACCAGGTGCCCGACCTGCTGTACCAGCTGATCCTCGGCGGTGCGCTGACCAGCGCGATGGTCCCGGTGCTGGCCCGCTCGGCCGAACGGGCCAGCCGGGACCCCGCGGAGAAGGCGCGGGTCAGCCAGATCACCTCGGCGCTGCTGACCTGGACCGTTGTCATCGTAGTGCCGCTGGTCATCGTCATCGTGGCGGTCGCAGGTCCGATCGCCTCGCTGCTGAACCCGAGCAACCCGAACGCGCACTGCGTCCGCGCCGATATGGTCGCCACCACCGGCGACATGCTGCGGGTGTTCGCTCCTCAGGCTCTGCTGTACGGCTTTTCGGTCGTGCTGTACGGGCTGCTGCAGTCCTACCGCCGGTTCGCCGCGCCGTCGATCGGTCCGGGAATATCCAGCCTGGTGCTCATTGCCTGCTACCTGGTCTTCGTGCCGCTGAACAAGGGCCATTCGCTGGCCCAGCTCCCCCGGTCAGCCGAACTCGTCCTTTCGGCGGGAACCACGCTGGGCATCGCTGTCCTGGTTGTGGTGGCCCTACCGCCGACGTGGCGGCTGCACCTGCGGTTCCGGCCGGCGCTGCGGTTCCCGTCAGGGGTGGCGCGCCGGGTGGGCGGCCTAGCGTTGGTCGGCGTGGCCGAGCTCGTCGCCATCGACGTGGCCAACCTCGTGGCCATCGACCTGGCCAACGGGCGCGGGAAGACCGGCGCGATCGTCCTGTTCAGCTATGGCTCACAGGTCTTCAACTCGATCGCCGCGATCCTGGCCCTGTCCATCGTGGTCAGCGCGTTCCCGCTGCTGTCCGCGCGTGAGGGGCCGGCCTTCGACCAGACCAGCGCCATGTCGACACGAGCGGCCCTGCTCATGTCGTGGCTCGGGACGGCGGTGATCGCGGCGATCGCCATTCCCACTGCTCATGTCCTGGCCAAACAGCCCGATCAGGTATCGCAGCTGATCTGGACCTTCGTCCTGTTCGCTCCTGGCATCGCGGGCGCTGCGGTGATCGCGAATCTGTCGCGGGTAATGTTCGTCA
>Ga0210399_10001102_pt1 | contig 21137 bp, 16 predicted proteins | sample IncBWC14MmetaG_FD_150865 | JGI IMG/M metagenome (GOLD analysis project Ga0210399, IMG submission 150865) | Forest soil microbial communities from Barre Woods Harvard Forest LTER site, Petersham, Massachusetts, United States - Inc-BW-C-14-M | ecosystem: Environmental > Terrestrial > Soil >... | reverse complement strand
CTTCCGGGGAAGGCCGCGGTTCTCTTCCGCGCGGTAGCGGGGGTCGGCGGTGACGCGCGCGACGACGACGGGGGTGTTGAGGAGGGAGGCCGTTTGCACCAGGCGGTCGTGGAGAGCCTCCTGCCCGGCGGCGGCCAGGATGGCCCGCAGCTCTACCCTCTCCGACGCCAGGGAGGCGAGGAGAGCCTCCCGCAAGGGGGAGGACCCGACCAACGTGCGCACCGCCTCCTCCCCCTTCCCGCCCGCCTTGATCACGTAGTCGCGCAGGTCCTTGACGCCCAGCCTCCGCATGCGCTCCTCGAGGTTCTCCAGATAGCGGGGCAGCCGGCCGTAGCCCCCGGGACGGAGCAGATCCGAGCAGGCGGTGATGGGAGCGAAGCCCAGGGCCACACAGTCGGGGAAATTCCGATTGTCGACGCCGGCGGAGAAGGAGATGGGCACCTCCGGTCGCGCCCGGCGGTACCTCTCCACCAGGTTCAAGGTGACAACGTGCAAGGGGGCCCCCGAGAGGTACATCACCGCCTCCCCCTTGGGGAAGAAGGGGCGGTGGTTCTTGACCACCAGGGTGTTGGAGAACTTGACCCGGAAGGTGCGGCCGAGCGCGCGCGCCCGCTCCGCCAGCCGGTCCGTCATCTCCAGGGCCGGCCCCCACTGCAGGTCCTTCTCGAAGTCCTCCCGCCGGGTCTCTATCTCCCCGTAGCCGAGCGCGTCGTGGAGGAGGCCGTCCACCGCCTCCTGCCCGAGGAGGGTGGGGTTGAGCTTCACCGTCACGTGGAGGTCCATCTCCTCGAGCAGGAAGCGCACGATGCCCTCGATTTCGTGGGCGGGGCAGCCGTGGAAGGTGGAGAGGGTGACCTGGTCGGAGAGGGCGGTCCGGAAGTCCAGGTCGCGGAAGCGGCGGAGGTCGTCCGGGATCTGAAGGCGCAAGGCCTCCACCGAGGCCCGGGCGTCCTTCATGGACGCGATCCAGGACCGTACCGCGGGGGAGCTGATCCCCGCCAAGTCGTAGCCGACGCTCATGTCGAGGATGGTGGCGTCCTTGGCAGGGTCCGAGGGGCGGCCGAGGAGGTTGACCTCGCGGAGGACGTCGAGGAGCATGGAGCCCGCCACGTACTCTCGCAGGCTCTCCCCCAGGCGAAGCTCCTGGCTCCACTCCACGTTGTACCCCACGTTGGTCATGTCGATGCAGGGACGGGGGATGGTCAAGCGGTCGTTGATCTGGACCGTCTTGAGCTCCAGGATGCGGCTTCCCGCCAGCCAGGAGAGGACGATGTTTTGGGCCATCTGGCCGTGGGGCCCGGCGGCGGGGCCCACGGGGTTGGCCGCCCGATGCCCATGGAGGAGGACGGAGGTGTCGAGGTCGGGGGAACCGTGCCAGAACTTCCGCGCGGGCAGGTCGTAGACCTTGCCCTCCCCCTCGAACTCGTGGAACAGGCGCCGCAGGAGGGCCGCGAACGGAGCCGGAATCAGTTCAGCCACCCGCCACCCCCCGGCGAGTTTACCCCGCCCGGGCACCCGCGTTGACCCGATGCCGTCTTACCGCTAAGGTCTCAGGCGTGGCCGACTTCACCCTGCGCACCTACGTGTTCATCGACAGCATGCAGCCCCAGCTCGCCGGCTTCATCGGCACCATCGCCCGGGGCTACCTCCCGGTGGGGGGGGTAGCGGCGATGTTCATCGAGACCGCCCCCGGCCTGGTCATCAATCGGCTCACCGACGTGGCCCTGAAGACCACCGCCACCACCCCCGGGATCATGGTCGTCGAGCGATCGTTCGGACTCCTCGAGGTCCACCACCAGGACCAGGGACAGGTGCTCCTGGCCGGCAAAGCGGTCTTGGACCACCTTGGCCTGGCGGAGACGGACCGGCTCAAGCCGCGGGTGGTGTCGGAGGAGGTGATCCGCGGCGTCGAGCCCTATCATGCCCAGATCATCAACAAGACGCGCTTCGGGGACATGATCCTGGGCGGGGAGTCGCTCTACATCCTGGAGGTCGAGCCCGCCGGCTACGTAGCCTTCGCCGCGAACGAAGCCCTGAAGACGGCGAGGGTCAACCTCGTCGACGCCTCGCTCTTCGGGGCCTACGGCCGCCTCTACATGTCCGGGCCCGAGGCCCAGATCGACGCCGCGCTCGAGGCCTCCCGACGCGCCATTGCCGGGATCACGGGCCGGGACCTGCCGGGAGCCCGGAGCGGTTAGCGGCCGCGAAGTTGCGGCATAATCGGACCCGCGATGACGAGCGCCTCCGACCCCCTGCGGGCCCTTCTCGGACGGAGCCTGCTCACCACCGAGGATGCGTCGACCCCCGAGTTGGAAGCGCTCCTGGGCCTGGCCACGCGGCTGGAGGCTCGGGATCGCGAGGGGCGGCCGACGGCGCTGCTCCCGGACGAGCTCGCCTACGCCCTCTTCTTCGACAACTCGACGCGCACGAAGTCGGCCTGGGCGGGGGCGGCGGCCCGCCTGGGGATGAAGCCGGTCATCGTGGACGGCTCTTCCACCCAGGTAGCCCACGGGGAGACGGCGGCGGAGACGGGGGCCATGCTGGGCATGAACGCTCACGCCCTCGGCATCCGCCATGACCTCATCCTTGGGGAAGGCAACCGCTTCATGCGGGAGGTCAAGAAGGGGATCGACGCCTACCTTAAGGCCACGGAGGCGCGGAGGCGGGTGCCCATCGTCAACCTCCAGTGCGACGAGGACCACCCCACGCAGAGCCTCGCCGACCTCCTCTGGCTGCGCGAGCACTTCCGCGGCTCCCTGCGGGGCCGGACCATAGCCGTCTCCTGGGCCTACTCCCCGAGCTACGCGAAGCCGCTCTCCGTCCCCCAGGGGCTGATCACCCTCCTTCCCCGCTTCGGCGCCCACGTCCGGCTCGCCCATCCCGAGGGCTACCCCTTGCTCGCGGGCTCCCTGAAGAAGGCGGAGCACAATGCGGGGGAGGCGGGCGGGAGCTTCCGGATCGTGCCCACCATGGACGAGGCCTTCAAGGGAGCCGACGCCGTCTATCCCAAGTCCTGGGGGCCCTTCGCGCTCATGCAGGAGCGGGTGGAGGCCAACCGGGCCGGGGACCGGGGGCGCCTGGCCGAGATCGAAGCTCGCGCCCTCGAGACGAACGCCCGCCACCGGGACTGGATCTGCGACGAACGGCGAATGGGCCTGACCAAGGAGGCGCTCTACCTCCACTGCCTCCCCGCCGACATCGGGGCCGAGGTGTCGCCGGGAGTGATGGAGCGCTTCCGCCTCGCCGTCGCCCGCCAAGCCAACAAGAAGGTCTACGTCATCATGGCCCTCTTGGCCGCAGCCAAGGTCGAAGCCCTGGCCGCGCACCTCGAGGCCCTCGCCTGAAGCGGAGGCAATCGATGCCCTCTCTCGACGACCAGGTAGCGGAGCTCGCGGGCCGCTACCGTCCCCTCGCGGCCAAGATCCTCCAGGAGGCGATCCGCATCCCCGCCGACTACGTGGACCGGGCTCCGGAGGAGGGCGGCGATCCCCTCTGCGGCCTCAGCAACCACGAGGGACCGCGGCTCGAATACCTGCGGCGGGCGGTGGTGGAGATCGGCGCCGTGCGTCGACCGGAGGACGCGTCCTTCGATGAGTACGGGAACCTGGTCTGGGTGGTCCAGGACGAGGCAGACGGGGTCCCCCCCCGCGACAAGCGGGTCATCTACATGGACGGCCACACCGACACCGTGCAGGCCCTCCGCCCCCAGTGGCGTGCGAAGCTAAACGGCTCCATCGATTGCTACCAGGGCCTGATCGACCCCGGGCGCGTGGATCGCGCCGCCCTCCGGGGCGTGCTCGGTTACCTTCCCCCCGACAACGAATGGGAGCACTTGCTCTTCGGGCGGGGGGCGGCGGATCAACTGAGCGGCGTGGTGGCCCAGATCGTGGCCACCAAGATCCTCCTGGAGCTCGCCCCCGCGGGGGCCCTCCGGGGAGCGATCGTGCGCTCCTACGGCACCGCCGCCGAGGAGGACAACGACGGGGCGGGCCCCATGTACCTCATGGGCAAGGTCCTGCCCGGAGCGCCCCCGGCCCTCATCCCCGACGTGGTCATCCTGACGGAGGGGACGGGCGACTCGCGGAAGGGCGCGCTCGGCATCTACCGGGGTCAACGCGGCCGCATGCAGATAGAGGTCACGGTCACGGGGCGCTCCTGCCACGGTTCGATGCCCTGGGAGGGGCTGAACCCCTTGGAATACGGGGGGGCCATGGTCGCGGAGGCGGCCCGGCGCTATGAGGCCCGCAACGGCTTCCTCGACCACCCCTTCCTCGGCCACGGCACGCGCACCGCCTCCTTCGCCACCCTCGACACCCCCAGCGATTGCGCGGTGCCCGAGCGCTTCACCTTCCGCTTCGATCGGCGTCTGACCATCGGGGAGACGCCGGAGCGGGCGATCGGGGACGTCGAGGCCCTGGAGTCGGTAAAGGCCGCGCGCGCGGCGGGGCTTCGGGTAGAGGTCACGGTCCCCCGGTACGCCCAGAGGACTTGGCGGGGCTACTTGGCCGACAACCCCCAGGTCTACCTCGGCTGGCTCACCCCCGAGGAGCACCCGGTGATCCAGGCCGCTGTGGCCGCTTACCGGGGCGTGGTGACGCCCCACGTCCAGGAGCCTAAGGGCGGGGCCACCGCGGGCGCGCTGCGGAAGGAGCCGCGGGTGGATCGGTGGATCTTCTCTACCGACGGCGTCGGCTTCCCCGTCCCCAAGGACGATCGCTCGATCGCGGTGCCGGAGGGGAAGCGCTGGGTGGTCTCCGGCAACACGAAGCACCCGCCCATGGTGGGTATCGGCCCCGGGCTCGAGCAGAACACCCACCGTATCGGAGAGTGTGTGGACCTCCGTGAGCTGCAGCACGCCATCGCGCTCCTCGCGCGGTTCCCGAGCGCGTTCGTGACGGCCGGCTAGCCGGGCACCCGGAGCTCGAGAATAGAGCGCTTGTCACCCAAAGACCCGGGAGAAGCCGCCCCGAGTCGGGCGCGCCTCGAGTCGATCGACCTCGTCCGGGGCGTGATCATGATCATCATGGCCCTCGATCACACCCGGGACTTCTTCGGCAGGCCCGGCCAGAATCCCACGGATCTGGCCACCGCGACCACCGCCTTGTTTCTCGCCCGTTGGATCACCCATTTCTGCGCACCGGTGTTCTTCCTGCTCACGGGCACGGGCGCGTATCTCTCGCTTCGACGTCGGTCTCCGGGCGAGCTGTCCCGGTTCCTCCTCACTCGAGGGCTGTGGTTGCTCCTGCTGGAAATCGTAGTCCTTCGGTGTTTCGCCTATCAGTTCAACGTCGACTATCGGGTGACGATGCTGGTCGTCCTGTGGGCACTTGGCTGGGCCATGATCACCCTCTCCGCGCTCGTGCACCTGCCCCCGTCCGTCATCACCGCGCTCGGCGTCCTCATGATCGCGAGTCACAACCTCCTCGACTCGGTGCGCTCGGCGAGCCCGCTCTGGAGGATCCTGCATTCACCGGGTTTTGTTCTCAACAACCCAGACTGCGTCGTGTTCGTCGCTTATCCGCTGATTCCCTGGGTCGGCGTTACTGCCGTGGGATATGGAATCGGACAGATCTACGGCTGGAGCGCCGATCGCCGACGGAGGTTCCTCCTGCGACTCGGGTTGGCGCTGAGTCTGGCTTTTCTCGCTGTTCGCGGCTTCAATGTCTACGGCGACCCGGCGCCCTGGACGGCCCAGAACAGCGCGACCCGCACCGTGCTTTCGTTCCTGAACACCACCAAATACCCGCCCTCGCTGCTATTCCTGCTCATGACGCTCGGTCCGACGATGATCTTCCTGTGGTCCGTGGACCATGGCTCGCCGCGACTCCTTCGGCCCGCGCTCATCATCGGCAGAGTGCCGTTGTTCTATTTCATCCTTCACTTTTCCCTCATCCACGCCCTCGCCGTCGCTGTCTGCATCGTACGGTACGGATCAGGCCATTGGATGTTCGAGTCGCCCGACCTTGCGAACTATCCCTTCACCGCACCGCCGGACTGGGGATACTCGCTGCCGCTCGTCTGTCTGGTGTGGGTGTTTGTAGTGGTGGCAATGTTCCCCCTCTGCAGGTGGTACGCGGAGTTGAAGCAGGGGCGGCGCGAGGCTTGGCTCAGCTACCTCTAACGCACCGTAGTCTCCTCTGGAGCTCGTCTGCGAATCAGAAGTTCTTCCGCACTCTCTTAGAGCCGCTCGATCCGGCCCCATAGCGCCTCCGCCGCGGCCCGGGCGCGGGCAAACACGGCGTCCGCGTCCACGGTCACCAGCCGGCGGTCCCGCACCACCCAGCGGCCGCGGACCAGGACCGACCGGAGGTGGCTGCGGTCCAGGCCGAAGAGGAGGTGACCGCCCAGGTTCTCGGCCCGGAAGGGGGTCGGAGACGGGTAGTCGAAGACGCCGAGGTCGGCGGGGCCGCCCCTGTCCAGGGAGCCGAAGGGCAGGCCGAAGAGGGCGGCGGCGAGCCGCTGCCCGCCGGCCAGGAGGCGGAGGGTCGCTCCGACCGCGTCCTTTCGCCCCGCGTCCTTCATCTTGAGATAGGCGGCCCGTGCTTCCGCGAGCATGTCCCCGCCCATCCCGTCCGTGCCCAGGGCGGCCTGCTTGAAGGCGTCGGTGGGAGCGTGCCCCACGGTGTTGTTCATGTTGGACCGCGGATTGTGGGCGATCCAGGCCCCGCGCGCCTGGGCCTCCTCGATCTCGTCGGGGCGGAGGTGGACGCCATGGGCCAGCAGGGTGCGGGGAAGCAGCAGCCCGTGCCGGTCGAATCGCTCCACGAGGCCACCCGCGTAGCGCTGCCGACAGTCGTCCACGTCCGCCTGGTCCTCCGCCATGTGGACATGGAGGCTCGCTCCCGTTTCCCGCACCGCCGCGGCCAGGCGGGCCAGCGTCTCCTCGTTCAAGGTAAAGCTGGCATGAGCCCCCACCATGCCCCGGCTGAGGGCGGTCGGGGGATCGGCCAGGAAGGCCAGGTTCTCCTCGATCCCGCGGTCGCGCCCCTCCCCCCCGTTGCGGTCCGTGGTCTCGTAGCAAAGCACGGATCTGAGGCCGACCTCCTCCACCGCTCGCCGGAGAACGAAGAGAGATCCCCGGATGAAGCTGGGGGAGGCGTGGTGGTCCACGAGGAGGGTCGTCCCCGAGAGGGCGGCCTCGATCGCCCCCACGAGCCCCGAGAGGTAGATCGACTCCTCGTCCAGGGCACGGTCCAGGCGCCACCAGACCCGCTCGAGGATCTCCACGAAGCTGCGGGGCGCGCGGGCGGGCCCGGGCATGCCCCGGGCGAGAGCGCTGTAGAGGTGGGTGTGGGCGTCGACCAGCCCGGGAAGGACGAGGGCCCCGGCCAGGTCCAGTACCTCCTCGCCCGGCCGGGGGGATATGGCCAGGCTCCGCTCCCCGATCGTCTCGCCCTCGATCCTGAGGTCCCCCCGCTCGACTCCCGGAGGATCGAGAGCGACGAGGGCGGCATTCTTGAGCAGCATGGACGGTCGGCTCAGGAGAGCGGCCGGCCCTTAAGATAGGCGGCCAGCTCCCCATCGTCCGGGCGCAGGCTCACGGGCGGGCCGGCGGCGCGCAGGGCGCTCTTCACGTCCTTGAGGCCGCTGCCGGTCAGGACGACGAGTGCGGCCTCCCGCCGACCCACGATCTTCTCCGCCACCGCGCGCCGCAGCCCGGCCAGGCCCGCGACGCCCGCGGGCTCGCCAAAGAGGCCGGCCAGGCCGCCCGCCTTCCGCATGGCCTCCAGGATGGCGTCGTCGGGGACGGCGACGAAGGCACCTCCCGAATCGCGGACGGCCTTGAGCGCCTTGCGCCAGTTGCGGGGATGGCCCACGCAGATGCTGTCGGCCAGGGTCTCCGCGGGGCCGGGGAGGAGGTCCCGGCCCTCTCGGAAAGCGTCCACCAAGGGTCGCGCACCCTCCGCCTGGACGCCGAGCATGCGGGGCAGTCGGGGGATGAAGCCGAGGGCGTGCATCTCCACCAGGCCCTTCCAGGTCCCGGCCAGCGTGCAGCCATCCCCCACCGCCACCGCCACCCAGGCCGGCACCTCGCGACCGCACTGCTCTGCGATCTCCAGGCCGCAGGTCTTCTTCCCCTCCACCAGGGAGGGGTTCACGGCTGCGTTCCGGTTGTACCAGCCGTACCGGTCGCAGGCCCGCTGGCAGAGCTCCCATGTCTGGTCGTAGGTCCCTTTCACGCGGATGACCCGGGCTCCGAAGATCAGGAGCTGGGCCAGCTTGGGCTCGGGGGCGAAGTCAGGCACGAAGATGACGCAGGGCAGGCCCACGCTGGCCGCCGCCCCCGCGAGCGAGGAGGCGGCGTTGCCGGTGGAGGCGCACGCCACCACGCGGGCCCGCCGGGCCAGGGCCCGGGCCACCCCCACCACACTCGCCCGGTCCTTGAACGAGCCCGTGGGGTTCCGCCCCTCGTCCTTTACCAAGAGGGAGCGGACCCCCGCCCAGGCGGCCAGGCGCGGCTCGTCCAGGATGGGAGTCCACCCCGGGGAGAGGGGCGGGAGGCGGGCGCGGGTGGGGACGGGGAGCAGCTCGCGGTAGCGCCAGAGGCTCCGCGGCCGCGACGCGAGCCTGCGCGGGTTCAGGGTGCGGCGCGCCCGCGCGAGGTCGAAGCCGATGTCCAGCACTCCCTCCGGACCGCAGGCCGGGCAGGGGCCGTCCAGGCCGCGGCGGTAGCGTCGCCCGCAGCGCAGGCAGGTGAGGTCGGTGACGTAGGGCAGCCCCGTCACTCTCGGCGCTCGCGGATGCGGCGGTCGATCTCCCCCGTCCGCTCCTGATGCTCGACCCAGAAGGCGGGGTCCTCTAGGGCGCGCAGCTCGGCCGGGGTCTTTCCCTGTTGCTCGACCCAGGTGAAGTACTTCTGGTTGTGCCAGCGGCGGCGGACCGCGGCCGTGCCCTCCAGGAGCCAGCCCTCCTTGGGGGCGCGGAAGATCGCGAGCCGGCGACGCGCCTTCTCCGCGTCCATGGGGCCCTGCTCGTGGTCCAGCCTCCGCAGCACGGAAGGGTAGCGATCGAACCCGTCGGTGGCCACCGTGACCACCGCCTGCTTGGAGGTGAAGCCGTAGTGACGGGCGGCGCGGATGGATGCGAGTACGTTGCAGATCCCGCTGATTCCGAAGAAGTCCACGAGGCCCCGCGCGCTTCCGCCATCGATCCCCTCCGATTCCAGCGTCGCCGTCCCCTCCTGGAGGAGCTGCAGGCCTTCCAGGCACTCTTGGTCGTCGACGCAGACCAGGAGGTCGGTGGCCCACACGTTGTGGATCCAGGTGACGTGCTTGTCGCCGATCCCCTCGATCCGGTGGGAACCGAAGCCCACGTTGAAGAGGGTCGGGCACTGCACCGGCTCCACTGCCACCGTGACCGCGGCGGGGTGGCTCCTTTTGATGCCCTCCCCGGCCGCGAGCGTTCCCGCCGAGCCGGGGGCGGAGACGAAGGCGGCGATCCCGAGGCCCTGCCCCTCGGTCACCTCCCGGGCCGCGGCCGCGGTGCAGTGGTAGTGGAAGCGGTAGTTCCCGAATTCCTCGAACTGGTTCAGGATCCGGTTGGCGGGCACCGCCCCGAGCGAGCGCACCCGGTCGTAGATCTCCTTGACGTTGGACTCCGAGCCGGGGGTGGCCACGACCTCCGCGCCGTAGCCGCGGATCTTCTCGAACCGCTCCGCGCTCATCTCCTCCGGCAGGACCACCAGGGAGCGGTAGCCCATGCGGGGCCCCACCCAGGCCCCCCCGATCCCGAAGTTCCCGGTGGAGGGGAAGACCAGGGTGTGGGGGCCGGGGGCGCAGACCCCTTCGAGCTGCTTCTCGACCAGGATCGAGTAGGCGGCCCCGACCTTGTGGGAGCCGGTGGGAAAGCGGCGACCGGAGAGGACCACGATGGGAGCGGGGACGCCGGTCAGGGCCTCGGGCAGGACCGCGAAGGGCACCGCCCCCTCCGCCCGCCAAGAGAGGTTCCAGAGGTTCGCCGGATCCAGGGGTCGCGCCCGGGCCGCGCGCGCTCTTTCCCGTACCGCGGGGGGGAGGAGGGAAGGGTCTCGCATCTCGGCGAACGTGGGACCGTAGAGCATGGGGGCCCAAAAGCATGGACGAGGCGCTCCCCACAATCAAGCCGCAGCCCGGGAAGTGGGTCCGTCTCAAACTGACCCACGACCCGAATGACCCGGGACAACCGGCACCCCCCCGGAAGCCCGGGCGGTTTATTCCGCTCTCGTTTTGGCCTGTCCTGAGTTACTGGCCTGCACTCTTGAGCCGGAGCCGCCGAACTCGGAAAGGCGAATCTGGAGGCCCGAGCGCGAAATAAAAGACCGGGTGATACGTAAATCGACTCGGCAATGAAGTTCTCTTCCTAAGGCCGGCCGCTGCGCCAGCGCCCCCACGAACACCCATTGGGTGCTGGAGAATCTGGCTGCGGGGGCCGAAGGGTCGGGGCTTCGCGGACCGGCTCGACAACCTCCCCTTCAGGGCGGCTGGCGGTGCAGCGCTCGAGTCCCAAAGTGATTCGGGTCACACACTTCCGATGGAGCGGAAGTACTCTGATGGACGGAATTGAGCAATAACCTTTTTTGCTCGGGAGATTTCATGAAGAACGGACGAGGAGTTTGTTTCTTGGGCCTGGTGACCCTCACCAGCTTGGCCCTGGTCTCGTGTGGAGGCGACAGCCCCCTGGCTCCCTCGGGTACGGCCATAATCGAGGGAACCGTCAACGCGGGGGCCGCTGTCGCCGCAATGTCGACGCACACCAGTTCCGCTGGTCGAGCGGCCGCCACAATCCAGGTGGCGGTCGTAGGGATTAACATTTCCACGATCGCGGATTCCTCCGGCCATTTCGTATTGACCGGTGTGCCCACGGGCCCGGTGACCCTCCGCTTCCAGGGCCCGGGCATCGACGCGAATCTCGGAATCTCCAGCTTGGCGGCTGGGCAGACTCTCACGATCGCGGTCCAGGCCTCGGGCAACACGGCGACGCTTTTGTCCTCGCCTTCTGCTTCACCCACCTCGTCGCCGTCGCCTTCACTCTCCCCGTCGCCCTCGCCTTCCCCCAAGGCGCAGAAGTGCTTCGACGTAGGTGAGAAGGCGGAGGTCGAGGGGATTATCACCTCGAAGTCCGGCGGCGGCGCGGGTAGCAGTGTCGGTGGGGGCACAGCGCAGGCCGTCACGCTCGGCAGCATCACCGTTTTTCAACAGGGCGCGGTGAAGGGTGACTACGTGTGTCAAGTGAGTGACACAACACGGATCCGGCACGGGAACACGGCCATGACCTTCGCCCAGCTCGAAGTAGGCAACCGTGTGCACGTGGCGGGCTCGGGCCTCGGGTCACCCAACGGTATGTGCAAGGTGATGGCGGACGAAGTCATGGTCCAGCAGCCCTAGTCGGGCCGAAGGTTTTCGAGGCTCAGGGGAGCCTCCCCTGGGCCTCCTTTTGTCTCCTGCTCTCGCACTGCGGTAGATCGTAGAATCTCGCTGCCGGGGACGTTTGCTGGCCGTCAAATCGGCGCTCCCGCACTCTTGCTCCTACCCCCTCGGGGGGCTGCGCGGTACCTTGTGGCACGAGTACCCCAAGCCACAGCTTTGCTTCGATGCTTCACGCCGGCGCCGCCGACGCACGAGAGGCCACCACCGAAGCGCATAGAGGGGATTCGGATTAAGCAAGGTCGGGCAACCAATCGGAACTGAGCCGCCACCGCAGCCCCGGGGTTATGATAAGCGTGGAGCGCGCGCCGCGCGGAGAGCCAGATGCCCGTCCAGTTCGGCCTCAACGGCCAGATGCGTACGATCGAGCCCGAGCCGGGAGAATCCCTGCTCGACGTTTTGCGCGACCGCTGCGGCATCCACTCCGTCAAGGACGGCTGCCAACCCCAGGGACAGTGTGGCTGTTGCTTGGCCCTGGTCGACGGCAATCCCCTCGTCACCTGCGCGGTGGAGGCCCGCCGGGTGGCGGGCAAGCAGGTCCTGACCGTGGAAGGCCTCAGCGCCGAGGAGCGGCAGGCAACCGCGAGGGCGTTTGTGGCCGTGGGCGGCCTCCAATGCGGCTTCTGCATCCCCGGAATCGCCCTGAGGGCCAAGCACCTCCTGGATCGGCGGCCGGACCCCAGCCGGGAGGAGATCGCGCGCGCGATCGACGGCCACCTCTGCCGCTGCACGGGCTATGTGAAGATCGTGGACGCGGTCGAGCTCATGGCCCGGACCCGCCGGGGGGAGCCGCTCCCCGAGCCGTGTGGGGGGCGGGTGGGGGAGTCCCTGGCGCGCTACCAGGGGTCGGACCTCGTCCTGGGGGAGCGGCCCTACGTGGCGGACATGACGCGGGAGGGCCTGCTTCACGGCGCCCTCCTCCTCTCCGCCCACGCCCGCGCGCGCGTCGTCGGCCTGGACACGACCAAGGCACGGGCCGTGCCCGGGGTGCGCGCGATCGTCACCGCGGCCGACGTGCCCGGCGAGCGCTGGTACGGCCTGCTTTACGACGACTGGCCGGGCTTGGTGGCGGTGGGCGAGGAGGTGCGCTGCGTGGGCGACGTGCTCGCCGCGGTGGCGGCGGACGACGCGCGCACCGCCCGCCGCGCCGCGGCCCTCATCGAGGTGGACTACGAGCCCCTGCCCGCCGTCCTCGACCCGGAGGCGGCCCTGGCCGATGGCGCTCCTCGGGTGAATCCCAAACATGCGAACCTGCTCTCCCGCTCCGTGATCAGCCGGGGGGATGCCGAGGCCGCGCTGGCCGCGAGCGCGCACGTGGTGAGCGGCACCTGGCAGACCCAGCGCGTCGAGCACCTCTTCCTGGAGCCGGAGGCGGCGCTCGTGGAGCCGCGGCCGGGCGGAACCCTCGCCATGTACAGCCAGGGCCAGGGCGTCTTCGATGACCGGCGGCAGGTGGCCCGCTTCCTAGCGATGCCCGAGGAACGGCTCCTGGTCGAGCTGGTCCCGAACGGGGGGGCCTTCGGAGGCAAGGAGGACATGTCGGTCCAGGCCCAGACCGCGCTATTGGCCCTGGTCTCCGGGCGCCCGGTCCTCTTGGTCCTCAACCGCGAGGAATCGATCCGCATCCACCCCAAGCGGCACCCGATCACCCTGCGCTACACGGTGGGCTGCAACGCGGAGGGGCGGCTCACCGCGGTCAAGGCCCGGATCTTGGGCGACTCCGGGGCCTACGCCTCTGTGGGGGGCAAGGTCTTGGAGCGCGCGGCCGGCCATGCCTGCGGCCCCTACCGGGTCCCCAATGTGGACGTCGAGTCCATCGCCGCCTACACCAACAATCCGCCGTGCGGAGCCATGCGCGGCTTCGGGGCCAATCAATCCGCCTTCGCCATGGAGGGCTGCTTGGACCTTCTGGCCCAGAAGGCGGGGCTCGACGGCTGGGAGGTCCGCCGCCGCAACGTGGTCTCGTTGGGCGACCTCTCCACCACCGGCCAAGTGCTCGACAAGTCGGTGGGGATCGCCAAGACGCTGGAGGCGGTAAAGGGCATCTACTACGAAGCGCGGCAGGCGGGCCGGGCGGTGGGGATCGCCTGCGGGATGAAGAACAGCGGCATCGGCAACGGGGTGGCGGAGTGGGGCAAGTGCCGCCTGGTCGTGGAGGAGGACGGCACCGTCTCCCTCTATAACGGCTACACGGAGATGGGCCAGGGCCTGCTCACCGTGCTCGTGCAGTTCGCGGTGGAGGTGACCGGCCTCTCCCCCTCCGTCTTCCGCCCCAAGGTGGACTCCACCTTTGCCCTGGGCTGCGGCCAGACTACCGGCTCCCGGGCCACACTCTTCGGAGGCCGGGCGGTGATGAGCGCGGCCCGCAAGCTGGAGGCGGACCTCAAAGGGGGTTTGACCCTCGCCGACCTCAAGGGCCGGATCTACGCCGCGGACGAGGTCGTCTCCGACACCACCGCCCTGGGGGCTTCCGGGCCCAAGGTGAAGACCCACACCACCTACTCCTACGCCACCCAGGTCTGCGTCCTCGACGCCCAGGGCCGCGTCGAGCGCTTCGTGGCCGCGCACGACGTGGGCCGGGTAGTGAACCCCGCCCTCTGTCAGGGGCAGCTCGAGGGCTCGATCCATATGGGCCTGGGCTATGCCCTCACCGAGGAGCTGCCCTGCGAGGATGGGATGCCCGTCACCTTCAAGCTGCGCGAGATCGGGGTGCTGCGCGCGCGCGACATGCCGCGCACTGAGATCATCTTGATCGAGGAGCCGGAGCCGGAGGGGCCGCTGGGGGCCAAGGGCGTGGGCGAAATCGGCCTCGTGCCCACCGCGGGCGCGGTGGCGGGGGCGCTCGAGGCCTTCGACGGCAAGAGACGCTATCGCCTGCCCATGAAGGATTCCCCGGCCGCGCGGGCCATGAGCGTGGGCCGTATCCGCCCCCGGAACGGAGGCGGGCGCTGAGCCCGCCGGCCTCCCCGAAGCCAGCCGAAACGCCGGCCCGGGACCAGGCGGAGGATCCCATGGAGACGCCCCTGCCCGAGGTCGTCCGCGCCTATGACGCGGACGCGCCCTTGGAGCGAGCCCTCACCATCCCCGCTCCCTGGTACGTGGACCCCCGGGTCGCAGACCTCGAGCGGCGGGCCGTCTTTGGCGCGCATTGGCAGATGGCGGCCCGGGCAGACCAGCTCGGGGAGACCGGACAGTACGTGACCACGGAGGTGGGAGGAGAGCCGGTGGTGGTAGTGCGCGGAGGCGACGGCGTGCTCCGGGGCTTCTTCAACGTCTGCCGTCACCACGCGGCCGCGGTCATGACCGAGCCGGAGGGCCAGGCCGGCGTCCTGCGCTGCCCCTACCACGGGTGGACCTACTCCCTGGAGGGCGCGCTCCGGGGGGTGCCCGATTTCGACGGCGTCTGCGAGTTCGACCGCGCCCAGAACGGGCTCCTGCCCCTGGCCGTGGACACCTGGGAGGGATTCGTGTTCGTGAAGCTGGAGAGAGGTGGCCCCTCCCTGAAGGAGCACCTCGGGGGAATGGCCGACCTCGCGGCGCCCCTGGGCCTGGGCGGGCTCACCTTCGTGGAACGACGGGTCTACACGTTCAACTGCAACTGGAAGGTTTTCGTTGACAACTACCTGGACGGCGGTTACCACATCCCCCACCTCCACAAGGGGCTGAACAGCGTGCTCGAGTACAAGGACTACACCATCGAGACCGGCGAGCGCTTCTGCCTGCAGTCGAGCCCCCTGTCCGCGGGCGACGACAAGGCGGTGGCCGCGGTGCGGCGGGGCGAGAGGGCCCTGTATTTCTGGCTCCATCCCAACTTCATGCTGAACTGGTACGAGGGAGTGATGGACACCAACCTCGTACTGGCCCGGGGCCTCGACCGAACTCTGGTGGTTTTCGACTTCTACTTCGCCGACGTCTCGAAAGCCGCGGCGGAGCGGAACCGGAGGAGCATCGAGGTGGGCCAGGCTATCCAGGACGAGGACCAGGCGATTTGCGAGTCGGTGCAGCGCGGGCTCCGCTCGCGCGCCTACGGGGCCGGCCGCCTCTCTCTGCGGCGCGAGGCAGGCGAACACCTCTTCCACCGCCTCCTCGCCGCCGACCTTCGGGCGGGGCTTCCGGGTAGCCGGACGTGACAGGCGCAGAACGTCGCCAGTCGATCCGAATGGGGCTGGCCCTGCCCATGCGGGTGCAAGGCTTCGAAGCCGACGGGAGCACCTGGGAGGAGGCCACCACCACGGACGACATCTCCGAAGGCGGCTGCTCCTTCCCCGTCTCCCGCAAGGTGGAGTTGGGCCAGGTCCTCCTCCTGGTCATTCCCCTCCCCAAGCGGCTTCGTCAGTACGACCCTAACGAGAGCGCCTACCGGGTGTACGCCCTCGTCCGGGGCCTGGTCTACCGGCCCGACCACCCCCGGGTGGGGGTGATGTTCTTCGGCAAGTACCCCCCCCGGGGCTTCGAGGAGCAGCCGACTCTGCGCTACCGACTGCCCTCCGACCCCCCGCCGAATCCGGACGCCCCCGACTGGCCCGCGCCCGACGGGCCGGCTCCCCCTCCCGCCCCGGGGGCCACCGCCTCCGAGCGCCGCTCCTCCGCCCGCTACCACCGCCTGGTCGATTTCACCCTGCAGCAGGTGGACGAGTGGGGCACGGTGTTGCAGGAGGAGCTGACCGTGGCCGACAACCTGGCCAAGGGCGGAGCCCACGTGCTGACCTCCCTGGAATTCATGAAGGGGGACGTCGTCCTCTTGCGGCAAGCGGGCGGGGACTTCGACACCCGGGCCGAGGTGCGCGAGGTGGTCAGAGGCGAGGACGGGCTGCGCCGCCTGCACTTGAAGTTCCTGGACCGCGAGGCCCCCGACGGGTTGCTCCGGCCGCTCTGACCGCGCGCTTCAGATCATGGCTTCCCGGCGTACGGTGTCGCGCCGGGAGCGGTAGAAGGCCACCAGCCGGGGCACGTACTCCTCGAGGGGCGGGCACCGCACGCCGAGGGCCCCCAGGTCCCGGGTGGCCTCGGTCGCGTCGTGGCGCACGTCGTCGTCGAAGTACTCCAGGGCCTCGACCGGCATCCCGAAGAACCTCTGCACGACCGAGGGCCGGAACAAGAGGCGGGCCAGCCCCAGGGGCACGGGCACGTAGACGAACGTCTTGCCGAGAGCCCGGGCGAATATCTCGCTGAGCTCCCGGGCGGAGTGCGGATCAGGGTCGGTCAGGTGGTAGGTCTTGCCCTCGCTCATGGGCGCCGGGGAGAGGCGGGCCAGCGCTTCCACCACGAAATCCACGGGAACCACGTTCACGGTGCCGCGGCCGCGGCCCAGGCGGATGAAGGCGCCGGGGGAGGGCATCCTTTCCATAGCCCGCAGGACGAAGTAGGGACCATCGAACTTGCCCGTCTCCCCGGTGCGGGAATCCCCCACCACCACCCCCGGCCGGTAGATGGTGCGGGGCACCCGGCTCCGCACCACCTCCACCTCGGCCTGGAACTTCGTCTCCTCGTAATGGTTCTTGAAGCCCTGACCCACGTCCAGGTCCGACTCCCGGAAAATCCCCTTGGCCCGGCCGGAAACGTAGGCGGTGGAGACGTAGTGCAGGCGGGAGAAACGCGGGGCCTCCTGCAGGAACTCGAGGACGTTGCGGGTCCCCTCCACGTTGATGCGGCGGGCCACCTCCCGCGAGACCGCGAGGTCGTAGACCGCGGCCAGGTGGTAGGCCTCGCGAAGGCGCCCCGGAAGGTCCCGGGCCGGGCCCGGATCCAGGCCCAGGCCTGGCCGGGTGATGTCTCCCCGCACCAGCCCGAGCCGGCCCTTTGTGCGGGGATGGGCGTCCGCGATGGCCCGGACCGCGGCCCCCGCCGGCTCGAGGAACTTCTCCTGCACCAGGCACTCGATCCGGGCCCGGGGCCTGAGCTCCAAGATCCGGGGCAGGAGGCGCAGGCCGATGAAGCCCGGGAAGCCGGTGAAGAGGATGGTCTCCGCCTCCTCCTGCTCTCGGTCGGGGCCGGTCGGCGGGGGCATCGGCCCTTATCCTATCCCCGGCCGCACGCCAACCCGGGAGGCGCCTTCAATCCGCCTCGACCTCCGCGGGGCGGATCGCTAGCCCTGCTTCCGCCGGAACTCGGACATGAACTGCGCCAGGGCCTCGACCGAGGCCAGGGGCAGGGCGTTGTAGAGCGAGGCCCGCAGGCCGCCCACGGAGCGATGGCCCTTCAGCCCGTCGAGGCCCTCCTCTGCCGCCTTCGTCAAGAACGCTCGCTCCGCATCCGTGGAGGGGAGTCGGAAGGTCACGTTCATGCGCGAGCGGCTGGGGACCTGGGAGTGCCCGCGGTAGAACCCGCCGCTCTCGTCGATGGCGCGGTAGACGAGGGCGGCCTTGGCCTCGTTGCGCCGGGCCGCGGCGGGGAGGCCCCCCTCCGCCCGCAGCCAGCCCAGGACCAGCCCCGCCACGTAGATGGCGAATGCGGGGGGGGTGTTGTAAAGCGACTTGTGCTCGTCCAGCAGCCGGTAGTCAAGGAGGGCGGGGAGGCGGGGGGGCGTGCGGGAGAGAAGGTCGCGGCGGATCATCACCACCGTGACGCCCGCGGGGCCGAGGTTCTTCTGGGCCCCCGCGTAGATCGCCCCGTATCGTCCCACCTCGAGGGGCCGACTCAGAAAATCGGAGGAGGCGTCGCAGGCGAGGGGCACGCCCGGAGGGGGAGCGGGCTCGGAAGACCACTGGGTGCCGTAGATCGTGTTGTTGGACGTGAAGTGGAGGTAAGCGGCCTGGGGATCGAGGCGCATCTCCTCCGCGGCGGGGATGCGGTCGAACTGGGTGGCCTCCGTGGAGGCGGCCACGCGCACGCGGCCCAGCTTCTCCGCCTCCTTGAGCGCGCCCTGGGACCAGTGGCCGGTAAGGATGTAGTCCGCGGAGGCGCCCGCGGGCCTCAGGTTCATGGGCAGCATCGCGAACTGGAGGGTGGCCCCTCCCTGCAGGAACAGCACCGCGTAGTCGGCGGGGATCCCCAGCAGCCCCCGCAAATCGGCCTCCGCCCCCGCGATGATCTCCTCGAACCAGGCCGAGCGATGGCTCATCTCCATCACGGACATGCCGCTGCCCGCGTGGTTCAGGAGGTCGGCGCGGACCCGCTCCAGAACGGGCACGGGCAGGGCCCCCGGGCCGGCGGAGAAGTTGTGGACGCGAAGGGCGGTCTGGGTAGCGGTCATCGACCCATTGTCGCATGCCCGGTCGCCGTCCCCCCCCCGCCCCCCCGGACAATTTTTTGGACGAAACCTTTAGCCCTCGGGGAACGTCTCATTCCCACAAAGGGGGTCCGTCCGGGCTCTTCTAGCCCACCGCGGACCGGCCCGCGCTTTAAGAGGGGAACCAGCACCGGGGGACCATTGATGGCAGAGGCTCAGAAGATGGACGCGCCGGGGCCCAACCTGAAGGAACGGCTCGAGGCTTACGAAAGGGAGTTGATCGAGTCCGCCCTGATCGCGACCGCGGGCAACCAGCGCCAGGCGGCGGCCCGTCTCGGCCTGTTGCCCACCACCCTGCACGAGAAAATGAAACGGCTGGGATTGCGCCCCGGTGTCCGCGCGGCGATCCAAGCCCGGGCCAGCTGAAGGAGGCCGCAGCCGCGGCCTAGTCGCCCACCCCCGGCCGTTCCGGGGCCGCCCGGTCCCGCCTCTTTTCGTCCAGCCGGCGGCACCCCTCAAGGAGGACCTGGCTGAAGGTCTGCCCGAGGGGTTGGCCGGGGCCGGGGTCGCCGGGAGCGAAGGAGAAGTGGCCTTCGCTGCAGGACACGAACTCGAAAACGGCGTCGGGGCCCGCGAGCGTGCCCGCTCTCGCCCCCACGATCTCGCCGTCGCGGAAGCTCACCTCTAGCCGCCGGTCCTCCGAACCCACGCTGAGCAGCCCGGTGAGTCGGCTCAAGTGGCACATCTGCAGGAGCCCGGGCGTGCCGATCACTTCCAGGCGTCCCTCCATGACCGGGCCCCGCCCGGCCGCGGGGCCGAGGTCGGAGTAACGCTTGAGGACGATCTGGATGCGGATGAGCAGCTCCCGGACGGGAGTGTCCTTGGAGAGGTACTCGTCGGCCCCCGCCTCCAGGCCGCGGTTCCGGTCCCGGTACTCGTCCCAACCGGAGAGGAAGATGAGGGGGGTGTGGCGCAGGAGGCTGTGCCCGCGCAGCCGGCGGCAGAACTCGATGCCGTCCACCCCGGGCATGGCCACGTCGGTGAGGACGAGCCAGGGACGCTTCTCCAGGGCCACCCGCAGGCCCTCCTCGCCATTGCCCGCCTCGTGGACGGTGAAGCCCCTCCGGGTGAGCGCATCCTTCAGGAACGTGCGGAAGATCCGGTTGTCGTCGACGACCAGGACCGTGCGCAGGGCCTCGGGAAGGGAATCCAGCTCGGGGAGGGCAGTCGGATCGCCGGGAAGACGGAGGGGGTTGTGGGAGGCGATCTGCTCGCGCTCGAGGTCCAGCTCCTGGAAGTGGGCGCGCGCGTTCGCGCCGGTCTCGGGAGGGATCGTGCTCTCCAGCACCCGCCCGTCCTGGATCAGGGCCCGGCCCTCGCCCCCCTCGTGGGTGACGGTGAGCACGCCGCTACGCGACTCGCGCCTCACCTGTTCGAGCAGGCCCGGAACCGCCTCCCCGCCCTCCTCCCGAACGCCCGACCGCTCGTGCCGGCCCCCGAGGACCCGCTCTACCTTGCGCAGGAGGATCTCGCGGGTGAACGGTTTGGTCACGTAGTCCACCACGCCGAAGCGGAAGGCCCGCACGCGCTCGCCAAAGTCCTTGTGGGCGGTCACGAAGACGACCGGGCAGCGGGCGGTCGTGGGGTCGGACTGGAGGGCCTTGAGCACGCCGTAGCCGTCCAAGCCGGGCATGGCGATGTCGCACAGGACGAGGTCGGGGGGATCCGGGCGCGCCAGCTCCAGGGCGCGGGTGGGCTCGCCCGTCGAGAGCACCGAGTAGCCCGCAGAGCGGAGGATGGTCTCGACCAGGAGCCGGATCTGCGGCTCGTCTTCAACCACCAGGATCTTGGCGGCGGTCTGGCCTGCCAAAGCGTCTCCTCCGATCCCAAGATTATCGCGCAACAGAGGCTCCGGGACGCGCTCTCCTCAGGGGCCGATGCGGCCGTCCCAAGAACGATCGCCATCGGTAAGGATGAGGCGGGCCCCCGGCCGCAGGGTCACCTGGGCGCCGGAGAGGCGCACCTCCACCCATTCGCCCCGCACCGAGACCCGGTCCGGGGTGGCCGCATCGTCGCCCCGCCACAGGCTGCGGCGGCGACCGTCGGGGCTAAGGGAGGCCAGGAACGCGGTGACCAGAGCCTGGGCGGGAAGGTTCTCGTCCTTGTCCGCCCCCAGGGCCACCACCCCGACCTCCAGGCGGTAGTCCGCGCCCGTGCGCAGGTCGCGTGGTCCCTGGTCGAGGCCGGTTGCCCGATCCCCGTCCGCGTCCAGGTAAAGAACCGCGCGGAGCCGGCCGGAGACGGGCTCGCCGGTCGGCAGGTAGAGGGCTTCCTGCACCGGCCGGTCCAGGGTCAGGCGCAGCACGAGGTCGCCCCGATCGAGGGCGGCGTGCACCTCCACGATGCGGGCCTCGGGTCCCCGTTCCCCCTCCGCCTCGGTGGCGATCACGGGCGGCCGCGCCCCCCAGTAGAAGAGGGGTCGGCCCGGAGCGAAAGCGAGCAAGAGCACGGGGAGCAGCACGGTGGCAGAAGCCTAGCACAGCGGGTGGGGCGTGCTATCCTCACCG
>Ga0210399_10001100_pt1 | contig 21162 bp, 26 predicted proteins | sample IncBWC14MmetaG_FD_150865 | JGI IMG/M metagenome (GOLD analysis project Ga0210399, IMG submission 150865) | Forest soil microbial communities from Barre Woods Harvard Forest LTER site, Petersham, Massachusetts, United States - Inc-BW-C-14-M | ecosystem: Environmental > Terrestrial > Soil >... | reverse complement strand
TCTTTGTCAGAGTCGGAGTTGAAACAAGTGGTTGGTGGGACGGCATCGGCAAACTTGTCCAGTGCGTGCATTACAGGCAAACACATCGCCAAGGCCACAATAACAGTATAGTTCGGCCCGGCGGCGCCTTTTGTACCTCTTAAGCCCACCTCGGTAGCGGCAAATCAAGGAGATGCCAATGAGCGACGAAATTAAGAAGCCTGAAGAGAAAGAACTAAAGGAATCAGAACTCGAACAAGTGGCTGGCGGCGCAATTGACAACTTTTTGTGGTTTGACAGCTCTTCCGACAGTGCGTCACCCCGCAACCCGCCACCTCCACCGCCTCCTCCGAAAAAGCGAAATAATCTGGCCTGGATTAATCGTTGCGGGCACCACAAGATTCGGTCGCTCCACCGGTGTGTTGAATCCACACGATATTTAGGACTATGCTCGCCCCGCACGGTCCCGGCAGCATCAAGGAGCAAGCCATGAACGATGAAATTAAAAAGCCTGAAGAAGTAACGGATGTGCCTTTGTCAAAGTCGGAGTTGGACAAAGTAGCTGGAGGCGTCGTGAAACACGTTGACGTGAGCAGTCCGAAAGTGCTGCTCAATACATGTAACGGATCACATGACAACCCACCAGCCAAATAATACGGGCGCGTTTAAAACTCAACGTCCTTTGGCGCATCTGGCTTGTCCGAGTGAACAATCGCCTCAGGCTCAATCGTCGCAAAATTGCTTCCATATTCCACGCGATACTCGAAGCCTGAGGTAGTTTTCAGAACCGCCCTAATTACGCCGTCTACTTCCCTGCCCATGAGAGCCTGAAGCGGATGCGAGAGCCTACGTGGTAGTTCATTCGCTCAGTATGTCCGCGAGTGTGAGAAGGACCGGGAGGGCGGGATAGTACGGCTAAGAATCGGAACATTTATTTTTTCGGAGTAGGCTTTCCCTTTGGCATAAATGCCTCTAATACAGAACGAATTTGTGCTGCTATCTTGCCCGTAGCGACCACTTTTTCGAGTTGAACATATACGTCGGCAACGTCGCCGCTCTTGCGTAAGCCTACTGCGCAAACAACGACTAGCTGGCGGTCTGAATATATGCGGTAGATTATGCGATGGTCTGCAAATTCGTGCTTGTAGTAACCCACTAGGTTTGCCCGTAAAGGGGTGCCATATCCTTCAGGGTCTACGGCTAGCTTTTTCTCAAGGACCTTTTTAAGAGGACCTTTGACGCTTCCATCGAGTTTACTGATTTCCTTGAGGGCATCTTCAGTGAACTTAATTTCGTAAGGCGGAGGCACTTCAGCCAAACACTTCATCCATTGAATAGAGGCGGTTGTTTTCCACGTCGCTGTCGATAGTTTCCGCGAGCGCGACGAGCCGATTAGTGAGTTTACGGTCTGCTAAAATCTCAATGGTAGCGATAATGGATTCGCGCTCTTTGACGAGATTATCAAGCCACCCTTTATCAACCACGTATTTTTCGGGCTGCCGACGATTTTGCACGAGTAGAACGTAGTTATTTCTCGCTTCTTTGAGATGATTGCTCATGCTGCCACGAAGTTGACTCGCGGTCACTTTCTTTACGTGCATTTTGCATACTGTGGCCATAGTCAGCTCCTAACGTACATTTCGATAACCCAATTGTACGATTGCCAGTCCCCTTTGTCAAGCACGAAAAGCAGGTAGTCTCAAATGACGCGCCGGGTAGTGAAACAACACGTCATTTGCGGGTTTTCAACGTGCGCACCGGGAAGGCATCAGTTGTTCCCTCCTCCCAGGGCAGAGTCGGAAGCTTATGGATCACTCAGGACACCCTACTCGCGGCTACTGATGATACGAAGTTTGCAAGCTTTGACTTCAGAACACAGAAATGGACCGACCTTCTGACTGGCGATTTCGTGAATTGGATGGTCTCGCCGGATGGCAAGTATCTGTACTTTACGACTCGTGGTGTGGAACCCAAGGTTCAACGCTTTCGGTTTGCCGACCGACAGATAGAAACGATCACGAGCTTGAAAAATCTTCGAAGGGTGGTCGATACGATCACGGACTCTACTCAAATCAATGTCGCGCCGGATGGCTCTCCGGTTTTTACGCGCGATATTGGCACCTCGGAGATCTACGCGTTAAATATCCGGTGGCAATAATTAAGATGCCATCGCCCGCCGCGACGAATCCCGCCTTCGCCGTTCACAGTCATTCCATCGGCTCAATGAATGCGGCGTCTCGCTTCGGAAGGGAGCGGAGTCTCGCGCGGTCGGCCATCCGGATAGTGTAAAGGCTGACCTCTACGGCTGCCACGGAACCAGCAGCTGTTTCCCGTCCTCGCGACGGTCACTTGGAATTGCTGACGGTTTTTCGCGCTTCCATTCGTCCTGCGGCGGCAGCCTCGCTCGCCTTCGCGTGCGGCGCGACCGAGATCTTCTTCATCATGCTTCCACAGGAGCAACGCGGATTGATCCCGCACTCTACTTCGCTCGATGCCACGACCTGAAATTCACTGCCGCAATAGCGGGATTCACACTGCCACCGTTGACCCTTCTGAAGTCTCATGAGAAATTGCCCCCGTCGCGGGCGATTCTCCGCTCTGGGGATTCGCTACTGGGCAACGTTCGGCATTTGGTTCTAATCATGATCAAAGAAAATCCTGTCCTGCTGCGATCCAGCAGTGTCAGCGTAAGCACTCTAGGTCGAACCAGCAGGGTCGTTCGGTGTCGTTGAGATGATCTAGCGGCGTGAATGGCCTACATCAATAATTGAATCACGCTCACTCACGCCCAGGTTCGACACTCCTTGGCGGAATGGCAAGAATCGCTCCGAGACACTCGTGGCACTTGGCGATACTGCGAAGGTGGACAGTCCTGGGAGGTTGGTTAGCGGCTTTTGGTACGAGGTGAGGCTGTTTTTTGCGAGGAATGGACGAAAGGGGACGTCTTCCCTATCCAGGAGTGTCGTAAGTAGCCTTGAATGTGGATGATTGGCGACCTTCACGGTCCGCACGTCCCTCGAAATCAGGCGTATCCGCCTGAGTCCGAGTACATCCTCGGCTCGATTGCTCGTCCTTCGGAGCGAGAGCAAACTAAGACAGCCCTATGACTGACCAAGAACGACGCAGCAACCTGCGTGTGCCGTTCGTCGCTTACGCTGAGATCATCGAAGAGGGGTCAAGCGTCACCGTCGCCGTGCGGGTCAGTGACCTTGGCAACGATGGGTGCTATGTCGATATGCGCGAGCCCTTGCCGAAGGGAGCATCGGTCCGGATCAAAGTTGTCGTTGGAAGAGACGCTTTCGAGGCGGAGGCAACGGTGGCGTATTCATATCCGCACCTTGGAATGGGTCTGGTATTTCGGAGTGTCAGGCCGGGAGCCCGGATGGTGTTGCGAAAGTGGCTCTGGGAAGCGGAGCACGGGCGGCAGACTTAGGGAGCAATGTCGAGTTGACAGTCGGCAGCCTAGAAGAATTTCACCTGCGACCAGTTCGTCGCTAGGTAGTACGCCACGTACAACCAAGACAGCAGCCCGTGCAGGGCAGCCAGAATGATCGCGTGATTCGCGCTCCACGAGAGAACCGTCGCCAAGGCAGCCCCTACGCAATACCCTGCCGACGCTGCCGACGCAGCCGACCGCGCGCCTTCGCTCTGCGCAGACTCCACTTCATCAACCCTCGACTCCAGTTCCTCAACGCGCGATTCGAGGTCGGAATCGGCGTCCCTGTCATCCTCATCGAATTCGCCCTTGACCATGTTCCCTCCCGCATGAGCGGCGAAGACGCTACCATGACCTCGATCGGGAATGCCATCGGATCGGCGTGGAATGAAAAGGGGCCACCCGATGGCAGCCCGTCATGCTTGTTGGACCAAATTCCCTGGGATCGGAACCTAACTCGCGCCCGCGACATTCGCGGCCGGCTCGACCTCATCGTGAATTGCACTGCGAACTTTCTCAAGAACGTCCGGAGGGATGCTGTCGAGGCCGTGTGCGCTCTTCGCGTGCGCGGCTGACAACAAACGCCAGTTGAGGAACGCGCCGCTTGTATGAATCCCCGTCCTGTGACCCGCGGTGGTCTAGGTTTTCGAACCACCTGGATGATAAGTCGGGTGGTCCCAATGGGTCGACGCAACACTCAGAACCCACCTTGCATTGAAAACAAAAGCTAAAATCGCTCGCTAGATTAGATCAGCCGGAACACTACCCTGGCTAGGTTTTGGCCGGGTACAGCCCAACAAATCGGTTCTCCGGTGGAAGTAGTGTCGGATCAACTGATTAGATGGTGTTGCATCGACCGTTTGAGCCGACAGCGTTTATCGGTACTAACCCAACGGACGACTGATAACTTCCGAATTGCCCGTGATTCGGGCAGAAAGAAAAAGACGTTCATTGGTCGCGGAGCCAGAGCTGAAAGCGGCGAGCATGCCATCCCAGTGGGCGATCGTCATCGGGTCAGATAAACTTCACCCAGCAAGGTTGCCATAAGGATGCACAGAAACAGGAACAGCGCGGCTACCACCAGTATTCGTGCTTCGCTCCGTTGCAGCGCGATTCGTCCGGTGGCGAATGCTTTGGTTCTTATCGCCACGATTCCGTGCAGGCCGATCAGAAACAACACCAAGGTGAGTTTGATATGCAGCCACGGCGCATGAAGATAATAGGAAGAGTTCGTCATGATTAGGCCGACGCCTGCCAGTATCGTCAGCACTGCTCCGGGATCGGCCAGGCCCCGCAGGTAGATGCGTTCCAGGCGGGCCAGCGCGTGCCGGGCTTCCACCGAGGACTCCTGCGTGTGGCGCGTAAGCGCCATGGACGTTACCAGCAAGCCGCTCACCCAAAACACCAGGCCAAAAACATGTCCAACAAGAAGCGCAGGAACCACGGCGATCACCCCCGCAGAAGTCTAACAGGCTGTAGCGTCGGACAAGTAGCTCGCGACCCCCAAACGAGAGTTTGGCAGACGAAAGACGCTATTCCTGACGTTTTGTCGGCAACCCTTACCTAATCGCGTTACGCCGGAATTGTTCGTCGCTCAGAGGAAGCGGTGTTCGCCACGGAAAGCTGACGTGGATATCACGCGCAAAGATCGAACCGCGTTCCAACAATCCTGGCAGGTAAATCTCAACAAAACGAGAACAGGATTATAATTCGTTCTGCAATGCTCCTGACGGCCGGAACACGGCTTGGGCCCTATGAGATTCTTGCACCCCTAGGCGCGGGCGGGATGGGCGAGGTGTACCGTGCACGGGATATGCGCCTTGAGCGGACGGTAGCGATCAAGATTCTGCCCGCGCAGTTTTGCTCCGATCCACTACACAAACAACGCTTCGAGCGCGAAGCTAAAACCATCTCCAACCTCAATCATCCGCACATCTGCGTGCTGCACGACATCGGTCGTCAGGATGGGATCGACTATCTAGTGATGGAGTGTGTGGAAGGGGAAACGCTGGCTAAACGGCTGGAGAAGGGACCGTTGCCGCTAGAGCAAGTGCTGAAGCTGGGTGTACAGATTGCCGACGCGCTGGACAAAGCGCATCGCAACGGCATCGTGCATCGAGATCTGAAGCCGGGAAACATCATGCTCACGTCGGGAGGGGCCAAGCTTCTGGACTTTGGGCTCGCTAAGCTCGCGGCTCCGCTAGCCAGTCTGGCAACCTTGACGGCGACAAAGCGGGAATCGCCGGTGACGGAGCAAGGGTCGATTGTGGGCACCGTGCAGTACATGTCTCCGGAGCAGGTCGAGGCGAAAGAACTGGACGGCCGCAGCGACATCTTTTCGCTAGGCTCGGTGCTGTACGAGATGCTGACGGGGAAAAAGGCGTTCGAGGGAAAGAGCCAGTTGAGCGTGGCGTCAGCGATTTTGGAAAAAGAGCTTGCCCCGATCGGTACGCTCAAGCCGATGACACCACCTGCGCTGGACCACGCCATTCGCTGCTGTCTTGCAAAAGATCCCGATGACCGCTGGCAGACGGCACGCGACCTAGCGCTGGAAATGAAATGGATTGCCGAAGTAGGTCCGCCGCCCGGAGCCGCAGCTTCTTCCTCGACCAAAAAGCAAGTTTCACCGACAATAGCCTGGGGCTTTGCAGCAACTTGCCTGCTGGCCCTGGTTGCAAGTGCTGCAACTTTATTCCTGCGCCCCGCCGTACGAGTTCAGTCGATTCGCGCTTCGTTGCTCCCGCCGCCAAATTCATCTTTCCTTCCCAATAATTTCGCTGTCTCCCCCGACGGTCGCCAGTTGGCATTCGTCGCCCTTGGATCGGACGGAAAAACAGCCTTGTGGGTACGCGCCCTTTCCGCTTCCGGCGCGCAGCAAGTGAACGGCACAGAGGGAGCGAGCTTTCCGTTCTGGTCACCCGATAGCCGCCAAATAGGGTTCTTCGCCGACGCACGGCTCAAAACAGTAGACGTCGCCAGCGATGCGGTGAATGTGCTCTGTGACGCTTTCTTTGCCTGGGGAGGCACCTGGAATCGGGAGGGCACGATTGTGTTCGGGCCCGACCTTAGGGGGCCGTTGTACCGTGTTCCTGCCAGCGGCGGTGCTCCCGCTCCCGTCACTAGGATAGTACGCAAGGGCAGCATTCAGACCGATCGCTGGCCCTTCTTCCTGCCCGACGGCAAACATTTCCTCTACTTCGCGGATTGGAGCAGTCCCGCAGATCCCCAGGGAAATGGCATTTATATAGGCTCTGTTGACGCGGGCGAAGGCAAACTGGTTTCCGCCGAGCTACAGGGAAATGTGTTTTTCGCTTCTGGCCACCTGCTGTATGTCCGGGCTCGCACTCTCATGGCACAGCCCTTCGACACGGATCGCCTTGAGACCACGGGATCCGCCATACCCCTCACCGAGCAGGAGTTGGAGCAGCGAATATCCTATGCAATCTTTGGATTTTCTGTATCTCAGAACGGGATCCTCGTTTTTCAGTCCGCGGCAGATTCAGCATCAAGACTCGTGTGGTACGACCAGAGCGGTAAGGAAGCCGGCCAACTCTCTGATGTCGGTTACGCAGATCCAAACCTCTCCCCCGACGGGCGCTTTCTGGCTGTTTCGTCTGACGACCAGCATAATGGCAAGCACTTCATCCGCGTCTACGATTTCAAGCGCGGCATCAGTACTCGTCTGACTAGCAACGGCGACGAACACTACCCAGTGTGGTCTCGCGATGGGAAGCAAATTGCGTACCGCACCGGAGGTATAGCTGGTGACTGCTATGAGGTCCCCGCCGACGGCTCTGGGCCGCCGACGATTCTCCTGAAGAGTGATGTGCGTGCGGGGCCTCAGGATTGGTCTCCAGACGGCCGCCTGATGTTTATGACCGTCTCGGATCAGTATCCTTTTCCTTCCTTGGCGGTCTACTCCCCAAGCGATCACAAGATAGAGCTTTTCGCTGCCGAAGGAGTAGAAGCCAAATTCTCGCCGGACGGAAAGTGGGTCGTGTACGTGGGACCGGGGCGTGGAATTCTCGTGGAGCCTTTTCCTGGACCGGGTCGGCGTATACAGGTCTCTACGGGAGCTGCCGCCCAGCCCCGTTGGAGCCACGATGGCCGGGAAATTTTTTTCATTCAGCCGGATAGAAAATTGATCGCGGTAGGTTTTGATCCGAGAGTCGGGACCGCAGGGGCGCCCCGGGTCCTGTTTCAGACGCGCATCGCGGCCGAGCGCATCGCGAACTGGCAATACGACGTGGCCCCGGACGGCCGGTTTATCATCAACTCGCTTCCTTCAAATACTGCTTCTCCACTCACGCTTATTACCGGTTGGGATGCAGCATTGGCCCGCCGCTGACCACCCAAAGATCTGGCCGCAACTTTCCGCCCTCATCGACTTGTAAGCGAGCACAGAAAAGAGTTTCGAATGGTCGGCCAACGCTTCCGACCGAGTGGTCGATTAACCGGAAGCTATCCAGAAATAGGCTTCGAGGAGGTTGACCTGATTAGTAACGAGTCGTCTTTTCACCAGCAATTTAACCCTCACTGTTAGTACGTTTCTCGGTACTAATCTGGCGGACGAACCTATAACTTGCGGGTTGCCCGTCACCCGGGAACGATCCGTCCGTGTGATCGCAGAGCTATGGTGAGCGACGGCTTTTCGATGGTTAGAGAATGCCTGCGCGGCCGGCCCATCGGGCAATATAGGCTTGCAAGAAAGAGGTGAAGTCGTCCGCGCCAGGCGGCAGCTTTTTCCCGCGAAGGCTGATGCGGCAGAAGTCCACATTCACAACTGGATTGATCAGCTTACTCATCACCACCTTTCGATTCCGGCAGGCCGGCAATCCGAAGGAAGGGATGATAGCAACGCCTTCGCCGGCTTCGACCATGGCGATCATTGTGTCGAGATGGTTGAAGGTGGCGCGGGGATGGACGACAACGTGAGCTCGGGCCAGATGCTTGTCGATGAAAGCCTGGACGAGATTGTCCGGGACCAGCGAGATCAGCGGCGGTTCTCTCTTGAGAGCGGACCAGGTGGTAGAGGTGCGACGCAATCCTGGGTCGCTATCTGGCCGAATCACCATCAACGAAAAGCGAAACAGAGGCGTGCGTCGGATTCCAAGTGCAGGCTTAAAGAACCCTCCGAGACTCATATCCACTTGACCGCCTTCGACCAAGCGGGTGAGGGCGTCTCCGCCGACATCGAACACGCGAATATCCAGGCCTGGCCGATGACTGCGGAATTCTTTAATTGCTTTCGGAAGAACATTGGCAGCGATCAAGGGTGGCGCAGCCACGGACAGTGAGAGGTTGGCTTGGGTGGCAGATCGCCCAATGCGCGATACGGTGGCATCAACTCTTTCAAGGCTGTGGCGAACCACTCCAAGCAATTCGGAGCCATATTTTCATAACCGTTGCTGGCGCTTTGCCCCTTTTGATTCGCGTGGGCTGCGTGCCGAGTCGTTTAAGAATCCAATCAGACCACAGATGCTCCTTGCTGTTTGCTTCGTTATCGCAGAACAAACATTGCTTCGCCATTCGCTCAACCTAACACGCTGACCGGGGCTGGATCCAACTTCACCCAACTACTTTTGTCATGCCGATTGCGAACATACGCGCTGTATTCCGCGCGGCCACACCGCAGATCACCAGCACTGCTACAGATGCAATCCTGAATTGGCAAAGGAGCCGTTACCCAGATACTGCGAGAATTGTCGGGTCCGACGCGATCAGCGACACCGAATTGATTGTGAGGAAGATCGATCGGCGCTGGCCCCAGGCATACCAGAGCGTGATTGCGTTTTAGAGTTCATCAAAGTTCGGTATCATGGGCGTTCCCAGTCCAACTGAAACGGGCCAGCCAATCGCAACGGTAAACGTCAGGAGGGAAAGACCATGTTAATTCGCAATTGTGTCCTCGCAGCCGCATTGGTATGGACGACTGCCGCGTTCGCCCAATCTGCGGCACACTCCGCCCACGCGGATATTGCCAACGCACAAGGACAGAAGATCGGTACCGCGACAATAAGCCAAGCCGATGGCGGGATTCGCATTGACGTACAGGTTTCGCAACTGCCGCCCGGCACGCATGGCATTCACATTCATACCGTTGGCAGGTGTGAGGGTCCTGCTTTCACGAGCGCAGGAGGACATCTCAACCCGACCTCGAAGAAACACGGAAAAGACAATCCCGAAGGCCCGCACGCCGGAGACTTGCTCAACATCCAGGTGCAGGCCAGCGGAGACGGTAAGGCGTCGCTTTTGGATCCGAACGTAACTCTCGGCGACGGGCCGAACTCGCTGTTTCACGAAGGTGGTACGTCGATTGTGATTCACGAAAAAACAGACGACTATAAAACCGACCCCGCAGGTAACTCTGGTGCGCGAATCGCTTGCGGCGTCATCGTTCAATGAGAATGGACCTGAGGCCGTGCCGCCGCACCCTCAACTCGTACCCACGGAGGCTTCTACCCCCACCCCAGCCCTACCGGAGTCCCATTTGAATCAGGAGTGGGCTGCGAGGAATGCCGCCACGGACGTGAGCGCGTCAATCGTCCAGGAGTGTCAGTGTGAGCACCTCCAAATCGAACCAGCAGATTCGACGTGCGCAGGAGCGAAGATGGGTCTAGGCGACCATTCGGCGGCTTTCAACACGGGTGCGGGTCATTGCAAATGTCGAGGCAAGGGACTTCGTAAATGTGGAAGTAATTTAGCCACTACCAGAGCAGCCGGATCGCGGTCACGAGGGCCAAGGCTACGCCCAGCAATGCCAGCCATTGAAAAGCGCCATTTACGGGCCTGTTTGACGGGAAACTCTGATTGGGGAGCTGGGAATCAGGGAGCATTTTGGGTTTCCTCACGGGCTGACTAAGCAATCTCATGGCCCTTGCACCTCGGACGGTCGGTGCCTCTCTTCAGGATATCGGTGTCGCGCGGGACACCGGCGCAGGCGCGACGATCTCATTCCAGCCTTGGGCATCGCCCATGACGCAGCTAAGAACGATGTGCGGGAGACGGTGGTAGTGGTTAGGCATTTCATGGACGAGTTCCACACTCCAGTTGCATACTCGACTCCGCGTCCGCGCCGTGTACCTCGCTCATGCGATTCGTGCGATTGTTGCGATTCTCGCGGTACGTGGAATGAATAACTTACGTGTTCCCAACGGGCCTCATGGTTCGATCCCCACCGCCCCTACCAAAAACTTCCATTTCGCCATCACCAATTCGAAAAGCAACACCCCTTTCGCAACCTCGTGAAAGGATGGGCCCCGCCCGGTGAAAAAACTGCGCTTCGGAGGATCAAGAATTGGGGGCGTGATATGCTGCGCCCACTCCAGGAGCGAAAATGAAAAATCCTGGTTAAGAGCCCTGGTAAATAAGGATCAACTTTAAGAGTAAGGATCAACCATGGAGCGCAAAAGCAAGCTCACGATTGCTATAGCCACGGCAGTGCTCGCCGTCCTCGTCGCCACGGCCGTTTACGCGCAGGACAAGTACTCGCTGAAATCGCCGAGCGGAATCGCGTTCTCCGACTTCAGGGGATACGAGGACTGGGCGGTGGTCTCTTCCGCCCGCACCGACGAAGTGCTCAAGGTGATCGTCGCCAATCCGAGCATGATCAATGCGTACAAGTCCGGCGTTCCGGGCAACGGCCAGCCTTTCCCGGAGGGCTCCAGGATCGTGAAGCTCCAGTGGAAGCCGAAGAAGAGCACGGAGGCCCCCTTCGTCGTGGATGTGCCAGACGTCTTTAGCCAGGCTTTCGTCATGGAAAAGGACAGCAAGAGATTTCCGAAAACCGGCGGATGGGGATACGCGGTGTTCAACTACGAAGCCGCATCGGACAAGTTCACCGCCGATCCCAAAAGCCTCTCAGACTGCGGACACGCGTGCCATGTTGCCGTGAAGGCGAAGGACTACATCTTCCACCCATACCAGAAGCGTTGAACCGCGCGTGCCCCGACCCCCTACCAACCAAATAGAAAAGAGGACCACCGTGAACGAACTATTGAATCTTGCTGTAAAGGCCCATGGCGGCCTGGAGCGTTGGAACAAGGTGAAGTCGATCAAAGTCACTGCGTCAATCACGGGCGCGATCTGGTTCGTCAAAGGCCAAGGTGACGTCCTTAAGAACGTTGTCTTGACCGCAGAGACCAAAACAGAGCGCCTCACCGTGGACTTCCCCGGGCAAGACAAGCGGTTCATCTTGGAACCTTATCGTGTCGTCACGCAAAAAACGGACGGCACGATGATCGAGGCCCGCGACAATCCGGAGAAGTCGTTCGAAGGCCAACAACGGGAAACTCCGTGGGATGACATCCACGTCGCCGACTTTGCCGGTGAAGCGCTATGGACCTACCTGAATACCCCATTCCTTTACACCCAGGCAGGGTTTGTTACAGAGGAGATCTCCCCGATTCAGGTGGAAGGAGAAACGTGGCGCCGATTGAAGGTGACCTTTCCCGATACCGTGAAGAGCCATACTCGCGAGCAGATCTCTTGCTTCGGACCGGATGGCCTGCTGCGCCGGCATGACTACACTGTGGACGTCCTTGGCGGAGCAACCGGACTCAACTACGCCTCCGATTATCGCGACGTCGATGGGATCATCATCCCGACAAAGCGCCGAGTCTACGCCTACGAAGGCGACTACCAGCTTGTGAAGGAGCCTCTTCTGGTCAAGATCGATATGGACGAAATCGCTCTCGCTTACCGTTCGGTCGCCGTCGTTTGACACGGAGCATCGGGCACTCAAGCTCTTTCATTTTCCATTTCTTCACGATGATTTTCTCCCGCCGGGCGACGCTCCGGTAAGGAAGGTGCCAAACGTCGACGTGGGCCACCTTCTCGTTGTCCTAATGCGCGAATGGGAGTAAGTTTGCTTTCTCGAGGTAGAGCCGAACTGTCACTTTTTACAGATGACGCCTACTGACAACCAGATCGAAGCTCCATTGCGCTGGTCGAAATAAGGAGGCCGTATGCGGCACCTGCATAACCCCCGGATTTCAATTGTTCTCTTGAGTGTCTCGACTGTCTTGGTGGGATTTTCGATAGCGTGTTCGCATGCTTCGAACGACGAAACCATCGCCAAGGACATTCAAAGCAAAGTCGCGGCTGATCCGGACACCAAGGACTCCCAGGTAAACGTCGTCGCCAAAGATGGCCATGTCACGCTGACCGGTAAGGTGGCAAGCCCGGCGGCTCAGCAAAAAGTCGAGCAGCTAGCCCATGCGGAGCCGGGAGCCGCTGCCGTCGATAACCAGACAACGGTCCAGCCCGTGGCCCAAGCTGCACCGGTTGAGGAACCCAAACCCATCGTCATACCAGCAGGAACGGTTCTGACCGTAATAACCGGGCAGCCTTTAAGCTCCAAGACGAGTACGGCGGGCCAAGCCTTTATCGCCACCCTGGCGCAACCCGTGGGTGCCGACGGAAGAACGGCGCTCCCAAAGGGTGCGACCGCTAGCGGTACCGTGGTCACCGCCAAGGCTAAGGGTAAGATCAAAGGTGAAGGGCAGTTGGACCTTACGCTGACCAGCATCTCGGTGCGCGGGCATACCTATCCGATCAAGACGAACCTACTGAGCAGCACAGTGAAAGGAAAGGGCAAGCGGACGGCTGCCACCACCGGCGGAGGAGCGGCCGGAGGTGCCTTGATTGGTGGGATCGCGGGCGGAGGTAAGGGAGCGGGCATTGGCGCTCTGGTGGGCGCGGGAGCTGGTTTGGTGGGTGGGGCATTCACCGGAAACAAGCAGATTGAAATTCCGGCCGAGTCTGCGCTCAGCTTCACATTGGATTCGCCTCTCACGCTGCCGCCGCGAGCCGAATGACGCCGATTCTTTTATAGAGTCACGCACCGCCTCGAAGGGTTCAGCGATGGACCTCGAGATCGGCTGGCGACGGCGCGGTAAGCGGCACAGACACTCCTGTTTACGCTGAGTTTCGAAGCGTCTGTGTGGCGGGTGGCACACTTTCTGCGGGGCGTGAATTTATTTTGTCGTGAAAGCGTTGACTTCGTCGGCGCGGGTGCCTACGATGCTCGGTGTCTGACGTTTCGTCGCGGCGGATATATTGGTGGCCGCTCCCTCCAGCCCTTCGCGGCCCGCGACAAATCCGCGCGACCCGACCACTGACATCGGAAGCAGGTTCTTCCCCCAATTGCACTCGACACTTTACATGACTTAAGAGACTTGAAAGATGAGGATTACGACGATGGCCGATCAACGCTTTGAGCAGTTGAAAATGAAATATCAGTCGGTGATTAACTTCATTCAGGCGCAGAACGCAAACCTGCAGAATGTCAACATGGAGGGCGACAAGCTCTTGATCCGCGCGAGCGCGCCTTCGCAAGATGTGAAAAACAAGATTTGGGATCAGATCAAGCTGGTGGACCCGAGTTACGCGGATTTGACTGCGGACATTCAGGCGCCGGCGGCGGCGGCCGCAGCAGCGGCGGCGGGGGCGGCTCCGGTAGCGGGACAGCGGACGTACACCGTGCAGGCTGGCGACAGTCTCTCGAAAATCAGCCAGCACTTCTACGGGAACGCCAATCAATACATGAAGATTTTCGAGGCCAATAAGGACAAGTTGGCGGATCCCGACAAAGTGCGCGCCGGGATGGAACTGAATATTCCCTAGGGTCGCGGGCGTCAGACCGTCATTTTTTGGCGCGGCCGATCGTTCTATTACCCAATTCAGCGGCGAAGGCACCCAACTGCTTTCGCTTGACGCGGATCGAATTGCGCGGCGGCGCGCGTGGAATTCTGCGCGCCGCACTAGCCTCGACCGTTTGCTCCGATGGCTCGGGAGAAGGCGGGGAACGAGGCCTGTGAGGCACGTGACACGCCCCGCTAGACTCGAAGTAAACTGGCGAGAAAAGGGCGACGACCCCTTAATTCTTCCCTCTGCCATTCTCCCGCCTACTCCTACCGTTCCCTGCACAATACTTAGCTATTTGATACTCATGTGCTACGCTCGCCCGTGTACGTCGATTCAAGACCTCGTCGACTCCATCGGTGTCCTGGCCGCCTCCTGGTTCCACTTGGCGTGAGTCTCAAGGAGTCGATTTCCGCTCGTCTTGAGCGGTCTCCCAAGCCCTTTAGAATGAACACTTGCAAAACTGTAACAAAACAAACAACTTTAACTATCTGTGGAATGAACACTTGTGAGAAACACCAGCGGGCCCCTCCCATCCGAAGACACCAGCAGGAGTGAGTGTTCATGAAAAATGATGCCAACAACTTGTTATTCGTTTTGGATATTGCAGGGACGCTGGTGTTCGCGGTTGAGGGAGCGGCGGCGGCCATGCGAGCGAACCTGGACCTTCTGGGATTGATGGTGCTGGCGTTTGCGACGGCACTGGGCGGCGGGATCATTCGCGACGTGTTGATCGGGGCCGTGCCTCCGGCTTCGCTGCACGACTGGCGATATTCGGCGGTTGCGTTTACGGGAGCCGCGGTCGTTTTCTTTTTGCATCCGTTCGTGCAGGGCGTTCCGGGGACGCTGATTTTGGTTTTGGACGCGGCAGGTTTAGCTTTGTTCGCGATTGCCGGGACGCAAAAGGCGCTCGTTTCTGGGATGCATCCCTTCGTGTCGACTCTGTTGGGGACGATTACCGGAGTTGGCGGAGGCACGGTGCGGGACGTATTGCTGGCGCAGGTCCCGGGCGTGCTGCGGGCGGACGTTTACGCAACGGCGGCGCTGGCGGGATCAGCGGTAATGATCGCGTGCTGCAAATTGCGGTTGCCTCAGGCGTGGGCGGCGGTGATCGGCGGCGTGGTTTGTTTCTTGCTGCGGGTGATCAGCGTGTGGCGGCATTGGAATTTGCCGCGAGTGATGGGCGGATAAGCACTGAGCAACAAAAATGTTTCGCGATCCGTCGTAACGAGGACATTCTTTTTACGCCGAGCCGACAACTGAGGTTAGCAGCAATCCTATGCTGCGAGCGAGACGGAATCCTACTTGTGGTTAAAGTGGGAGCTGGTTCTTACCGACTTAGTCGGTCGCGACGAGGTCTAGGTCAGACTTCGCGCTAATCTCCAGGAATGAGGTTCTCGAACATGAAGAAGGCGTTTTCGACGGTGGTGTTGGCTTTCGTGTTGGCCGGCATGTTTGCGGTGAGCACGTTAGCGGATGAGTTTTCGTTCTTCGCTCCGATCGTGGGCTCGAATCCCAACGTGACGATTGCGGGAGTAGCAAGCGGCGGAGCGCCGTGGGTAGTGAGACGCGGCGAAGCGGTGCTGACGGATGACGGACGGCTGCACGCGGAAGTGCGCGGACTGGTGCTGCCCAGTGCGGGCAACACCGCAGGGCCGGTGACACAGGTTGCGGCGAGTGTGGTGTGCGGGGATGCGGTGGCGGCGACCAGCGGCGTATTTGCGCTGACAACGGACGGCGATGCGGAAATTCGTGCAAAGCTGACACTGCCTTCTCCGTGCCTTGGTGCGGTCGTGCTGGTGCGCGTGGCTGGCGTCAACGGAACGGTGCTGCCGGCCCCGAGTGCGTTTATCGCGGCGACGGGATTGGTCAAGGACGCGGACGACAAGTAGAAGCGAAGGAGTGTTCCCTGACCGCCTGGGCCAGTTTTCTGTTTGAGACTGGCCTTTTTTTTTGGGAGAGTTTGTGGAACGGGTGCGCCCGAAAGCTGGAAGGACGGTGGAAACGCGAGTGGAGGAAGATTAAGTTAACGAGCCGAAGAGGTGGCAATTCGAGTGGGCCTGCCAGATAGGCTCTCGCCTCAGCAACCGACGCCGATCGAAAAGATGACGTAAGGAATAGAGTCGCGGCGGAAACGAGGTAGGCGGATTACTTCTTGGCATGTTTGACTGGACACAGACGCTTCGAGACTCAGCGTAAACAGGAGTGTCTGTGCTACCTACTTCTTGAAGAGGTCCTCGAAGGCTTGGCGCGCGTCGCTGTGGCGAGGCGGGGCAGTGGCTGCGGCGGCGGGAGCTTTCTGGGCGTAGGAGGTGGGAGCTGTGTCTTTCTCTACCGTGGTGCGGAATTCGTAGAAGGTGCAATTGTTCTTGGCGTCTTTGGGAGTGATGCGTTCAGGGATGGGTTGCGTACACTCGAATTGCGCGCCGGAGTCGAAGAAGCGGCATTGCTTGCAGCAGTGCAGTTCGAGCTGGCACTTGGGACATTTTCCGTTGGGATCAAAGCCGGAGGTGAGGACCGCGCCGCAGTTGGCGCACCGCGCGCGCGTTACCGTGCCGACCATGCGCGGGGTGCGAGGCCCGAACTGATCGGCCCGGGGCCCCCCTTGCGGGGGCTTACGGTCGTGACCGTGGCCATTGCTGTGCGATTTTTTCTTGTCGTCTTTTTCCGCGTCGCGATAGCCGCGGTGACTGTACTTTCGATCCACAAACGCCTCCGTCCGTCAGTCCTGACGGACTGCAACTAAATCGACTGTCTTTGCGCGATGAACAATTCCGCACGTTTGGCAACAATCCCAACAAGACAACGTTTGATGGGCGTGAGTTGCCGCATCCGTGCGGCGGCGCGAATGAGGACAGGCCAAAACCTGTGCCGCACTGCCGCATCGCTCGTAAAACCTGGCGCTAGACCTGCGCAAATTCGTCACTGGTCGTAAAACGGCGCGCACGAAAAGCTACAGAGCTCCGCAGACTGCGCTCTGCGCTACAGGATGATCCGCGTCGCTCGCCGCAGGATGATCCGCACTCCACCGTGGCTTGTACCCAATCGGATTAATACACTCGACCGGATTGCTACACTCGACCGCCCTGCGCTATCTTCCCCAGAAGGTTACGTAAAAGGATTACCGACGTTCGAGCAGGAGATGGGACATCTATGTTTTTAGTCCTCTGGGAGTTCGAAGTCAAGCCCGGCTGCGAAGAACGCTTTGAAAGAGTCTACGGCCCGGGCGGTGACTGGGATTCCCTGTTTCGTCGCGATACCCACCATGAGCGGACCGAATTGTTCCGCGAGACGGGCAGGCCTCGGATATATTTGACGGCCGACTACTGGAAATCGCGCACATCGTACGAAAAATTTCTTCAGGCTCGCGGTTCCGAATACAAGGAACTCGATTCGATCGCAGAAGAATTGACTGCGAACGAGCGGCACATCGGATCGTACGAAATCGTGGCACCTTGAATTTTGCACCCTCCTTCGTGTTCGCATCACCCACCAAAGTTTGACTCATACATGGCCCGTACAGAATGAGAAGAATCTCCTCAGGGGCTAAAGCCGAATTTTGCTTGTCCAGGAACATCGGAGCTAAAGCTCTGGCCCTCTTCAAAATGCCAGGTAAGGCTCGCCCCTCTAAAGAGGGGCGCCTAAAGGGAGTGTCACGCCCAGAGACGTACTAAGCCGTCCGCGCTCAGGTCTGGCTGCAGAATCTTTTGCGGTGGGCCATTGTCGCGCTGAACCGCTTCGGCCGCCAGGTAGCCGCTGCGTACGGCACCTTCCATCGTTGCGGGCCAGCCGGTGACGGTCCAATCGCCTGCTAGAAACAGCTTGCGGATGCTGGTTTCCTGTTTGGGACGCCAGCGATCTACGCCGGGGCATGGCGAGAACGTTGCGGCTGTTTCTTTGATGACGTTGGCCTTCACAAGGTTCGCGTTCCGGGCTGCGGGCAAGGCTTGTCGTACTTCTTTCAAGCACAGGTCGATAATCTCCTGACGCGGCTTCGGTAACAAATCATAGGATGCGCTGATGACGAGCTGAAGGTACTGGCCATTTGTCACATTTTTGCCTTTTTCGCGATCGGCGGGCGAGCCATAGAGAGCGGTCTTGTTGAAGACCCATTGCGTGGTGGTGTCGAGCAAGGTGATGAAAGGTTCGGTGGTGACTTCGCGGTCGAACCAGAGGTGAACGCCGGTAATGGGGGAGTCTTTGAGATTCTGGAGATTGCGGAATGCCGGGTCGCTTTCGCGGATTTCTGGTGGAAGGAGGTCGGCGAAGGTGGTGTGCGGGACGGCGAAGACGTAGGCGTCGGCGGATTCTTCGCGATCGTTGTCGAATCTCACTGCGCTCAGAGCGCCGTTTTCGATGCGCAGGCTGCGGACTGGAGAGCGGAGTTGTACCTCCCCGCCCTTCCCTTCAATGAAGTTTTTACAGCCGTCGTATAGTTCCGCCAGCGGAACTATTGGAACGCCCATGCGGTAGCCGGTGCGATTGGAGAGGAAGGCTTTCCAGAAAACGTCGATGCCGTAACGGGCGTCGGTCTTGTCGAGTTCTTCGTCGAGCGCGCTGACCAGGACGACCCGCCAGAAGCGCTCGATGGCACCTTTGGTTTGACGCTTCCGGCGGAGCCATTCGAGCATGGAGATACCGCCCGGTTCGTCGAGATCATGGGGGTGGCCGCTGGTCCGCAAAATGGCGAGCATGGCTCGAGCGATGGAGAGCTTGTCTTTAAACGTGAGCGGGGCGAATTTCGCGAACGAGCCGATCATGTGGAACGGCGCCGGAAGCATGCCAGCCTGCATTTCGCCGCGGCGGCCTTGTGGGTCGAGAAACACAAGCCGGTCGAAGAATCTAATTTTGTTCGCGGAGCCGACGCGGCGATAAAAGTCGTCGAGATTCGTGCAGCAGCCCAAGGTTACGTGCTGGCAGTTGTCAACATGCTCGCCGTCGGGCAATACGTAGGAAGTGGCACGGCCGCCGAGGAATGGGCGCTGTTCGAACAGCCGGACACGCCAACCCGATTCAGCCAGCGCGACGCCGGCTGCGAGTCCCGCCAGACCGCCGCCGATCACGATCAAACTTTTCAAGGATAGTCTCTTCCGTCACGCGCCCGAATCGGGCCTGGGCGATGAATAGCATTTTTTCGGCGCGAGAAAGACGCACGCGCTCTCCGAATACGGCGAAGTCCAGCGATTCGATGCGCGCGAGTAACGCGCTATAAGTGTGGGTGAGCAACCACAGCGTGCCGCGGCTTTCGGGATCGATCAGGCTCAGCAAAGCCGAGCCTTCGTCGTAGCATTGCCAGGCGCGGTCGGCCTCGAAACGCAAGAGTTCGCGCACACCGAGGGTGGCTTCTGTGCGGCCGAAGTCTTGAGGGGAAACGCCGTAGCGCTCCAGGTCTTCTTCAGGTAGGTAGACGCGCCCGAGGGCGTAGTCGTCGTGAACGTCGCGAATAATGTTGGTGAGCTGAAAGGCCAGGCCTAGTTTTTCGGCGAGATCCAACGCGCGAGGATCGCTGAACCCGAAGACATGCGTGCAAGTGAGGCCTACCGTGCCGGCGACACGATAACAGTATTCTCGCAAGCGATCGAAGGTCGTGTAGGTCTGGACGGTGAGATCCATTTCCGCGCCGGAAATCAGATCGTGCAAGTAGCGCGCCGGCATGTTGTAACGGCGCATAGTATCGACCAGCGCGGGCAAAACAGCGGCGGCGCCCAAGGGTAAAGAGCTTGCGGCTCGGTCCGAACCTGTGACCGCTGCATCGAGAGCTGCGCGCCAGTTCGCCAGACCGCGCTGCTTCGCAGATAGATCATTGCCTTCGTCGGCGACGTCGTCAATCAGGCGCATGAAGGCGTAGAGCGCGACGATGCCGTCGCGGCGGGATTTTGGGAGCAGGAAAAATGCGTAGTAGAAATTGCTGCGGGCGGCTTTGGCGATGCGGTGGCATTCACCGTAAGAGGTGGCGACGGTCGTGCTGGCTTGGACTGCGCTCGAGGTGATCGGGCTGGGTGTTTGGGGCGCAGCATGCTGCGCCCCTACAATTTTGTTGGTCAGGTGCGCCAAGAGCGAGCGGCTAAGCAGGCGGGCTTGTTTCGCCTTGCTGATCGACGGGCGATGATGGAGGGTGTTGTAGCCGGATGCTTCAATGGCCTCCAGAACGGCGAGACCGCCGCGGCTGAACATTTCCAGATCGACGCTTAGACGGGCGTCCACTATCTTTGCCAGTGGCATGCCTTCGGCGAATAGGACGCGGGTGCGGGAGATCAAGTCTTTCATCAGACGCGGATAGCGGTCATCGAACCGGCGTTCAACGATGTCGGCCTCGGAGAGTCCGTGAGTCGCGGCAATGTCGAGCGGGATATAGATGCGCCCTTTTTCGAGGTCGCGCGAGACGTCCTGCCAGAAATTCGCCAGTTGAAGAGCAGTGCAAGTGGCGTCGGACAAGCGCTGCCGTTGCTCATCGCGGTAGCCGCAGAGATAGAGGACTAGACGCCCGACGGGATTCGCGGAATAGACGCAATATCCGACCATCGCATCCCAGGTCGGATAGCGCTTCACGGTTTGGTCCTGGCGGAAGGCTTTCAGCAAATCCGCAAACGGTTGCTTGGGAATGTCCTTCGCGATGACGGTTTCTCGGAGAGCTACAAAGACGGGATGCGATGGGCGCCCCTGGTAACACGCATTCAATTCTTCCTCCCACCAATCGAGGAGTTCCAGAGCGCGAGAGGTGTTGGGGACTTCGTCGCCCAGATCATCGGCCCAGCGGCAGTAGGCGTAGACGTTATAAAAATGCTGGTGGAGTTCCTTGGGTAAGAGCCAGGAGACGACGTTGAAATTCTCGTAGTGGTGCGTGGCGAGCCAGCGAGTGTATTGCTGGGCGGCGTCCGGTGAGCAGCCTGCGAGCGGGGCGTGTTCGGCGATTTCGAGTTCTTTGGGACGCAGCATCGGTAAGTTAGAAATCGAAGAGAGACGCGCAGAGGCGCGCCCCTACATTTTTTGAAAATTTGCGGAGGCGGTCGGGACGTCGATTAATGGATGTCACGGGCGGACGGCTAGCTTCATTTCGCCGTTGCGAGACTTCATGCGCTGGAAGGCTTGCGGTAGCTCGTTCA
>Ga0210399_10001099_pt1 | contig 21164 bp, 20 predicted proteins | sample IncBWC14MmetaG_FD_150865 | JGI IMG/M metagenome (GOLD analysis project Ga0210399, IMG submission 150865) | Forest soil microbial communities from Barre Woods Harvard Forest LTER site, Petersham, Massachusetts, United States - Inc-BW-C-14-M | ecosystem: Environmental > Terrestrial > Soil >... | reverse complement strand
TCGATTGAATTCTCGGCCATGCTGATTATGACTCTCTGCGACTTACGCCATTCCACATTCACTAATTCAAGGGGAAACAGGGGTATGCCGGGTTGTCGCAGCATCTTAGACTCGACGACTGTTCTGTCCCAGGGCCTGCTTCCGCAAATTCTCATCTACAGCTTGCCGCCTTGTCTCGTAGGGCAAGTCGAATACGACGTTATGTTTGGTTGGATTCTTGAACAACTAGGTGAATCCCTAGCTAGTGCCGGAGGGCCAGATTCGCTTCGTAATTGGACCAAGTGCTGAGTGATGTCTTAACGATGCCGGCCTCGCGACGGCCCGAGTAGACTGTTCGGTGTTCACCCTACAGAGCTCGGACCGAAGGAGGCGAGATGCGAATTTTAGGATGTGATCTGCACGCTCGCCAGCAGACGTTGGCATACTGGACAGCACCACCGGTGAGCCAGTGAAGGCGACTCTGAAGCACGAAGGCAAGACGCACCGGTCGTAGAAGGTTGCCATAAAACTCTCGCACCATGCATTTTGCCGAACTGAAAAACATTCATATGCCCCTCGTATGGGTATTTTCTGAGGTTGTTGTGTGCTTGGATTGTGTTGTGGCGGAATTCTCTTTGCCAAAAGATGAACTGCGCCAGGTCGAACAAAGCGACTCCGCTGGTGCGGGGTGACGTAGAACTTTATCTCCGCGTCATCACAACAGAATCACTGAGCACTGCTCGACGGATCACTGCCTATCTCACTTCCCCAGCTCCAGCGACGCAGTTACGGTCGAGTACTTCGGTTGCGGGAAAGGTGTGAGGAGTCGTGCGGCAATATTTTACTACGTCTGCTTCTCGACGTTGGAGGCCTGAGGCCCCTTTGGACCTTGCACGATTTCGAATTCGACTGAATCTCCTTCCTTTAGGGTCCGGTATCGATCGCTCAGAATTGCCGAGTAATGAACGAAAACATCCGGACCATCATCCCGTCCTATAAATCCGTATCCTTCTCACTGTTAAACCATTTCACTTTACCAGTCATCTTGCGCTGCTCCTTGGGGTTGTGCGGCCGGGTACGAAACCGGGCGCCTCTCATCGTTGACAAATCAATTGGGGAGAAGCACTCCCTCGACTAGCATCTCCAGCGAGTCTTCCAAGGTGAGGCCCGCATCCAGCAATGGCTGGACGTAAAGCTGGTGAAACTCTTCCGGATGGTCTTTGGTTCCTGAAAAGATGCACCCTAGCGTTTGTAGTTTCAGATCCATGTCCTTGTCGATCGAGCCAAGGCGTTCGCTGATCTCCCTGGATATTCTTTTGGTGTCTGCGGTACTCCTAATGCGAATCTTGCGGTCCTTCATTTCCTTCTTCTCTTTCCTGGGCGGCGAACTTCTCTCACGGCTTCGACAAAATTGTCACAAGAGAAATGGACGGTGTCCTTGCGTAGGCGCAATCTTGAGATTGTTCAAGCGCCACTACGGGCCGCACTGCTGTGCCTGATAGCGGGCAAACCGGACAATTGGAATTACCGGAGAAGCAGATGTCCGCTGATCGGACTTAATCAAGAGTTAGGCGGTCGAAGGTGTCGCCACCCTGGTCGAACTGACAGTTGCGTAGCCTCTCGCGCCTAATTAGCTTCGCCGACCGTGGGCAATCCGGTGCGAAAGGCTTCCCAGGCTTTGGGTTCTCTTGCGCGGAGATATCCATGGTCCGCCTGGATTGTGGTAACGCAGAGCTTGTAGTGCCGGAAGGTGAGTTGCGCCAACTCCAAAAGGGAGGGGCCGCGACAGCTGGCTAACCTAGAATTGCGTCTTATTTCTCACTGAGAATAAACGGCTGAGTGTTCCGCACAGATGCGCTTGAAAACGTGGTCGTCTTCCTCGCCGTGAAAGCTGTTTAATGCGTACCCACAGAGCGTGTCCACCCCAAAGGTTCTGGCTACCTCGGCCCACAGTTGTTCAAGGCGAATCGCGGCGTCTGGCTTGCCTTGCGCCCACAAGAAGGGCGAACATTCTCCACAAGCCACAACGCGACAATGCTCTCGCTTCACGGCTTTGGCGGCTGCCTCAAAGACGCCACCCACAACCTCGACAAATCGAGCCGCGTCAGGCATGTCATAAACCATGAAGGTGGAGAGCGTTTCGGCAACATCCAATTGAATGTATCTCCCCTCTTGAATGGCAGCATCAAGATCCAAGCCGCGTGCCTTCAATCTCAGAACAAGGGCGTCCCGGTGTGGCTCGGCAATGACAGCGATAGCTGCATCACCGGCCTCGAGGGCAACTGCAATAAAATGAGCGAAGGCGTCTAGAAAAACTGCGCCATCAGAATAGAATTGAACCTCGTGGCGGTGGGCGGCTTTCTCTTCTGAGCTGTTGGTGAACTCATAGCCTTTCAAGCTGCTACTGACAAATTGCCTGCCCGCACAAATCGCGTCCACGGCAGGCAGCAGTTCGCGTCTAGCATCTATCTTACGAACGTAACCCAACGCCCCGGTGCCCAAAGCTGCGCGGACGATGTCGAGATCAGTGTTCTGAGTTAGAAAGATAATCTTGGAGTTCGGAGAGCGTTGTCGTATCTGTCGGGCGGCTTCGATTCCATTCACGCTTGGGAGACCAACATCCAGTAGAATTAAGTCCGGCTTCAGTTCTTCCGCCTTCTGAACAGCTTCTGGTCCGTCCGAGGCCTCGGCGATAACTTGCCAAGCGGGCTGAGCTTGAAGCAGCGACCGGACTTGGCGTCGCCAATCTTTGAAATCATCAGCTATGAGAATTCTGATTGATGCCAACGGTTGCCCTACCCCTAGGACCGAATGAAAATACCTCTTGATGGCCCCGCTAGGCAATAACACCCCCTGTGCAAATAAGTTGTTCAAAATTGAGCAGCCTGTACGCATAGCGCAAGCGGACAAGCGAATTTGCACGAAGGGCACAAGTCCGGTAATCCGGGATGCAGCGCCCTCCCACGGTACAGTTCCGAGTTGCTTTCTCAATCGGACCTAGGGGAAGCCCTAAATTGCTGCGCAGAAACAGGATTGTACAGACTGATGCTCGGTCACCGAATGGCTAGGAAAGGTGAAGCAAGCAGGGCCTTGGTTGGGATTCCTTCGCCGAGGGTTTCCCCCTCTCGGCCCGTGCGTCTATGGGGTATTCGGTGACCGTCCAAACTCCTTGACCGAATAATCCGCCTCCATCCCGGGACGTACTGCACAAAAACCAAAAACTGACCCGAATCGTCTTGGCCGTGCTCGGCTCCACGATTGTTCTGACTTGGCACTCACAATGGTAATCAGCCCCGCGGAGCGGCCCGCAGAGTCGAGTTTTGCAGCGAAAGTTCTACAAAGCGACAAAGGAATTTATCGTGATAGCGCTGTACCTCTGGTTGATTTTCGGTTTGTTCGCGCTCTATCGATCCGTCGTTTTGGCCGAGAATCATGTCCCCGCTGCAGAGGAGGGCTTTGCGCTCGTCAACGCTCTCGTGCTTGGGAAAGTTGTGCTTGCAGGAAGAGAACTCCATCTGGGCGATCTTCGCAATGACGCGCCACTCATCTACCCGACGCTTGTGAAGTCGGCCCTTTTTTCTATTTTATTGACTGTGTTCAAATTTCTGGAAGCAGCTGCCATTGGCCTTTATCGGGGGAAATCTTTCGACGAAAGTTTTGGCAATCTTGGTGGCGGTACGTGGCAGGGGATTCTCCGTCTAACTTTCCTCCTGTTCGTGTTGCTCATTCCGTTCTTTGGATTCACCGAATTACAAAGGGCCCTCGGCAAGGGCAAGTTGCAGGAACTGTTTTTTCATCCGCGCCAAGTCTCGAGCCAGCCCTGATTTCTATGTCCGTTAGGGAAAACCCTAGTACTCCGACGAAAGTCGGCTCCGTACGATCTACAGCTGTGCGTTGCTGAAAGCCCTAGGGTTTTGCCAGCGCGCGCGATACCGCCCGTCGTGCAACCCCGAGAGCCAAATCAGCCGATTACCGCTATGACTTTCGCCGAGGCCGTCTAACGCAGCAAAGTGGATGGCAATCCTTCTATGTTCCAGCTCATCAAAACCATGCTGCTGATTCTTACTACGCTCCTTCCCGTTGTAAATCCTCTCGGTGGAGCTCCGATCTTTCTATCACTCACCCACTATTACTCGCAGGAAGACCGCGGGCTTCTTTCTCGTCGCATAGCGCTGAATGGATTCATGCTGCTCATCGGCTCTTATCTGATCGGGACGTATATTCTGGCGTTCTTCGGCATATCGCTGCCGGTTGTGCAAGTAGGCGGCGGACTCGTAGTCATTTCCGCGGGCTGGGCCTTGCTGAACGATAAGGATGAGGAAATCGTTTCTCGTCAGGAAGTAAGTCGAAGTGTAGAACTGACTGGTTTGTCTCTGAAGGCTTTCTACCCCCTCACGCTGCCTCTGACGGTCGGTCCCGGCACGATTTCCGTGGCCATCACGCTGGGTGCCAACGGGCCGCACCGCGGCCTGCCCTTGCTCTATGCGATCGTTGGAGCCGTAATTGGCTCGGTGCTGATCGCCGCCAGTATCTTTCTCTGCTACAGCTTCGCTGACCGGCTTGCCAAAGTGCTTGGCGCCACCGGCATGAGCGTTATCATGCGCCTCACGTCGTTTCTGCTGGTTTGCATCGGCGTACAAATCTTATGGAATGGCGTCTCCGCTCTGCTGAAATCTCTGCCCGGGCTGAATGGCTGATTCCGCACCAGTGGCTTATGTTTTCGCTCTGCTGTGTTGGAAGGTTAGGCCGCCCCTTCGGGCGATCTTAGGGATTTCCCTAGTTGAGAGGAAGCGATAGTAAACCTACGGTAAGTGGGAGCAATTGCTTTGTCGCAGCGAGTGAATCGTTAGCGGATCCGCTCCGAAGGTACACGATCGATCTCGACGGAAGTCACGGCTACCGTTTTCGCCCAGGAGTCCACATGAACAAATCTCTAAGTGTTCTTGTCTCTCTGTTTCTGGGTGCGACGGTTGCCTTCGCCGGCCCCAGTCCGCGCCCTGGAACCATCCTTTCCCAGACGTCTGTCGCGTGCGGCGCAAAGAAATCCAAGAAGCAGGACATCGATCTTTTGTGCCAGCAGTATGTGGTCCGTTCTGGCACCACTGACTACACGATTCGCCAGCCAAAACCTTCGGATCAGCACATCATTCCCTTGGACACTGCGGTCCAGTTCACGCTTGACAAAAATAAGATGAAATTCAAGTTCGATGGAAAATCATTCGAATTCATTGTCATCTCGCAGGCATCTTCTGCCGTCACTGCACCGGCGGTGTCTTCCTCTACTCCCTGAAATGCACTGCCCACTTTTCCGGTTAACCGGACGTACCAGGCGTTTCGGCTCCCATTATTTAAAAGTGAAGAATTACAGTCCCGTGGGGACGACATTCATGCAGTTGCCGCGGCCGATTCGCCGAAGGACCTAACGGCCGCAGCTTCGTCTTCCCGGACTTCAAAGACGGTGAGCAGCTTTCCAAGCTGCAGAACGGCCAGTACTTTTTTCGTAGGATTGAGCAGCTTTAGTTCGCCTCGTCGCTTTCGCACGCTAGCCAAGGAACCGATCAGGTAGGCAAAGCCCGCGCTGTCGATGCAACTGACGTAGGCGAGATTAAGTAGAATCCGATTATGTCCCTGGTTTAGCAGGCCGCTGATCAAATTGCTCAGCGAGGTACATTCTTCCCCGAGGACAATCTGGCCGCTGATGTCCACAATCGTGACGAAGTCCACTTGTCGGGTTGTTGTTTTCATTCTCATCGGTAATCTTTCTGCAACGCTTTAGATCAACAGGAACTGAGCAGCCTGTTCCCCCGCACACGAAGGCGAAGCATTGACCGAGAGCGAAATCCCAGTGGAACTTCTCCGTGGGCTGCCGAGCGGGCTGTACGTGGACCTCAATCCACGGATCCGCCTGACCGATAGTTGATGTTCTATCCGTTGTTTTTGTCGACAGGCAACTAGGGGTATCCCTAATGGTGGTCCGGAGTGAGCAAAAGTCCCGGTTGGCTAAGATCGATCCCGGCTCGAAAGACAAATAACACCATCAAGTTGTTTCTAGAACCGGAACGTTAACCCGGCAGTACCGTCAAATTGCTGGAGAAAAATGCTATCCCCTTTGGCCCAGCAACCAGCCCAGAACGGATTACACCAGATGCCTTCGGTTGCTGTAGTGATGTAGACAGGGGACCACTTCGCCTGAAGACGCAATCCAAGATGCTTGCTGAGATTGTATTTTACGCCCCCACCGAATGCCCACGCAAAGCGGGTAATACTACTTAGGTGACTTCGGTCGGGAGAAAGATTGGTGACGCCAGCGCCAAGGAGGATGAATGGACGCAGCCGGTCTTCGTTGTCCGTGAAGTGCACCAGGAAGTCTCCCAGGTATTGGTTGGTGTTGAGCGTGAACACCTTCCGGTCGGCGCCACCACTAATGGACTGAGCGAGGGCGTCGGCCTGGTTGTGGTTCCATGTGAATTCGACGCTCGTGCGCTTACCGATCACGTAGCCCCCGCTAACCCCGTAGTTCAGACCGTTTTGCAGGTCGATGCCGTTGTAAATGGTAGTCGAGAGATCCAGTCCACCGTTGATTTGTCCGCCGACGAAGGGCGTGATTTCAATACCCCTTTGGGCCCATGCCGTCGGTGCCGCCACAACCGTCCAGACAATTGCTGCCCATAGGAGACTCGTTTTCATCTTCGCCCTTCTACCGCACTCTTATTCCGGGCACAGAGTGCGCCGCGGTCCGTGTTTCCCAGAAAACAGTAAGTTGTCCCAGCCCCATTCATTCAATCCGATGAAGGTTCGCCAATAGTGTCGATTGTTCTGAAAGCATCAGTTCGTTTGTGTTTAGCGCCTGCCTATTGGTTAAGCGGACTTGTCACGAGTTAGAAGCGTGGGGGTGCGCCGCGCCGTTGGATAAGACGGTCTGAAGACAACACTAATTTTGACCGGATATAGGAACAACTAGGGGAAGCCCTAGCGCTACGAAGGAGGACCCGCCATGTCAGCAAAACTTGCCCAAAGGACGACCACCGACCTAGGACCCGCCCGATAGGTACGGCCTGGAACGAACGGTGCCGTCTGCCACTCGACGATGTCTTGCGGAGAATCTAAAGAGGTGTCGATCCATCGACGCCACGAATGCTCATCGCAGTCGACCGGCTGGAGCTCGAAATCAAGTCGTTCCCAATAGCTATTGAAGATGAAGTAGACACGCATACCCTGCATCGGCAATTCGGCGCTGAGCGCTATGCTATGCGAGTTTTTGCCCCAGTCAGGCTCGTTGAGCTTCACCCCGTGCCAACCACCAATTCCTTTGCTGATCAATTGAGTCAACGTCAACCGCTGGCGCTCGGCCTCCGTCCCTCGCAATAAGCGCCTTGCGGTGAGTAATCGGACAAACCGAAGTACATCCGCATGCCTGGTGAGTAGGGACCAATCGAACCAATTGGCGTCGTTATCCCGGCAGTAAGAATTGTTGTTGCCGAGTTGCGTCCTACGCACTTCATCACCCATCAGCAACATCGGCAAACCTAGAGAAAGCAAGGTGGCAGATAGGAAATTCTTTACCTGACGATTTCGGAGTTTTTCGACCGCCGGATCGTCGGTCGGGCCCTCGATGCCACAGTTCCAGCTTCTATTGTCGTCCGCGCCGTCTCGATTCTCTTCGCCATTAGCCTCATTGTGCTTGTGATTGTAGGAAACCAGATCGTTAAGTGTGAAACCATCGTGACATGTTACGAAGTTCACGCTCTGCTCCGCCTCTCGTTCTTTGTGGCGATAGATTTCCTGGCTACCGACCAAGCGATCAGCGAATTTCGCCAATGAGCCTTCTTCGCCCCTGAAAAAACTCCGTGTATCGTCACGAAATCGTCCGTTCCATTCCTTCCAGCTGTCTCCAATAAAACTACCGACCTGGTACAATCCAGCCGCATCCCAGGCTTCCGCAATTAGTTTTGTCCCCGCGAGAAACGGATCGGTCTCTATATCCCACAGAATCGGGGGATTGGACATCAAGTGACCGTTGGAATCGCGAGCAAGGATCGAAGCGAGGTCGAAGCGGAAACCGTCCACATGCATCTGCTCTACCCAATAGCGGAGACTGTCCACGATCAGGCGGCGTACGATGGGATGGTTGGAATTGAGCGTATTCCCAGTCCCGCTATAGTTGGCGTAGCGCGAGCGGTCTTGATCGAGGACGTAGTAAGTGGGGTTGTCTATTCCGCGGAAGCAGAGAGTTGGCCCGGCATGATCCCCTTCAGCCGTGTGATTGAACACAACGTCTAAGATGACTTCGAGACCTGCCCGGTGAAACGCTTTGACCATGTCGCGGAACTCGTCAAGCGGGCCGAGGGGATCCTGGCGCGAGCTGTATGCGGAGTGAGGTGCAAAGAATGAGACAGGTGCATATCCCCAGTAGTTGACAAGGCCTGCCGGGCAGTCCTGTTCGTCAAATTGGAAAACAGGTAAGAGTTCGACTGCAGTGATTCCGAGTTGCTGTAGATATGGAATCTTCTCGATCAGGCCGCGATACGTTCCTCGGGTCCTCTCAGCCACGCCGGAATTGGGATGACGCGTAAAGCCGCGGACATGCATTTCGTACACGATTGTCCGCGATGATGGCAGCCTCAGGGGAGTGTCGCCCTCCCAGTCGTACGTCGTTGGGTCCGTTACAACACTCTTCATTGCCGCGGCGGTGTTCTCTCCGGCTTTGAATGCCGCGTCACGTCTGTAGTCATTAGGCACAACGATTCCGCGGCCATAGGGGTCCAACAGAATTTTGTCGTGATCAAAGCGCAACCCATTGCTTGGATCGAATAGCCCGTGGACTCTATACGCGTAAATTTGTCCGGGCTGGAGATCCGGCACGAATGCGTGCCAATAGTAGTACGTGCGATTCAATGAAGGATCCATGGTCATCACACGCGATGGCCGGGGATCGTCTTGTCGATCGAACAGCAGTAGGTCCACACCCAAAGCTTCACGGGAGAAAATGCTGAAATTTAAACCGCCGTCGCAGACTGTGGGGCCTAGAGGAGCGCTTCGCCCGTAATTCCCAGCAGATTTTATGTCTTGATCACTACGCGTTTGGGACATGGTTCACCTGAGGACTCTTAGCACCTTGCAGCGGGGACCCTTGACCGGAGGAATCATATATTCCTCTCGATCGTTCCGCCAGCGTGAGGTCTGCACGAGAGCGCCGACGCGCGGCGGGACAAATTCCTCCGTGAGGCCAACCGCCGTGAAAAGTCCGGGCAGTCGTTGCATGACCTCGAACAGCGCGGAGATTCGACCTCATGGCGGTGGACGGAATTTGTCAGCTCAGGTGTCGGTGAATGGGTGGCCTTTTACGCTGCTACTGACAAATTGCGCACCCCCAAGAACTGCCTCCACGGCGAGTAGTAGTTCGCATCCGGCATCTATTTTAAGAACGTAACCCAGCGCGCCCGTGCCCAGAGCTGTCCGGACGACGTCGAGATCATTGTTCTGACTTAGAAAAATAATCCTGGAGTCGGGGGAGAGTCGTCGTATCTGTCGGGCGGCTTCGATTCCATTTAGTTTGGGAAGACCGATGTCCAGCAGAATTAAATCCGGCTTCAGTTCATCGGCCTTCTGGACCGCTGCTAATCCCTCCGACGTCTCGGCGATGACTTGCCAAGAGGGCCGAGCCTGAAGCAGCGAATGAACTTGGCGTCGCCAATCTTCAAAATCATCAACTATGAGAATACGAATTGATACACTCCATTTCTGTTCTTGTATTCGAACGCGGGGTGTGCAAATTAGTTGCACTAGCATCCATGTTCCAGCGCCCATGAAGGGTTGAGAAGCTGCTTGAACTGCAACGGTAAAATTATCCCACGCGAAACTGAACACATCGTTGCATCCGAGCAGCCTTGAACTTGCTCCAGGGCAATTACCTGGAAAAAACGACAGGAAACTAAAGCGCACTGATCGGACATTCGGAGCGCCGGTACTCCAGACATAAAAAAGGCGACTGTCGTAGACAATCGCCCCGTCCTTTATTTTCGCCAGGGACTATGCAGATGCAGCTCGCGTGCTGAGGAAGTCCTTGGCCTTGGACATCTCCGTATCCCATTTCGAAAGCTGATCAGGCGTCAAGAACTTTTCAAGTTTCTCGCGCCCGACGCTTCGATTCTTAGCAATGTATTGGAGAACGTCTTCTTTCGAGACGTTTGGGTTCGTTTTTCGATATTCCTGTAGCTTTTCATATTTCTCAGTCAAGAAGGTCCGGAGACCCTCTTTCTGCTGGTCGGATAGATTTAGTTCAGAGCCGAGTCGTTTCAATTCAACTGCGATGCTGTTGAGTTCATCTGGAGTCATTTTTATCACTTTCTTTCTGGGCGGGTTTTACGTGTTTCGAGGGATTGTCTGGTGGGCGAACAGTCAAACTGCAACTGTCAGTCTGTATCGAGAGGAAATTCCTCCCTCTTGATACTCGCTCACCGTAGTTGAGTGCGGAGTAGCCGTCAAGGAGAAAACGAGTGGAATGCAAATCCAGATTCTCTTGCGCGCGAATCGTCGGCCTAAGAGGGGGTTTTGGCAGTTTGAGGGGACTTACCGCCAAGTGCGACGCCGAACCTCGATTCAAATGTCAGCCGGGAATCGTCGACAATCAATTGGGGAAAAGCACTCCATCGACTAGCACCTCTAGAGAGATTTGCAAGGTGAGGCCCGCATCCAGTGAGGGCTGGAGGTAAAGATGGTGAAACTCTTCCGGATAGTCTCTGGTTCCTGAAAAGATGCAGGCTAGCATTTGAATTTTCACATCCGTGTCCTCGTCGATCGTGTCAAAACGTTCGTCGATATCCTCGAATAATCCTGCGGTGTCTGGGTTACTCCCAATGCGGGTCTTGCGGTCCTTCATTTCCTTCTTCTCTTTCTGAGCGGTGAACCTCTCTACGGCTCCCAAACAATTGTCACAAAAGAAATGGACCGTGTCGTTGCCGAACAGCAATCCTGAGGACCGTTCAAGCCCCACCATGAACCGCAACAACCGTGCCTTTAACGCGCTTATCGGCAGCTAACCCCTGCGTCCCCCGAGCCCTCCATCTAGATACCGGCGCCTCTTCGAGAAACATTGGCGCTATTTGGATTCGAGCACTTCGCGATGGTTCAGCTTCTGGGTGGGGCGATTATCGTGTGGATACAGCTTAGTGATGGTAGCCAATTGTTCGTCAGACAGGCTGGATGTGGACTTCAAAACATACCAGGGCACTCCCTCTGTGCAGGGCGGCGTGGTGAGCGAGCCGCTATACGTGTAGTAACCGCGTTGTGTGGGTAAGAGTTCCTCTACGTTCACAGAGACCGTAGAAGTCTCGATGGTTTTGTCGAGCTCTGGAGGAATATTCTTCCAAAGAGTTTGCAGAAGCGGATTGGGGGCGCCTGTCTTGAAGAGAATGGCTACGACGGCGAGGTGGCCGTCTGAGTCGGAATGGACAAGGTGCGCGACCATGTCGAAGCCCTTCCCGTTGACGTGTTCCTCGCTGGGGTGGTGGAAGTGAAATTGTTTGAGGGTATAGGTCTTGTCGCCGACTGTAAGAGTGCTACCCGGCGCGTAATTGATCATGATTGTGTGGCCGTTGTTGATCATGCTGAGAGGGACGGCTTCGTAGGCGAATCTTAGCTCAGGAAGGTCGGCGAGTTTAGCGTGGCTGATGTTGATAGGCGATTGGTTATGGCCCACCTTGCAAGTGGCGAACGCGGGATCAAGCGAACCCCAATGTTTCGGATCCCCGTTACCTTCGTAGCTCCAATGCGGGGCATGTGATTCCTGGGCGCAAGCGATCGCCGGAGCGAGCAAAATGCAGAGGGCCACGAAAAGACCCCATGTCTCCCTTGTAGTTAAACGAAAAATCATTGGAAACCTCGAAACGATAGCGCCCGAGCGGAGGGACGGGAGAAACTAATCCCACATTTTCAACTTGGCCTGGCTTTTCTCTCTTTCTTAATTGTTAGATTAAATGGGATTTGATACAACACGTCGCCATACCCGCGGAATTCTTGTGCAAATCCTGCAGCTTCCTGTTTAAACAAACCATTGGGCGCTGTGGAATTTGAGCTTGGAATGCGTTCATTTGCCCTTGTCGGACCCGCCTCCTGATTTGTTGGTGGGTGACTTTGCGTTCAGCACGGATAGCAGTTCGAGCGCGGAGGATGGCGGCGAGACTTCACCCTGGAGGACGATCGCTTTCGCAGCGACGTCTTTGCCATAGAGCTTGCGGTTGGCGCGGTTGTCGGGACGCAAGGTGGAACCGTCCAACGAGACACCGGCAAACAGTCCTCGAGCGCGTGAGTACGAAAGTATCTCTGCGCGTAGGAATAGATCGGTGGCGGCAGTTGATTCACGTCCAACGGGACCGCCGGCAGCCGACGCCGTAGCACCGAGCTTCACTTTGCTTGTCAATATGCTGCTGGCCGCACGGTCATTCATCAGGAGAAGAACAAAGTCCGTGGCCTGCCCGCCGAACTGCAATCCAAAACTGCCCCCGCCGAGCGCGATCATTGACGGAGCGCTCCACGGCCCTTGAAAACCGGGACCTCCGCGGCAAGTCATCACGCCGCGCCCGTAGCTTCCACCAACACCAGCGGCGAACTTGAGGGTTGAAGGTATAACGATGACGCATTCTGCCTTCTGTAGTACCGCGGCTGGTATGCCACTCCCCAGTTGCAGGACTTCCCTCATGACCATGCCGGAATTTGCTACTCGCTCGCTCTCCTTGGTGTGGGCCTCGATTGTGTCCACGGTAACCGCGACACCCGCCCCCCCGTTACTTACAACTCCGGAGAAATTTGCTGTCACGCGGTAGGTACCAACGGACTTTCCAGCCGTATAAAGGCCAGTTGTCGAGATGGAACCGCACTGCGGGCTGGGAGCGCAGTCCCAGGTCGCCCGGGAAGTTACATCGAGAGTGCTGCCATCACTCCAATAGGTTGTTGCCGCCATCTGCACCGTGGCTAACGTTGTGATGGTATAGCCTTCCGCCGTTTTGATCGCGTAGCCGGCTCCCGTGACGCAGACTGAGCTCCCGCACGGGCCTGAGCCGGTTAAGCCTGCGGGCGTGATCATGAAGGAGGTTGAGGCGGTCCCACCTCTGACATCGGTTACGGTCACGGTGGCCTGAACGCCAGTTATCCCTGTGGGCGTCCCATTTATCAAGCCACCACCCAAACCAGTGGACATCGATACACCAATTGGGAAGTCCCCCGTAAATGAATAGCTGTAAGGTTGCGCTCCTCCTGTCGGAGTCATTTGGCAATTCACGGCGAGGTACTGTTTAACCTGAGAAATGCAAGGCGGGGCGTACACGTTGAGAGGATTTGACGCGACAGTTGAACTGCCGTCAGCGGTTTGGCCGAAGCAAGCCGCAGGGAGGCAAAGAATGAAAAGTAATCTCAGCCGACGAGTTTGACGCCAGATCATGTTGCACCTCCAGCCCCTCTGGGGCAGGTCCGATACCTTGACTCAGGAAAACAGTCGCCCACATGGGCCGCAAAATTTACCTTGATAGCCTGACGGATAAGAATCCAAGGGCATACTAAGTTCCACTCGACCACCTCACAACTAGGAAAACCCCTAGCTACGCGTCGGTGACTTTGCCGGTGATTGCATTTTATCCGGCGGCGGCCGCTCGTCTTTTCGGCACCGATACGCGAATGTTGCGGAATATGAATAAATGGCGAAAAGGGACAAAATTTGCGACGAAGACATAATCTGCAGTTCGCAGGTTCCCAGTCAGACGCCTAATCTTGCACTCGCCTCGGGTCTCCTCGCGACTGACGAAAGGCAAACCATTTCCGTCAAGGTGCAGAATTTCACCTTCGGAGAGAAATGCGTCAATGGTGAATTGCTTTACGTTGGTTTCCGAGACACCGAACAAATGCAATGCGATAGGATTTGCGGCAATTAATCGGCGGTCAATGTTGGTCACCACGACGGCATCGACAGAGCTGGCCAGTAAGTCCCGCAAAACATTCTCTTTTGCGCGACGTGCATCCTGTAGGTGCCGGGATTTATCGAGAACATTCTTTCCGCGTGCGGTGAGCGGCTCCAGCGTCTCCCGAAGACGTGCCGGGGCTTGTTTCAAAGCAACAAGGAGTTGTGAACTGGATTTGGCAATTTTGGCGTTCGTCACAGCCACTGCATCGAGAAAGCTTGCCAGTATCTCCGGTATTTTCTGGAAGGCACCCATTCCGCGTTCCGTGAGTGGGTTCAGCACCCGCCGAAGGTGCAGCCTCGCTTGTTTTATAGGGACAACGAGTTGCGAACTGGATTTGGCGACTTTAGCGCTCGCCACAAGGACTGCATCGACGGAGCCTGCGACTAAGTCTCGTATTTTCCGGGCGGCGTTCGTTGCGCGTTCGGTGAACTGCTTCAGGAATCGCCAGATGTGTAGCGTCGCTTGTTCCAAGGCGAAGAAAAGTTGCGAACTGAATTTAGTGATTTCCATGGCGCGGCACTATGCAGTCAACCTTAAACTCACAAATAGCAGGCCTAGTCCCATTAAAGCTGTTATGGCAAGTGCCGAGCCTAACAGGGCTAGTCCCATTAGGGCGGTTATCGCAAGAGCCGAAACCAGCGCCGCGAGAACTTCCAGAATCGCCTTGGAGCTCGCGTTTTGAGGTGGGCCGACTTGGCTTCGCATTTCATCATCTTCCTTGGAGGGGACAGGCGGCACTCCTCGAGGAAACGTCTAAGCTTGGAGGCGAATACCCATTTGTCCTTTTTCTCTCAGGCTCTTGGAACCGAAGGAGGAAATGGGCTGCCGCCTCTCCGCCCAAGAGCCGACAGCAGCCCAACCGTTCGAACAGTTTTGGGTTACTCCCGATTTCGGTATTTACAGCGACCCGGTCCCCACTGCCACTAGGGATTTCCCCAGTGGGCTAGGATTTATGGCTAAGTCCAAATTTCCAGAACGAACTCGATACCTGCGGCTCGCTGGCGAGGATCGGCGGCGCGGAAGGTATGACATCGATCCAGGCCTTCTATGAAGTCCACTCAACCGTTAAGGGCAGAATTGTCAGAACGCAAGCTTTAGCGCCAGTTGGACAACACGCGGGTTGACAGCAGTGCTGGTGATAACGCCGAACGTCGGTGAAGTGAAGTTCGTATCCGGGTTGGCAAACTGGGGATGATTCAGCGCATTGAAGAACTCGGCTCGAAATTGAAGACTACTTTTCTCTACGGGCCAATTGGTGATCGCAGTTTTTGACAGTGAGAGATCCAGGTTCGCTTGACCGGGACCGTCTACAATTCCGGTCTCACTGTTCCCAAAAGCCGTTCCGATGCCATCCGAGCCAATAATTGGCGGACTCGTAAAACAGGAGGCATTGAAATAGCCTCCCAATCTCGACTCTACCGAGCCTCCTTTGACAAGTTGGCTTTTCGAGCAGGTTCCGCTCAGTTGCGCTCGGTCTTCGCTGATCCCAAACACGTTATTGGCATTGGTGTCGGAGATGGTGAGAGCACTGCCGGATTGAATCGTAACTACCGCAGCGACGTCCCAACCGCCGAGAAACGCCCGTTCGAGTCCGGCTGATGGGTTGGGGAGACTCCACGTTGCGCTTAGAACGAACCGATGAGTCCGGTCGAAGCTGGCGCGTCCCCAGCGCTGTTGCGGGGAGTTTTGGTCTCCGAGCGTCAGTGCATTTCCTGACGACGTTGAGTTAATGTCGGCGCCATCGGTGTCCAGTGCCTTTGAGAAGGTGTAAGAGGCGAGGAATTGAAGACCGTGGTCCAAGCGTTTGGTCACGCTCACTTCCAGTCCGTTGTACCAGGAACTGCCCTCGGACTCCATTTCGACAAGAGAGTCCGGAGGCACTCCGGGCACGGGAACTCGCAAAGAAATATTTGCGACAATATCCGTTGTCACCCCCCTAATTGGATTGTTCGGAGAGGCTGATAGGGCTTGATTCAGGGAACGTTGACGCACCAAGTGTATTCCACGGGTGCCTACGTACCCGACTTCCAACAACCAACCTGGATGGAGCTCCGTCTGAACGCTTAGTGAATATTGCTGCACCATCGTGGGTCGAAAGCCGGGGGCGACACCGTAAATGGTCGTGGCGGTAGTTGGTGAGTAGGCGGGAAACATAGGGAAGGACTCCGGGGTAGGAAACGGCTGCGCGAAAGGCGACTGGAAAGTCGCACCGGCATTTGACTGACCGCTGTTCAAACGAAAATCAGAATACGGAGCGCCGAATACGTTTTGATAAAACGCTTGGCCGGTTGGCTGGGAGTAATAAATACCGTAACCTCCCCTAAGTACCAACGCGCTTGACCTGGGCAATAACTGCCATGCAAACCCGATTCGTGGAGCGATCGTATTTTGTCCCTCACCATAGTTCCCAAATCGATTGTTCGCTCGAGTGACACCGGGCGGGAGCGTACTGGAGAAGTTGGAAGCCACAATATAACCCGCGAGGCTTCCGCCAGGCGGCGGGTTGGCACCGGCCCTGCTGAAATCGAAGCTCGAGTTCCTGCCCAGTTCGTCTCCGAACTGACCGAGGCGCTCATATCGAACGCCAATATTGAGGGTTAAGGACTTGCCAACTCTATAGTCATCCTGTGCAAATCCTGTACCTTCCCACGCCCGGTAAGCTCGATATGTCAGCCCGAAGTCATCAAACGACGCAAAAACATTGCTAAATTCCGTGCCGTTGCCGTTCGCATTCAGGCCCAGCAGAAAATCCGGCCAACTGAGAAACCGCACGAACGACCCGAGTCCTATTATGTCGATATTGTCTTGAAATCTGGTTATCGAACCACCGAGCCGGATGGTGTGAGCTCCGCGGACAAAGCTGAGATCATCACCAAACACAAAACTGTTTTGAGTTATCGTGCGCGGAAATCCCGATGCGAAACTGACCGAACCGGCAATATTCAAGCTGGGAAGCTCATTGTTGTAGTTCATCTCTCCTTCGGCAACTCCAACGTCTGACCAGTTGAATGGGGTTTGGGCTTCCGAGCTAGCCCTCGTTCGGACGTAGCCAAACTTTGCCTCGTTGAGCCAGCCGTTGCGGAAAGCATAGGTATGGGCGATGGAGAGGACTCTAAAGCCAGAATCACTGGGACTCGGGAATCCAGGAGTGTTACCCGCCGGGTTGAGCCCATTTCCGGGAAACGTGATGGTCTCATCATCATCAGCAAGAAAGAAACGAGCGGAGAGTTTGCTGTTAGCACTCGCGAGGTAATCAGTGTTGGTCAAGAACTGATTCTCGTTAAAGTGGCAGGGTTCCACAAAAACCGAAAAACCCTGCTGTGCGAATGGTTTTGTTGTTTCCACCGTTTGCGGAGTCGGAATCAAGAAAGATCCATCGGGAAGTTTGAGATTCAACAAGTTCAAAGCCACCGGGTTAATATTGGAACCGTCCGCTTTTAGGGCGACTCCCCCCAACGCCCCTGTCATCCCGCCAAACAGCCTCCCGAGTGCCGCTGGAGATCTATCGTTGGTTAATGGCGGCTCGCTTAAGCTGGAGGTGCAGGCAATTCTCGACTGACCAGCTGCAACACCATTAATCTGACGCGTTCCTTGATACGAGGCAAAGAAGAGCAATTTCTCGTTCTTTATCGGTCCGCCAAATGCAAACCCAAACTGGTTCTGCTTGAGGGCCGGGCGCGGCTGCTCGGCTTGGTTGAGGAAGAAATCGTTTGCATTGAGAACCTCGTTCCGAAAGAATTCAAAGACTGTGCCATGGAAATCGTTCCCGCCCGTTTTTGTGATCAAGCTGACGTTGGCACCTGCGTATCGTCCAAAACCTGCATCGTAGAGTCCCGTCTGTACTTTGAACTCCTGTATGCTGTCGGGGTTAGGGATAGGAATTCCTCCGCTACCCGCAGCACTTCCCTGTACGTCACTGACGCTTATCCCGTCGATCTGAAAGTTGTTGTCATAGGAGCGAGATCCGTGCACGAAGATCCCGTCATTGGATTGGGCGATCTGAGACAGCGCGGTTCCACCGAGCCCGAGTTCTCCGGCGTTGTACACCCCGACAGCCACACCAGGAGAAAGCCCCGTTATTTGCGCGAAGTTTCTCGTCACTAGGGGTAGGTCGCGGACTGAGCTTTCATTAACCACTCTTCCCAAGGACGCGCTGTCGGTTTGAGCCATCACCGTCTGGGAGGAGACCATTACACGCTCGTAGTGTGTTACAAGTTGCAGGCGCAGTACGACTCTGAGCGTTTCGGTTAGAGGTATGTGCAGTTCCGTGAGGTTCAGGGTATCGAAATCGGCTTTGCTGGCCTGTAGTTGATACGCGCCAGGGGGTAAAAGAAGAAAACTGAACCTTCCATGTTCGTCGGAAGTTGTGGACTCGGTGCGGCCTGTATCGCGGTAGTTTAGGAGTAAGACGACGCCAGGCAGCGCGTTACCGGATGGGTCTAGTACCATTCCGGCCAGCGCACCAGTGGAGGCTGTTTGCCCGTATAAACAGGTACTAAGCAGAGTTGCAATGGCCATTACGCTGGCCGACACTATGCACAGCCTCTTATGGCGGTTGAGTTGTGAACCCTGACTCATCGGGGCTGCCCCAGATCACAGTAGTGGGGAAAATATTCCCGAGTCTCGCAGTCGCGCGAGGAAGTACCACTAAAACCGTGGGGATACTAACGTAGGGCCGGAGTTCCCACCAGGGTTATATTTTTTGGCGATTAAACACTTTTCTTGTTCGATGGGCATGTTCGAGCTGTCCAGCAACGATATTCTTCAGGTGACCTAGAGTTAGACTTGAGTCGGGAATGGCCTTGCAGGTTTTTTCCTGTTGTGGAGCGCAGCTTGTTGGGTGAAATTGGACACCTTCGTGGGCTCGACTCCGACCGTCATCCTCGCGGGCGGCCAGGGCCGGCAATGCTTATCCTGTTGCTAATTGCCATTGCGACTTCTCTTTTTCCTCAAACTATTGGATCTCAGCAGACCAAGCAAGTTCGGCGGGTCCTCATTTTCAATGACTTCAACTCTATTTCGTCGCCAGGAATTGCGGCTCTCGATCGGGAGATTGTCACTGGTCTAGAGAATTCTCGATACCAGATCGAACTCTATGACGAAACCATCGAAGCTACACTGTTTCCAGACGAGGCTTCCCAAAAGAAGTTTCACGAATGGTACATTCGTAAATACGCAACCCGCAAGCCGGATGTGATCATTACTGTTGGACCTAGGTCTCTCAAGTTTATGGTCGAATCGCATGAAACGTCATTTCCGAACACTCCAGTCGTCTTCTGCGGCACTACAGAAGAAATGTTAGACCAGTTGAAGCCCGACTCTCATTTCACCGGTGTTTGGGGAGTAGCACAGCCCGAAATGACCCTGCTCGCGGCGCTGCACTTGCAGCCCGATACGAAGCACGTGGTTGTCGTAGGTGGTGTCGGAGCTTTTGACCGGTCCCTTGAAGCCGGGACTAAGGAAAGTTTGCGGAAGTACGAGTCGCAGTTCGAGTTCACATATCTCACGAACCTGGACATGCCCGCGCTCCTTGAACGGCTAAGGCGGTTGCCGAGCAAGACGATCGTCTATCACACGTCCATGGTGGAGGATGCTGCGGGGGCGCACTTTATTGACGCATCCCAATCCGTTCCTATGCTTGTCGACGCTGCGAATGCGCCCATCTTTGTCACCGATGACGTTGATATCGGCAAGGGAACTGTGGGCGGCTATGTGGTGAGTTGGGCTGCAGACGGTAAGGTCGCTGCTGGGATGGCGGTTAGGATGCTCGACGGTGAGAAACCGGAGCAAATTCCCTTGGTGAGAAATAGCGACGTCTATATGTTTGATTGGCGAGCTCTGCATCGGTGGGGCTTCAAAGAAAGCGACCTTCCAGCCGGAAGCACAGTGATTTTCCGCGAATTGTCGATATGGGAACGCACCAAATGGATCTGGATCAGTGGGCTACTCGTAATTCTCGCCTTGTCTCTTCTTTCGATCTACCTTCAGGACAGCCGAGCGGAGTTGAGGAAGTCGCGAAACACCCAGGTGCAACTCAGCGACCACCTGATCAAGGCGCAGGAGAAGGAGCGAAGCAGATTGGCGTCAGAACTACACGATGATTTTAGCCAACGCTTGGCCCTGCTTGCCTTCGGATTGCAGAATACTGCGGAAACACTTCCTGATTCACCAGATACGCTGAAACAGACACTCGACGAGTTCAGGCAGTCAATTAGTGAGCTTGGCGACGATCTTCACGACTTGTCGCATCGATTACATTCGTCGACATTGGACACTTTGGGATTGGTCACTGGATTGAGGTCTCTGTGTCGAGAGTTTGGCGCCAGGCAAGGTATAGAAGTCGATTTCACATCCGAGGATATTCCGCCCAGCATTAGGCCTGATGTTGCTTTATGTTTGTTTCGCATCACCCAGGAAGGACTCCAGAATGTGAAGAAACATAGTGGTACGAAAAGGGCTCGATTGAGTTTGTATCATGTTGGCGGCAGATTATTCCTTTCTTTGTACGACGAGGGCACGGGATTCGATACGAACAGGATGGAAAAACCTGGGCTGGGATTACTCAGTATGCAAGGACGAGCACGCCACTTAGGCGGAGAATTCGAGATTCATTCGAAGCCTGGCGAAGGAACGCGAATCGAGGTGTGGGTGCCGCTGGAGCCGGTCGCAGCTCCATTAGACGTTTGAGTCTGCGTGCGGCCGCGCAATATGGCGCGTTCACGCCACTGTCAAGGTTCGGCAGTTAAAGAGTGCGGTGAAACACATCGCGCCACAGTTTTTAGATGGTCCCCAAGGAGAGCCGAAAAAACTTTGCCGCTGGAGGGACAGGCCTCGGGTTTTTGGGGTGATTGTCAGGTCCCGAGTCCTGTTGTGTGTTCGGGGGCGGCAGGGAGGGCCAGCCGCTTCGGTGTGACCTGTGGATACCTTGATAAACTCAGCAGATAATCTCAACAACTGGGGAAATCCCTAGCGAGGCGTCCGGCATTTTCCGAACGGATCCATCTCTTTACGAGCTCTACCATTACACTTCACCCGCACAATGAATCGTAAATTGCAAATTCTCGCCTGCCGGTTTCAGACTTAGCCCCGTTCCCATACAACTGGGGAAATTCCTAGTAGCGGCAAAATCAGCTTCGGTCATAAATTCCTTGCGCCGGACGTGACTGCCGGATCGCTGGTAGTGTGACCGCGGAGAATCTTCTTGGGCGGAGAGTCGATGAGCGTTCAGCAAGC
>Ga0210399_10001096_pt1 | contig 21174 bp, 16 predicted proteins | sample IncBWC14MmetaG_FD_150865 | JGI IMG/M metagenome (GOLD analysis project Ga0210399, IMG submission 150865) | Forest soil microbial communities from Barre Woods Harvard Forest LTER site, Petersham, Massachusetts, United States - Inc-BW-C-14-M | ecosystem: Environmental > Terrestrial > Soil >... | reverse complement strand
GCGGCAACCGTGTTGCCGCATTTTCTTTTTGCGGTCGTGAACACGGGGAATAGGCCGCCTGAATTCAGGGTAAAACCTGTCGGGTTATCGTCCCTATTGAGTACCCTGGAATCAACACCCAAGGGACGACTCGTAACTGTTGATTCTAAACAGCTTACAGAAAACTAAATCCTTTAGAAGCACACTACGAAAAATCGGGGGGTGGTTATGGTTGATCAGAACTCCAGCGCGAACTCGCCCGCCAGAGGTTCTGTCGAATTGGGCCGCCAGCCCGACATTCGCCCCTATCGCGGCAAGCGCCCACAAATCGCCGCATCCGCCTATATTGACCCCTCCGCCGTTATCATCGGCGATGTGGTCATCGGCGAAGACTCGAGCGTCTGGCCCTGCACCGTGATTCGTGGCGACGTGCACCACATCCGCATCGGCGCGCGCACCAACATTCAGGACGGCTCTGTGCTCCACGTCATGCGCGATGAGCACGCGCTGGTACTAGGCGACGACGTGACCATCGGCCACTGCGTCACGCTGCACGGCTGCACCATCGAATCGCGCTGCCTGGTCGGCATGGGAGCCGTCATCTTGAACGGCGTGCACATTGGCGCCGGCAGCATCGTCGCAGCTGGCACGCTCCTTCTCGAAGGCGCCAAAATTCCACCCGGCAGCCTGGTCGTAGGCCACCCCGGCAAAGTCAAGCGCGCCCTGACCGGCATCGATCAAGCCTCCATAGACGCCTACGCCCAGCGCTACGTCGAGTACAAAGATATTTATCGGGAGGAACCCACCGAGTGAGCGAAGGCGCCGTAAAAAAGGAAGAAAAGCCGCGCAAGTTTCAAGCGATTCGCGGCACGCGCGATTTGCTGCCGCCAGAAACCGCTCTATGGACTCGTGTCGAGCAAACCGCCCACGAGGTCTTCGCAACGTTCGGATTCGGCGAAATCCGGCCCCCGGTTTTCGAGCCGACCGATTTGTTTGCTCGCGCCGTCGGGGGCGAAACCGACATCGTCTCCAAAGAGATGTACACCTTTGTCGACCGATCCGAAAAACTAGAGCCGCAGCCTTCCATCGGTAGCATGGACGTCTTCCTCGAGCAAGTGAAGCGACTCTCCAAATCCGGAGAACTTCCGCAAGACGAGATTGATCTCGAGTTGGTCGAAAAGCAGTGGAAAAAAGTCGATGGGCTGCTGCAGGGGATTTCTAAGATTGAGGCGGGCTCGACGGAAATCTATACGCTCATTATGCTCTTTGAGGCCCTGCGGCTGGGAGGCGACGTCTCGTTAAGACCCGAGGCCACCGCGAGCGTCTGCCGGGCCTACATCGAGCACAACATGCAGCAGCTTCCGCAGCCCGTGAAGCTGTACTACATGGGGCCGATGTTTCGGCGCGAGCGGCCGCAGAAAGGCCGCTACCGCCAGTTTTATCAAATAGGCGCGGAGATTCTGGGTGGACCCGATGCTCCCGCTATCGATGCAGAACTCATCGAAATGTTGATGACCTTCTTCGGAAAACTCGGCCTCGAAGGAACGACCCTCGACATCAACTCCATCGGCCACGCCGCAGATAACTGCCGTCGCGGCTACGTTCGAAAGCTCAAGGCCGAGCTCGAAAAAGTGAAAGACAAACTCGGCGCCGACTCACAACGCCGCATCGAAACAAATCCGTTGCGCGTTCTCGACTCGAAACTGGAACATGAGCAAGCCATTGTCGAGCAACTTCCGCGCATCGCTGATAACCTCTGCGACGACTGCAAAATGCATTACGCCGCCGTAAAACGCGAACTCGCTCTCCGCGACGTTGCCTATCGCGAAAACTGGCGCCTCGTTCGCGGCCTCGACTATTACATGCGCACCACGTTTGAAATCACCGCGCGCGGCCTCGGCTCGCAAAACGCCGTCTGCGGCGGCGGCCGCTACGACGGCCTCGTGCAACTTCTCGGGGGACCGCCCACAAAAGGCATCGGCTTCGCCATCGGCGAAGACCGCTTGATCTTGTCATTAGAAGAGAGCGGCAAAGTGCCAGCCGCACCAGGTCCCGATGTTTACATCGCCTGGATGGGCCAAAACGCCTATGCCACGGCGATCCGCGCCGCCAGAGCTCTGCGCAATGCCGGCCTCCGCGTCGAGCTACCCGCCACCGAACTGAAATTCGGTAAAGCCCTCGAACGTGCCAGCAAGCTCGGCTCGCGCTTTGCCCTCATCCTTGGCGATAATGAAGTTGCCGATGGCCAGTGGACGCTGAAGACCCTTCGAGACGGTTCGCAACAGAAACTCACCGAACCAGCTCTGCTAGAATATCTGCTTAAGCCGTAGTGGCACAGGCTTCAGCCTGTGCTAGCCGAGTGATCTTGGCGGTTTGAAATTGCCAGGCACAGACGAAGTCTGTGCCACTGGAGGAGATAGAAACCTTGCTCGATCTTCTAGGCAACCTCGAACGCACACACTATTGCGGCGCACTGCGCGCCCCTGACGAAGGCCGCGACGCCATCGTCATGGGCTGGGTCTCCGGCCGCCGCGACCTCGGCAACTTGCTCTTCCTCGACATTCGCGACCGTACCGGCATCGTGCAGGTGGTATTCAACAAGGAGTCGCAACCCACCGCGCACGCCAAAGCCGAGCAGGCGCGCAGCGAATTTGTGGTCGCGGTCGAAGGCCAAGTCATCAAGCGGCAAAAAGCGAATCCCGAAATCCCGACCGGCGAAGTCGAGCTGATCGCCGCGAAGCTCCACATTTTAAACAACGCCAAAACGCCGCCGTTTCCCATCGAAGACGAAATCAATGCCGCGGAAGAGACGCGCTTGCGCTACCGCTATCTCGACCTGCGTCGCCCCAAGCCGCACCGCAACCTCGCGCTACGCCACAAAATCGTTCTGGAAATTCGCAAAACCATGGACGAGATGGGCTTCCTCGAAGTCGAAACGCCCATGCTCACGCGCTCGACGCCCGAGGGCGCGCGGGACTATCTCGTTCCCAGCCGCGTCCATCACGGGCAGTTCTACGCGCTGCCGCAGTCGCCGCAGATCTTCAAGCAAATCCTGATGATTGGCGGGCTGGACCGCTACTTCCAGATCGTGAAATGTTTTCGCGACGAAGATTTGCGCGCCGACCGCCAGCCCGAATTCACCCAGCTCGACGTCGAGATGTCTTTCCCGCGCCAGGAAGACATCTTTCACGTCATCGAAACCGTCATGGTGCGCGCGTGCGCCGTCGCCGGCATCAAAACGCACGGGCCCTTCCCCCACATGCTCTACAAGGACGCCATCCGCAAGTACGGCAGCGACAAGCCCGACCTGCGCTTTAACATGGAGCTGCACGAAGTTACGGACTGCTTTCCGGAAGAAGCGAAAACCAAGCTGGGGATCGAAGGCAGCGTGTTTGCTCTCGCCGCTCCGGGCGCCGCCGGCTATTCGCGAAAACAGCTCGACGAGTTAACCGAAAAGGCCAAGTCCAACGGCGCGCGCGGCGCGTATTTTGTTAAAGTCGCGGTCGAAGGCACGACTTCGACCGTTGAAAAACTCGTCGGCGCAGAAAACGTTAAGAAACTCGCGGAGGCCTGCGGAGCAAAGACTGGCGATCTCATCGTCGCTGTAAGCGCGAAGCAGCAGATCAAAGGTACGGAAGCGGCCGCCCTCGTCGCCGGACAAGTGCGTTTGCAGCTCGGCGAAGCGCTTAATCTGATTGACCACTCCCAATGGAAATTCCTCTGGATCACGGGTTTCCCTCTCTTTGAATGGAGCGAAAACGACCAAGTCTGGGTCAGCGCCCAGCACCCTTTCACCGGCATCGTCGATGAAGACTTGGAAAAGCTCGAATCCGCGCCGTGGGAAGTGCGTTCCAAAGGCTACGACCTGGTCCTCAACGGCAACGAGCTTGGCTCCGGCAGCATCCGTATCCACCGCCAAGACATTCAGGAGCGCCTCTTCCGCGCGCTCGGCCTAAGCGAAGAGCAACTTCGCCGCCGTTTTGGCTTTTTCCTCGACGCGCTGACGTACGGCACGCCGCCCCACGGCGGCATCGCGCTCGGCATTGACCGTATCGCCATGCTTGTCGCCGGTGAAAAATCACTGCGCGAAGTGATCGCTTTCGCGAAGACTACCGCCGCGGTAGATTTAATGGCCGAGTCCCCGTCGGCGGTGGACCAGGGCCAGCTCGATCAGCTCGGCATCAAGCTAAAGTGATTTAGGACAGGAGTCTTGATGGATCGTCTCTGGGCCCTCAAGAACGATTTCGACCCAGTAGGGCGGATCTCTCTGGGATCGAGCGGTGCGGGTTTTTCTCTTCCGCATCACCCGATGCACGGTCTATCGATGCCCCTATTGCCGTTGGATCTTCCAGATCACTTGGGGCCATCGAATAGCTTGCTCGGTCAAGCAAACTGCTGGCGCTGCAAACGGCTGTTTTGAGATAGGGCCGGTTACCTCGGAGCCTTTCTCGTGATCGCTGGTCTGTACAGCCACGCGGTTGTAGACGTCCCTAAGCCTGCCAATGGGGGTGACCTTATCTTTTTCTTGGCGCTTGCTTTGCCAATCGGCTTGTGGTTTTGCTTACGTGGTGTGCAGGTGGCTCGGTCTGTTCACCGCTATAATAGTCGCGTTCCGTCGAGACCTTCATGAGCCGAATCAGGATATTGCCGGAGGCGGTAGCGAACAGAATCGCCGCGGGCGAAGTTGTCGAACGCCCCGCTTCGGTCGTCAAAGAGCTCCTTGAAAATGCATTGGACGCGGGCGCGAAAACGATCCGTGTTGAAACGGAAGTCGGCGGCAAGCGCATGATCCGCGTCATCGATGATGGGCACGGCATGAGCCACGACGACGCGTTGCTGGCCTTCGAGCGCCACGCCACAAGCAAACTGCGCTCCGCGGACGATTTGCTTTCCATCTCCACGCTCGGCTTCCGCGGAGAAGCACTCCCAACGATTGCCGCAGTCTCGCGGTTGCTTCTTGAAACGCGCGACGAATCGGAAGTCGAGGGCACGCGCCTTGAATTTGCCGGCGGAAAACTTGTCGGCGTAAAGCCTGCGGGCCTGCCTCCGGGAACAACCATCAGTGTCGCCGATCTTTTCTACTGCGTACCGGCGCGTCGACAATTTCTCAAATCAGATACGACCGAACTCGGTCACATCGCCTCGCTCGTCACGCATTACGCGCTGGCCAATCCAGACAAACACTTCGTCCTGACCACGCCGACACAGGAAATCATCAACAGTCCGCCCGCCGAGAAACTCGCCGACCGCATCTACCAACTCTTTGGCCGACAATCGATGGAAGAGCTGGTTGAAATTCCGCCAGCCTCGGCAGCATTTCGCGCGGCGATCACCGAGCCCGAACTCGAAGCCGGCGAAGAAAGCGCCACGCTGACGGTTCGAGGTTTCACGTCGCGCCCCGAGGTGCAACGGCCGAACCGTAATGGCATCTACATTTTCGTGAATCGCCGCCTGGTGCGCGACCGTTTGATTCTGCACGCGATTCACGAAGCTTATCGCAACATTCTGCCGCCCACCGTTTTTCCCGCCACGCTGCTTTTTCTCGAAATGCCCTACGACGAAGTCGACGTCAACGTGCACCCCGCAAAAATCGAAGTGAGATTCCGCCGCTCGCAATTCGTTCACGATTTCGCGCGTGATTCGATCCGCCAGGTGCTCATGAGCGTTCGTCCGGTTCCCAGTTTCGCCGCGGCCGCCACCGCAATTCCGCCAGGCTCGGCGCCTACCACGCCAGCTTTTTCTCCCGCGACCTTTGGCGCCGCCGCGGCTTGCGGCGCGCCGCGCGCCATCATCCCGGCGATCGAAGAGATCGCTCTCGGGTCAGGCGGCGGCTCCGACGGCGGTTTTGATTTGACAACCGATCTGCTCCGACCCGTCGAGCAACGATTTACGTTTCCGGCTGGTCGGGAGTCTTCCATCGAGTCCGGAGCGGCTTTCGGGGCGGCCGCGGCTGCTCCGCTACTCGGCGCCTCCAACTGGGCTGGAAATCTGGCTGCGCCTAGCGCCAGTGCGCCGGCCACACTTCCTCGGCCCGAGCAGATCGCCGACCTAAAACCGCTGGGCCAGGTGAGTTCGAGCTTTATTGTTGCGGTGAACGGCGAGGGTTTATGGCTTGTCGACCAGCATGTCGCGCACGAGCGCGTGCTCTTCGAGCAGCACCTCGACGCACGGCGCGCCGGGAGAGTGGAAGCGCAGCGCATGCTCATGCCGCTGGTGATCGAGCTTTCACCCCGGCAAATCGTGATTTACGAAAAAATTGCCGAGGAGCTGGCCGCGAATGGATTCGAAGTCGAGCCGATGGGGCCGCGCAGCGTTGCGATTCAAGCCGTGCCAGCAGGAATCGCGCCCGGAGACGCGGAAAAACTCTTGACGGAAATCCTTGACGGCATCGAGCGGGAGAACGCGGTCATTTCCATCGATACGTTGCAGGCCAAGATCGCGGCTTCGACCGCTTGCCATGCGGCGATTAAAGTGAATATGCCGCTCGATCAAACGAAAATGGAATGGCTGCTCGGCGCCCTCGCGAAAACCGATTGCCCCATGAGTTGCCCGCACGGACGTCCCGTCGTGCTGCGCTATTCCGTGAGAGAAATCGAAAAGGCGTTTCACCGGATTTAGACCCAGCTACCAGCGGGCGGGGCAAGCCCCGCCCCTACCAAGGAAGCCACCACGGAGGCAGAGGAAGCGATGACGGAGACGCAAAAGACAGCTGTTATTTTTGGGCTGGCGAACAAGCGCAGCATCGCATGGGCGATAGCGCAGAAGCTCGCACAGGCGGGATGGCGGCTGGCGATCACCTATCAAAACGAGCGGCTCGCGCTCGAAGCGAAAGATTTGATTGGAGAGTTGCCCGGAGCCACCGGATTCATGTGTGACGTTACCAAGGACGACGAGATCGCGCGGTTGTTTGACGAGCTGAAGGCCAGCCACGGTACTCTCGATGGGTTGGTGCACAGCGTGGGATTCGCTCCGCCCGAAGAATTGAAAAACCCGTTCCTGAATACAACCCGCGAAGGATTCCGCATGGCGCACGACATAAGCGTCTATTCGCTGATCGCCGTCGCGCGCGGCGCGGCGCCGCTCATGGCTTCTGGCGGAGGAATCGTCACGCTGACCTACTACGGCTCAGAAAAGGTTGTGCCGAATTACAACGTCATGGGCGTGGCCAAGGCAGCCTTGGAAGCGACGGTGCGGTATCTGGCCTACGATCTAGGACCGAGGGCCATCCGCGTCAACGCCATTTCCGCGGGGCCCATCAAGACGCTGGCGGCACGAGGCATCGCCAATTTTGGAGATATGCTCAGGACGCAGATCGAGCGCGCACCGCTGAAACGAAACGTTGATCCGGGCGAAGTGGGCTCGACGGCGGCGTTTCTGCTTTCTGACGCAGGTTCCGGGATTACGGGCGAGACGATTTACGTCGATTGCGGCTACAACATTATGGGTTTCTGAGTGCACAGGCACTCCTGCCTGTGCGGTTTTTCTATGCTCTTCGTGAGGGCGTGCGCACCAGGGCCGCCTGCGCTGTTTTGTTTTCTTGCGCCACGGATCGAACTGCGCACCGCCAGGAGTGGCGGTGCAACCAAAATGCCAAGACTCACGATTGCCATTGACGGACCTGCAGGCTCGGGGAAGAGCAGCCTGGCGAAGCGCGTCGCGCAGACTCTAGGATATTTGTACCTCGACAGCGGCGCGATGTACCGTGCGCTTGCGCTAAAAGCGCTGAGAGAGAAAGTCGCGCTGGACAATTCTCTCGCCCTCGAGGATCTCGCGCGTGGCACGCACATCGAACTGAAACCACCAACACCGGAACAGGAAGCCGCGGGATCGAAAAATCGTGTTTTTCTCGACACCGAAGAAGTGACCCAGGCGATCCGAACCGCCGAAGTGGCGCAAGCCGCGTCGCGGCTCGCTACCACCGCCGGAGTGCGAGAGGTCCTTGTTGCCGAGCAGCAGCGCGCCGGCGCCGGTGGAGGCGTGGTGATGGAGGGGCGCGACATCGGTACCGTCGTTTTCCCCCGCGCCGAGTTGAAGATTTTTTTGGAGGCTTCTCCGGAAGTGCGCGCCGGGCGCCGCTGGAAAGAGCACCAGGAAAAAGGCGAAGTGATGACCCTCGCGCAAGTCTTAGAAGAAGTTCGCGAACGCGATCGCCGCGACCGCGAGCGCAAGGTTTCGCCGCTAGTGCGCGCGTCCGACGCCGTGCTGGTGGACAACACCGCGATGGATGTCGAAGAGACCGCGCGACTCGTAGTGATGCTGGCGCGCGAGCGCGAAAAGGAATTGTCCACAGCGGCGGGCAGGGAACTGTAGTTCGGCTTCCGTCGACGCCCTTGACCCAAGGCAGTTCCTCCGACAACTCGCACCTTCCTCGAATCAAGCATCGCGAAATAGCATGCCGCACCCGCTCACCGAACACAGTTTGCGACTCGGCACAAAACTCAAGGACGTGGTGTCTATTGAACGCACGGAGTTGAAGTGACGAGAGGGACGCATGGGCGACGGGAACATGCTGGAATTATGGCGTTCCATGGGAACGCTGTGTCATGGAGTTGTGATGGTGCTGGCGATTATGTTTGTGCGATCGGTAGGCGTCGGTGCAAGCCGCGCTCTCCGCTATCGCCTGGCACGCGAACAATCGAAAGCCTACATTGTGGAGACTATCGATTCCTTTCGCGACGGCAAACTGGACCAGGCGATTGTGGCAGCGGAAGGCAACAAAAGGAGTCACATTGCAAGCGTCGTCGCGGCAGGCTTGCTGGATTTTCAGGCGGCGCCGGAAGGAATGTCCGAACAGCAGGTGATCGAAGGCGTCGAGCGGAGCCTCGAGCGTTCCAGCGCGGAAACCACCGAGGAATTGAAGCGCGGCTTGAGCGGGCTGGCGACGATTGCGGCCACGGCGCCGTTTGTGGGATTGTTTGGCACGGTTATCGGAATCTTGAACGCTTTTCGCAGTATCGATGTGGCCCACGCAACGGCAATCAAAGTCATCGCCGGGTCGATTTCAGAGGCACTGCTGACCACCGCGATTGGATTGTCGGTCGCGGTCCCGGCCGTGTGGTGTTACAACCTGCTGACCAACCAGATGGATGCGTTTGGCGTCGAAATGCAAAACTGCGCGCTCGAGCTGGTGACCTATCTCCGCGCGCGTCAGGTGGGAGTGCAGAAGGACATGCGCGCGCCGATTATTTCTGCGTGAAGGATATCCCGCTCCGCGAATTACCAGAAATGTTTTGCGAAAGCCGGAGCACGGGAAGTGCCGAGACCCCCGGCGAGCACTAAGTACTTGAGAATTAACAGGTACCGCGAAAAATGGGCCAAAAATGAAGATTTTCAGAAATAGGGCTTGACAGAAAAACGGAGTTCGTTTACTTTCGGGGTACCTCAGTTGTACGCCTGCCTGACGGCGGGTCCTCACTGAGCGTGAAAAGCAAATATGAGACACGAAGACAAAAGCCAAGTCGAAACCGCACCAAGGCGATCGGGTCTCGTGGATTGCTTGTTCACGCGACTCTAAAAAACCGCTTAAGTCGTTTCGATCCAACAATATTCGTCGCCAAAGCACTATTGCTTTGCGGTGAAACTGTAGCTAGCTCCAAGAATTTCAAGCTACAGGGACAGCGTAAATCTCTTTTTATGACAGAAATGTTTTGCAAAAAGACTTGATCCCGGGATGGTGAAGTTCACGGTTACTTCTGTGGCAAGGCCGAAAGGCTCGGGTTCGAAGCCCGAAAGGCCGTGGGCGCCGATTCCTCCCGGAATTTTCAGCGGCTCCTGAGATGGTGGAGTGATGCGAACTTCAAAACGCGACGCTGCGGGTGTGCCTGGAGGAGAAGCAAAGAGGTAACGAAGTAAGGAGAAAAGAGAGACGGAAGAGTTTGCGGCGTGGTGAAGGCGCGGGTTACTTCGACGAGCCGATGGTCGTGGGTTCGATTCCCACCGGTGGCGCAAGCCGCCGCAGCTCAGTGGTAGAGCAGCGGAAAGAAAACGCCCGCGCCGCGGATTCCCGCCGCAAGAAGATGCCGGGATGGCGCGGAGGAGAGCTACTTCGTCTGCAAACGATGCGGGGCTGCTGCTCCGCAGCTCTGCTCGATAATTCCTCCCGGCTCGAATTTGCCGGCGCGAATCGCTGATCGGTGGGCGATTCGCGCCGTAGCAGGGGAAAAAGACGCGGGGCTGCGAAGACTTCGCTCTCCGCCATGGAGTTCGCTCGCGTCTGAAATAGTGACGCGAGGCGACGAGGTTGGACGTGGTGCAGGACAGGGTTACTTCGCCTGACACGCGGGAGGTTGTGGGTTCGAATCCCACCTGGCTGAGGTGAGCCAGTAGCTCAATGGATAGAGCACTTAATGTCCCTGGCCGGATGTTCCCGTCCAGCAGTTTTTTCTAGAAGCGGATTTGAGTCCGCGGAAAGAGGCCGTCAAATGGAGAGGAACATCAAGAAACGAGATCACCCCTAGTGTTGTGTCAGCACCGGGCCGCGGAGCGATGCTCCGCGCCGTAAACACATTCCGACTGCATGAGGCAGTCTTAGAAAGGAAAAAGCAGTGGGCAGCGATTTGCATCGGTACTTTTCCCGAATGGGCGCACGCCTCAAGGTTTTGGAGGGCGAGCCTGTGGGCCGCCGCTGGGGCATACGCCGCTCTCGCGAGGAAGCGCCGCGCATTGTTCTCGACATCCGTCGGGACAAACACGGTGAATACTTCGAGATTCGGACAGGACCCGGCAGCAGGCAGGAGATCGTCGTTCTAAACGTCCAGCCTCGGGAAAAGCATTTGCTTTTACTCAGCCGACAATTCGGCGAGCAAGGGCAGTTTCTGGCCAAGCAGAAGTTTCTGTGCGGCCACGACGAGCGGCATTGGTTTGTAGCAGCAATTCCAGAAAACGAACCAGTAAGCACCGTCGCGGGCGCTAAGATCGCGCTGAAGCCAGAGGAAGTCCGAACACGAGAAGGCCTGCTTGGAATTTCACGGAAAGCGAGCTTCCAGCGCAGGAATTCTGCCTTCATTCGCCAAGGGGAATGGTTTTTTGTTCCTGCGGCGCTCGAAGCTGATCCGCGACTCGTCCTCAAGAACGAGCCGCTCTCTCGCGGAAACGGCAGGAAGCCGCACTGGGCCGAGGAATGTTACCGGTCCGGCGGAGACACCGTGTACGTCTCGACAAGATATCCGTCGGGATTGACCGCCGAGGAGTACCAGAAATTGCCGGCGAGCGAGCGGAATGCGGGTTTCAACGTCATGAAGCGCGGTGCCGCGGTCTATGTGCGCGGGAAGATGTCGCATCCCGATCACGAGACCGTGTCACTCCATGGCTGGCATCGCGTGTTGATGAACACCGAGAACCGTTCGAGGGCAATGCGTTTTCTGGCGTTTCTCGACTAACGACCGGGGTTTGCGCCCGGAGAAGGATTCCGGGGCACAAGCCCCAGGAGAAAGGAGGGAGGTAGAAATGGTGAAGAGCAACGTATGGAAGCGAATGTTTCCGGTGCGGACGCACGAAGGGGCGGTGGCCCAGAAGGTCGACGCCAAGCGCGAACTTCGGCGCACGGTGCTGACGTGCCTGCTCTGGGAAGACGCGTTCTACCAGAAGGGCAACGACATTGCGAAGCGCATCGCGGAGCTTGTGGCGCAGAACAAGCCGGAGGATGTGGCGGCTCTTGCGCGCGAAGCCCGCGACAAGATGCAGCTTCGCCATGCACCGCTCTTTGTGACGCGCGAACTTGCCCGGCGCAAGGGCGCGGGACCGCTCGTAGCGGAGACGCTCGAACACGTGATCCAGCGGGCTGACGAACTCGGCGAGTTCGCGGCACTCTACTGGAAGGAGATGAAGCAGCCGCTGTCCGCAGGGGTAAAGCGCGGGCTGGCGCAGGCGTTCCAGAAGTTCGACGCCTACCAGCTTGCGAAGTACAACCGCGATTCGGTGGTGACGCTGCGCGACGTGCTGTTTCTCTGCCACGCAAAGCCGAAGGATGCCGAGCAGGAATTGGTTTGGAAGAAGCTCGTTGAGAACACGCTCGAACCTCCCGACACTTGGGAGGTTGCCTTGTCCGCAGGGAAGGACAAGCGCGAGAATTTCGAACGGCTCCTGCGCGAGGGGAAGCTGGGCGGCCTGGCCGTCCTGCGGAACCTACGCCTGATGCTGGCATCGGGCGTGGATCCGAAGTTGCTTCGCGAGCGTCTCGAGAAGGGCGTTCGGCGGGCGCTGCCGTTCCGGTTTGTGACGGCGGCGCGGCAGGCTCCGAAGCTCGAGGACGCCATCGAAGGCGCCATGCTCAAGGGCATTGCCGAACTCCCTAAGCTGCCGGGCTCGACTGGACTTGTCGTAGACGTGTCCGGCTCGATGGACGGCCAGCTTTCGGGAAAGAGCGAAACCACGCGCATGGACGCAGCGGCAGGACTCGCCATTCTGCTTCGCGAGAAGGCCGAAGAGTTTTCGGTCGCGACCTTCTCCGATGCGTGCGTGGAGCTTGCTCCACGGCGCGGATTCGCGCTGCGAGACGCGATCACGGGCTCGCAGGCGCACTCCGGGACGTACCTCAAGCGCGCGCTGATTGAGCTTTACGAAAAGCGAGGGTGGCGCGCGCTCGATCGGGTCATCGTAATCACCGACGAGCAGGCGCACGACGGCATTTTTCCGGCGTGGACGTCAAAGGCGTACGTGGTGAATGTGGCCCCATACCAGCACGGCGTGAGCTACGGCAACGGGTGGACGCACGTCGACGGATGGTCGGAGCGCATCGTGGACTATATTGCGGCGGCGGAGACCGAAGCTGCGGCGTAAAGCGCTTTCACAACAACAAGGGCAATACAGCCGGCGCAGTGGGGAAACCTGCTGCGCCGTATTCTTTGAGCGGAACGTGCCCGGAGAGTGCCGGAGTTTATTTCGCTCAGGTTGGCGCGGACATCGAGCCAAGAAATTCCGCATTGGATTTTGTTTTCGTGAGGCGGCTGAGCAAAAGCTCCATCGCTTCGACCGTTGAGAGAGGGCTCAAGACTTTGCGCAGCACCCAGACACGGCTGAGCTCGTCGGGCGGAAGGAGCAGTTCGTCCTTGCGCGTGCCGGAGCGCTGAATATCGATGGCCGGGAAGACGCGCTTATCGGCGAGTCGGCGGTCCAGGTAGATTTCCATGTTGCCGGTGCCCTTGAACTCTTCGAAGATGACGTCGTCCATACGGCTGCCGGTGTCGATCAGCGCGGTGGCGATGATGGTGAGCGAGCCGCCCTCTTCGACGTTTCGTGCGGCTGCAAAGAAACGGCGAGGGCGCTGCAAAGCGTTGGCGTCAATACCGCCGGAGAGGACTTTGCCGGAGGGCGGCGTGACGGCGTTATAAGCGCGAGCGAGACGCGTGACGGAATCGAGCAGCACGACGACGTCGCGTTTGTGCTCCACGAGGCGCTTGGCCTTCTCCAGGACCATTTCCGCAACCTGGATGTGTCGCTGTGGCGGCTCGTCAAAGGTCGAACTGATCACTTCGCCCTTGACGGTGCGTTGCATGTCCGTGACTTCTTCCGGGCGTTCGTCGATGAGCAGAACGATGAGCGCGACTTCAGGATGATTGGTGGTGATGGAATTGGCCATGGACTGCAGAATCATGGTTTTGCCGGTGCGCGGCGGGGCGTTGACCAGACCGCGCTGGCCTTTGCCGACCGGGCAGAGAAGGTCCAGCACGCGGCCCGTCATGTTCTCTTTGGTGGTCTCCATTTTGAGACGGCCCTGGGGATAGAGCGGCGTCAGGTTATCGAAGAAAATTTTGTTGCGCGCCACTTCCGGATCTTCAAAATTCACGGCTTCGACTTTGATCAATGCGAAATAGCGTTCGCCATCTTTCGGCGGACGCACCTGGCCGGAGACGGTGTCTCCGGTGCGGAGATCGAATTTGCGGATTTGCGACGGCGAAACATAAATATCGTCCGGGCCGGGGAGGTAGTTGTATTCCGGCGCGCGGAGAAAACCGAATCCGTCGGGGAGACATTCGAGGACGCCTTCAGAAAAGATCAAACCATTTTTCTCCGTTTGAGCGCGCAGAATCTGGAAGATCAATTCCTGTTTGCGCATGCCGCTGGCGCCGGGAATGTTCAATTCCTTGGCGATCTTGGCGAGGTCGGTGATGTTTTTTTCTTTTAACTCGGCGAGGCTAATGCTCATCTGATTGCTTCCTTCAACGCTTGTTTCTTTCATATGTCCTTAACTTTGATTGTGTAAATTGACCTTCTTTTTTGCGTGGCCGCGGTGCGGTCAACAAAATCCCGGATTGTTAGTGAGGTGGCGCACCGCACTGGCGGACGAACAAAAACATGCCAGGATGGGCAAACCAGACTTTCTGTAACCGGCGGCAGCGCGGAGCCACGACATGCAGGGAAAAGCTCGCAGGGCGGACCCAAAACCACGCTGCTTAGTTGGTCAAACTCTTGTCTTTCTCGGCGCTGGCGACGAAAGGTTCCGCAACGGGCGCAACCGCGGGATGTTCGAGCGGCACGATCAGCCGTTCGAGCGCAACCTGCAGCACTTCATCCATGGTTTCTACAAAATGAACCGTGAGACAGGAGAGGATCTCCTGCGGGATATCCGCCAGGTCCTTCTCATTGTCCTTCGGAAGCAGTACCGTGTGCAAGCCCATTCGATGGGCGGCCAGGAGCTTTTCTTTGACGCCACCGATGGGGAGAACTTTGCCGCGCAAGGTGATTTCGCCGGTCATGGTGACGTCCCGGCGCACGGGGATTCTTGTCAGTGCGCTGACGATCGAAGTACAGATGGTTATTCCGGCGGAAGGACCGTCCTTGGGGATGGCGCCTTCGGGCACGTGCACGTGAATGTCCAGGGTGCGATAGAAGTCTCGCGCCAGGCCGAGTTGCGCGGATCGTGAGCGCACATAGCTCATAGCTGCTTGCGCGGATTCCTGCATCACGTCGCCGAGTTTGCCGGTGAGCGTGAGGCGGCCTTTGCCTTCCATCAGAGTTGCTTCGGTGGCCAGCACGGACCCACCGACTTCGGTCCAGGCCAGGCCGGTGGTCAAGCCGATTTCGTTGTGCTTCTCCAGCCAGTATTCGCGGTACTTCAGGATGCCGAGAAAGTCGTTCGCGTTTGCGGGGCTGATTTCGACGCCAACGGAAGCGCCTTCCGTCACGACTTTGCGCGCCATTTTGCGCGCGATGTTCTGGATCTCGCGTTCGAGGCTGCGCACTCCGGCCTCATGCGTATAGTGCCGGATGATGTGCAGCAAACCTTCGTCGGTGAATTTGAGATTTTGCTCGTTAAGACCCGTGGCTTCGCGCGCGCGTTTTACCAGGAAGCGCTTGGCAATTTCCAGCTTCTCCTGCTCGGTGTAGCCCGGCAGCCGCAGGATTTCCATACGGTCCTGCAATGGCTGGGGAATCGTGTGTAGCACGTTAGCGGTGCACACGAACATGACCTTTGACAGGTCGTACTCGACGTCGAGATAGTGGTCCGTGAAGCTGTGATTCAGTTCGGGGTCGAGCACTTCCATGAGCGCCGCAGAGGGGTCGCCGCGGAAATCCGTGGACATTTTGTCAACTTCATCGAGAACGAAAATCGGGTTTACCGTGCCAGCCTTCTTCATCATTTGGATGATTTGGCCCGGCAGCGCGCCGATGTAGGTGCGGCGATGGCCGCGAATTTCGGCTTCATCGCGCACGCCGCCGAGTGACACGCGGACAAATTTGCGACCCGTGGCGTGGCCAATGGACATAGCCAAGGATGTTTTGCCGACGCCCGGAGGGCCAACAAAGCAAAGGATCGAACCCTTGGGGTTCTTCACCAACTGGCGGACGGCGAGGAATTCCAGGATGCGCTCTTTGATTTTTTCGAGGCCATAGTGCTCTTCGTTGAGGATTTTTTCGGCGGCCAGGATGTCGCGAATTTCCTTGGACTTCTTTTTCCACGGCACTGCAAGCAGCCAATCGAGGTAATTCCGGCTGACAGTCGACTCCGCCGACATGGGCGGCATCAATTCCAGCCGCTTCAGCTCCTGGATCGCTTTTTCATGAACTTCCTTGCTCATTCCGGCGGCGTCGATTTTCTTTTTGAGCTCGTCGATCTCGCTCTTCTCGCCGCGGCCCAGTTCCTTTTGAATGGCTTTGAGTTTTTCGTTGAGGTAGTACTCTTTTTGGGCACGCTCCATCTGGCGCTTCACGCGGGTGTTGATGTTGCGGTCGACATTGAGTTTTTCGAGTTCGATCTCGAGGATGTCCCCGATGCGGTTAAGGCGCTCGATGGGGTCTACTGTTTCGAGAAGATCCTGTTTTTCGTCCACGGGGAGCTGCAGGTTGGCGGCAATCGTATCCGAAAGCCGCGCCGGGTCATCGCCGCGCGCCGCCGCGATCATGGTGTCGTAATTCAAGCTCTGCGAGAGCTTGATGAACTGTTCGTATAGGCCGGTGATCTTCTGCACGGTCTGATCGACCTGAGGGGACGGCTCCACGCGCGCGTTCAGCAGGCGGACGGTTGCCCGGAAAAAGCCTTCTTCTGAGGCGATGGAGAGGGCACGAGCCCGCTCGACTCCCTCGACTAAAACCTTGATGTTACCGTCGGGCAGCTTGACGCTTTGGACGATATTCGCGAGCGTGCCAACAGCATAGATTTCTTCCGGCTTGGGATCATCGACCGAAGCGTCGTGCTGTGTGGAAAGGAATATCTTCTTGTCGCCAGCCAGGGCCTCTTCGAGGGCGCGAACACTGGCTTCTCGACCAACGATGAATGGCGTCATCTGTTGCGGAAAGATGACCATGTCGCGCACCGGCATCATGGGCACGCGCTTCAAATCCTGTTTTTCACGATTGAACATTAGGGCCCCTGAAAATCGTTCGAAATCCCAAAGCGGCCTATCCGGCCTTTTCGAGCAAACTCCAGTTGATTTCCCGGCTGCGGACCATTTCCGCGGTGACGACGAAGTCGCGCACCTTGCGCTGCATCGGGAGGTGATACATCAGTTCTAGCATGAGGTCTTCGAGAATCATACGCAAGCCGCGCGCGCCAACTTTGCGCTGCATGGCTAGCTCGGCAACGGTATCGAGGGCGTCATCCGTAAAACGCAGGCGCACATTTTCAAATTCGAACAGGCGCTGATACTGCTTGAGCAGCGCGTTCTTCGGTTCCGTCAAGATGCGCACGAGGACATTCTTGTCCAAGTCGTTCATCACGCCCGCTACCGGCAAGCGGCCAACAAACTCCGGGATCAGACCGTAGCGAATCAGATCGCCGGGCTGCACTTGCTCGAGCAATTCGGTGTTGCGGCGGCTTGGCGTCGAGGGCGCCGCGTCGGTATGAAAACCGAGCGAATGGCGGCCGGCGCGCTTCTCGATAATTTTTTCGAGGCCAACGAAAGCACCTCCGCAGACGAACAAGATGTTCGTGGTGTCCACCGGGGTGAATTCCTGGTGCGGGTGCTTGCGGCCGCCCTGAGGCGGCACGTTGGCGATCGTGCCTTCCAGAATTTTTAGCAAGGCCTGCTGCACGCCCTCGCCGCTCACGTCGCGCGTGATCGAGGGGTTCTCGTCCTTCTTAGCAATCTTATCGATTTCGTCGATATAGATGATGCCCTGCTGGGCCTTCTGAACATCTCCATCGGCCGCCTGCAGCAGCTTGAGGATAATGTTTTCGACGTCTTCGCCCACGTAGCCGGCTTCGGTCAGCGTCGTCGCGTCCACGATCGCGAATGGAACGTCAAGCATGCGCGATAGCGTCTGGGCCAGCAGCGTCTTGCCCGTGCCTGTGGGGCCGATTAAGAGGATGTTGGACTTGCTCAGCTCGACGTCGCCTGGCTGCTTATTCAAGAAGATGCGTTTGTAGTGATTGTAGACGGCCACGGCGAGTTTTTTCTTCGTGCGGTCCTGTCCAATGACATACCCGTCGAGGAATTGCTTGATCTCCGGCGGACGCGGAAGCCTGCGCGCGGGCGCGACGGCCTGTTCGCGCTTTTCATCTTCAAGAATCGTCTGGCAAACACCGACACATTCGTTGCAGATGTACGCGCGCGGATAGTCCGAAGGAGAGCTGATCAACTTCTCGACCTGTTCCTGAGTCTTGTGGCAAAAGGAACAGCGCAGCGGCTCGTCTGGATTGAATTTTTTCACTGGCGTGAAGGCCTCGTCTCCGCTGGGTTTCGACGGAGTCTCTATCCCTTATTCTAGGCCGATTTATCCCCGGAGCAAAAGAGAAACTCGCTTCGCTACTAACTTTTAAGAACAAGCCGGCCGCCGCCCTTGCGGCGTCCGCCCGCTAGCGATGCTTGTAAATAATCTCGTCGATCATGCCATATTCTTTGGCCTGTTCGGGATTCATTATGAAATCCCGCTCGACGTCTTTCTCGATTCTATCAACAGTCTGGCCGCTGTGCTGCGAAAGCAGTTGATTGATGACCGTGCGCATCCGCAGGATCTCTTTCGCGTGCAGGTCGATGTCAGTGGCTTGGCCGCCGAGACCGGACATCCACGGCTGGTGAATCAGGATGCGTGCGTGGGGCAGCGCGAAGCGCTTTTTCGGCGTGCCACCAGCGAGAAGAACCGCCGCAATGGAGGCGGCCTGCCCAACGCAAGTCGTCACCACATCCGGCTTAACAAATTGCATGGTGTCATAGATGGCAAAGCCTGCCGTAATCGAACCGCCCGGCGAATTGATATACAGCTGAATGTCTTTTTCCGGGTCTTCGGCCTGCAGGAAAAGCATCTGCGCAGTGGCCAGATTGGCAACGTGGTCGTCAATCGGCGTGCCTATAAAGATGATGTGTTCCTTGAGCAACCGGGAATAAATGTCGTAGGCCCGTTCGCCGCGGCTGGTCTGTTCGACCACCATCGGAACGAGCGTTGTGCCGCGATACTCTGGTTCTTCGAAATTTTTCATTTAAGTGCTTGAATTGCCGGAATGATTCACTTTGCATCTGTCGCGGCGCTTGCTACCGCAACTGTTTTGATCTGAGCATTCTGTGCGAGCCAGTCGAGAGTTTTATCACTCCGCAACTTCGCTTTCATCCTATCGAGCGCACCCTGCTTTGTCAAACGCGCGCGCGCCACCTCGGCGGATTCGCCACTATGGCTGGCCATGTGCTCCAACTCCTGCGCGACCTCTTCTTCCGTCACGTCGATGTTTTCGGCGGTCGCGATGCGGTCGATGATGAGTTCGGCCTTCACATCATCCGTGGCGCGTTCCTGCTGGCGCTTCCGCAAGGTTACCCAGTCGACGTTTACGGCGCGGGGATCGACGCCCTGAGCCGCAAGCGAGCGCACCACGCGTTCCAATCGCACATCCATTTGATGCTCGACGAGCGCTTCTGGTACAGGAAACTCGTGCGATTTTATGAGCTCAACAATCACTCTCTCTCGCTGCAGCTCCTTCTGCCGGTGATCGCGCTGATGTTCCAGGCCTTCCGAGACCTTCTTTTTCAGCTCATCCAACGTAGCGGCGTCGCTCACGTCCTTCGCAAACTCGTCATTCAGCTCCGGCAGCCTTTTGTTCTTAATTCCCAGAACCTCGACGCCATAGTTGTAGGTCTTCCCGGCCAGCTTTGCATCGGGATAGTCGGCGGGATAAGCAACCTCAAAATTCTTGTGATCGCCGATATTCGTGCCGCGCAAGTTTTCGTTGAAAGGTTCCATGGTCTCTTCCGCGCCGATGTGACACAGGACGCTATCCGCTTGCAGCGGTTCGCCGCCGCCCGCCGGAGTCCCCATCAACTTCAATTGCACATAATCCCCGTTTTCGACGGCCCGCCCTTCGACCGGCGCAAACGCCGCGGCCCGCTCGCGCATCTCCTCAAGTGTCTTGGTAACATCCGCTTCCGTGATGTCCATCGCGGGCATTTCGATGGTCAGGCCTTTGTAATTCCCAAGCTCGAATTCCGGCAGGACTTCGAAGACGGCGCGGAACTTCAGCGGCTGGCCCTCGGCAAAATCCAGTTTCTCAACCTGCGGCTGCGAAACGGGCGTCAATTTCTGCTCCGAGACGGCCTTCTCGACGCGCTCCGGGACGAGCGATTGCAGCACTTCGCCCTTAATATCCTCGGCGAAGCGCCGGCGAATGAGCGATACCGGGGCTTTGCCCGGCCGGAATCCCGGCACGCGCGCGATGCGCGCAAATTCCTTTGCCACGCTCTCAATCTTTTTCGTTACTTCTTCCGCAGGAATCTCCAGGTCCAGCTCGCGGCGGCAGGTTGCTTCAGCCATGGAACAATCCTCTCCTCGGTCAACGATCGAGTAACAATCGGGTCTTCATGAAAATACTTGCTGGTCTTGACGGCATGCGCCCCAGTGTCTTGCGAAAAGCCAGGCTTTCAAGTGAGGCCACACAGGAAAGAACTTAGCCTGCAACGCAAAGTAAGAGTATAGGTGACGCTTCGTAGAGCGTCAATTGAAGCAGCCGGCCGGAAGCCGATCGGTCGAACCTACGAAACGGCCTCTTACCCCTAGGGTGAGCCCGACGGTGCAAGCGCAAATGCGGTCCAGGGAATAATCGGCGCAATCCAGAAGAAATTCGGGGGTCTTTTCAGTCCGCCGCCGCGGGGCGGCCCAGAGCAGTGCTGAAATCGGCGTGGAGCAAACGGTGAAAGAGGTGCTCGCCGGCCTCCCGGCGCACAGACAACCGTCCGGCGACGTAAGCGCGCGAAGCGAGCCCGCGCTGCACGGCATCGCAGATGGCCATGTCTTCGTCTTGCACCTGTTCGCTCACTGCGATGCTTTCTTTGTGGCGGGCTTCGGCGACCGCGCTCGTATCCGCAAAGTAGTAGTCGAAGACCACGGCGCAGCGGTCCACCCCGAGAGGCAGCACCAGATTCGTGTCCATCACGCCTTCGTAGGCGTTAATCATGAAGTTGGGATAGAGCCACAGATAAAACGCGCGGCCCTGCCTGGACGCCGCGACACCGGCCTGCGATGTCGAGTCCGAAGAGAGCGGGCTCGATTGCAGGCAGGCGCGTTCAAAATTCTCGATCGTATATTTGGTGTATTCGATCACGCTGCTCAATCCCTTGTGTGCGTGGGGCACGTGATAGCCGCCATCGAGATAGTTGTCGACGTAAACCTTCCAGTTGCAATTAAGAGGGTAGACACGCCGGTCGAAGAAGTGCAGCTTTTTTGCCAGATCAAGAGGCGCCACCAACTCTGGTACTACGCCCAAAAAATCGCGCAGCGGCCGAGCGCGCGCGTCCAGATTTACAAACACAAAATTCTCCCAGGTGTCCACGCGGACTG
>Ga0210399_10001095_pt1 | contig 21179 bp, 18 predicted proteins | sample IncBWC14MmetaG_FD_150865 | JGI IMG/M metagenome (GOLD analysis project Ga0210399, IMG submission 150865) | Forest soil microbial communities from Barre Woods Harvard Forest LTER site, Petersham, Massachusetts, United States - Inc-BW-C-14-M | ecosystem: Environmental > Terrestrial > Soil >... | reverse complement strand
CGGTCAGAGGCCCAGCCGCCTGGCGCTAAGATGGCGGTACGGGAGAAAAGCGTATCACGCGAGTGGGGGTCTGTAAAGCACTACTCTACCTGTTGTGGCTGTTTTGCGCGGGCCACTACGGTTTCGGTTTGCCAAGGACCTTTGCGCCCGGGGGTATACGACCTTCAAGGAATGCCTCGCGCTGATTCTTATCCTCCAGCTTCATCTCAAACGCTGTCCAGTTGCCGTTACTTTCCAACACGGCCATATTCCAACTGCCCTGCGGCTCTCCATCGAATTGCCACAAAATGTGGTATCCGTCTTCATTCGAAAGTCCCTCACCGTCTGCCTGCAGGATGCCGCCTAGCTCCGACCAAAGTTTGTTTTGAATGGCATGGACGCCCCTCCACCCTTCACCGACATCCGTACCGTTGAGGAGTTGAAGTGCAAAGATGACCTTCACTTTGGGAAGAAAACCTGTAAGCCAATTCACTGCAGAATCGGGCTTCTCCCCTTGAATGTTTTCCAGGAACTCTTGGATTTCTTCTGCCCCCAGTTGTCCAGGCATCACGGGATCCCTTTCAATGACCGCTATCTCCGGCCCTGCAACGTGCTTCAACAAGAGCTGGGTCCATTCCAGGGATTCTCCCGACTCGTCGATGAGTTCCTGGCCAGCCGGAACTACGCCTCTTAATTTGGTTAGTTCAACTGGTGCATCACTCAGCGCAAATATACGAATTCGATATCCCAAGTTGATTCTCCAGAGCTTAGATTCGATTTGCCGATATTCGGAGTCTGCGATAATCCATGACCCAGTGGTCGTCGCAGAAGAGTTTTGGCCGAAGCTCACGTTCGATTTCCACCAGCAGGCGCTCGCGGGTGGCTTCCAGCAGGCCTTCGACGAAGGCGCTGCCGAACATATCCAGCCAATTGCGCAAGCCGCGTTCGCCGTCGTCGAGCGGCGTGGGGCGGTCGAAGAGAGTTGCGTGAGTGACTTCGAAGCCGTGCTGTTCGAGCAATCCAGCGTATTCGGCGAGGCTGGGATAATACCAGGGGTGAGGCGCGGGGCCGGCGAGCCCCAATGTTGCCCAAGCGTGCTGAACGGCCTTGAGCAGTTCGCCGGTATTGCCTTTGCCGCCGAATTCGGCGACAAAGCGGCCACCGGGGCGAAGCAATTTCTTGATACCGGCAATTACCCGCTCAGGTTCCTTGATCCAGTGCAGGGTGGCGTTGGAAAAGACCGCATCAAAGGTTCCGTCCAGCGAAATATCCCTCCCGTCCATCACTTCAAATTGTAGCGACGGGTATTTCAGCCTCGCTTGGCGAATCATTTCCGGGGAGCGATCGACGCCCAGCACAGACGCTCCAGCTTCCGCGATCTTTGCGGTCAGGTGGCCTGTGCCACAGCCCAAGTCCAATACGCGCTCGCTGGGTTTCGCATCAAGCAACTCCAGTACCCCGGCAGCCAGCTTCCAGACGAACGAGTGCTTGTCGTCGTAGAGTCCCGGGTCCCATTTCGCTTTCTCCGCCACGCTAGGCTCCTCCCATTTCGAGGACCGCTCCCGTTTCCGTTTCCAAGGCCTCGCTTGGCCCTAGCTTCAGTGTCGCGTGCGAGAGGCTCGCATTGGATACCGAAAAAGTTCCGGAGCCGTCCGTCTTCGTGTATGGCAACTCATGGACCCCAGGCGCCCCACCTCCAATGATTGCTTCGATGGGCATGCCCGATGCAAGTTGGCCAGAAAACCTCCACCGCAACTTTTCACTGGAACGCGCAATTTCCAATTCTTTGATCTTGTTGATCACTGTTGGTTTCCCGCGGTGCCACAGAATGGCATTCCGAAAGACCATACCGAGCGGCAAGTCGTACACCAGTGCTTCCAACGTGCTCCCTCCATGGGGTTGGAGAAAATACGCATGCATCCAGCGCCAGTAGCTTCTGTGGCGGTATCCGCAGTTGTGGCCCTGGACACCGAAGCCCAGCGGCTCGCCGCTGACTCTTTTTCCGTCGAAAATAATTTCGCCGGAAAAGGCGGCATCCGAATGCGGCGAACGGGAAAAGCCAATCCAGCCCTTGTCGCTCAGCCTTGCGGCGAAGAGCGAGTGGATGCGCAAGTTCCAGGAAATGTGGTGGCCGTCTGGGCGAAGATTTCCCCAGCAGCGGCCCTCCTCAATGCCGCTTTCTGCCGAGCGGCAATGAAAAGGAACATGTCCGCGCGCGCTCAGATCCAATTGTTCGAGCGGAATTTCCACGATGAAACTCTGCGGCGCGCCTCCGCGGGGAAACCAAGTGGCCCAAACCTGAAAATGCCGGCGCGCCGATATTTCCGGAGAAATCTTGGCTTTGTTTACGAGCAGATACCGGAACCACCATGCGCCGCTGCCGTCGGCCAATCCGCAGCGCACGAACCATACTTCGTAGCGCCGTCGCATGCCCGGCGTGGAGTAGACGGCGTTGAGTGTGGCGTGGTCCAGGGGCACTCCCTTAGTTGCTGCGGGTTCCTGCTATCTGATCGCTGGTCGCTGCTAGCCACGGAAGGATAGCAACGATCAGATAACAGCGATCAGGAAGCAAGAGGAAGCCGCGCTCACTTCGCCGTCTTCAAGTATTTATCAAACCACGCGACCATGCGCGTTTGCATGTCCACGCGGTGCTTGGCTTCCTGCAAGCCGTGCGGTTCGCGCGGGTAGACCACGAAATCCGACTGCACGCCGTAGCGCTTCAGGCCGCGGTAAAGCTCCTGGCTTTGACCGATGGGATCGACGGGGTCGGCTTCGCCTTGCAGGATGAGTGTGGGCGTCTTTGCGCTTTTCACATACAGAAATGGCGAGCTGTTCAGAAATCTCTCAGGGTGTTCGTAGGGAGTTCCGAAGAACCACTCGTCCTCCGCCGAGCCTTTTTCCGTTCCGAATTCGGAGATCAGATTGGCCATGCCGGCGCCAGAAACGGCCGCTTTGAAGAGGTCCGTCTGCGTCACGGCCCACTCCGCCATGTATCCGCCATAGGACCAGCCGCCGATACCGAGCCGCTTGGCATCTGCGATTCCCTTGGTGACCAGGTCTTCCACGCCGGCCATGACGTCCTTGAAATCGCCGCCACCCCAATCGGCGCGGTTCATCTCCATAAATTTTTCACCGTAGCCGACCGAGCCGCGCACATTGGGATAGAGCACCGCGTAGCCGCGAGCCACCAGCAACTGGCCCCAGATATCCACGGCGTCGCGCCAATTTCCCGTAGGCCCGCCGTGTACCAGCACGATGGTGGGAAGTTTGGACTTGCCGTCGTAGCCCGCGGGCTTTAACAACGCGGCTTCGATTTCCACTCCATCGAAGGATTTGTATTTGTAAAACTCGGGGCTGATCAATCCATACGGCTTCAGGGATTCGTTCAGGTGTGTGACCTGCTGCGCCTGGCCCTCGGGGTCGCGCAGCCAGAGTTCCGGCGGAGCAACGCTGGTTTGGCCGACGAAGGCAATCTCACCCGTGGATGACACGTCAAATTCACCGGGATTCGCGGGCAAATCAGGCAAATCTTTTCTTTCTCCCGTGCGGGAATACACCGCAAATTTGTTGCGAAAGCCCTCTGCGTATAGAAGAGTCACCGAGCCGTCTTTCGCCCAGTGATAATTCCCGACGTGGCGGTCGAGGCTGGCTCCCGTCAGATTGCGCGCCACGCCGCCTTCGGAGCCGATCAGCCAGAGATCGTGGGGACTGGGCCCGTCGTCGCGGGCCGCCGCAAAGCTGACCAGCTTGCCATCCGGCGAAATCTTCAAGTCATTGATTGGCCCGTGCGGTGCGCGAAGTTCCTCCATGCCGCCGCGAAGCCAAATGGAATAAAGGCCGTCGGTGAATAGATCGGACGCTGGTTTGTTCGTGGCTTGCACCACGATGCTTTGACCGTCGGGCATCCACTTCAACTCTTCGATTTTCCAGGTTGCGGGGGTGACGGCGCGTTCTTCTTTCTTTGCCAGGTCCAGGATGCGCAGGCGGGGTTGCTTGTCGTCCTTGTCCACCACGCGCGCGTCGTCTTTATCTTTTATCTTTTTTTCTTCCGCTTCGGACTTGGGGTCTGGCGCGATGTAGGCGATGGATTGGCCGTCGGGCGACCAGGCAAAGGCGCTGACGTTTGCCTTGCCCTTGGTCACAGCCGCGGCTTCGCCTCCAGTCATACTCAGGATGTAGACTTGCTGTTCTTCGCCGCCCCGATCCGAAAGGAACGCCAGCTTTTTCCCGTCGGGCGACCATCTTGGCCAGATCTCTGATTTTTGCGAGTACGTCAACTGCCGCGCAGTGGCGCTCTTTCTGTCATAGAGCCAGATGTGGCGAATCCGCTTTTCACCCTTGAGCGGATCGGAAACCACAAAAGCCGCGCGCGAGCCGTCGGGCGAGAATTGCGGATCCTGCACGCTGCGCAGTTCCAGGAAATTTTCCGGGCTGAGAATTTTCTTTTGCTCCGCTGCCTGAGTCGCCGCGGACTGCGCAGCCTTTTCTTGCGCGCACAACGAACCAGCCGCCATCGCGGTAAACAGCATCCAAGCCGCCACATGCTTTTGCATCTGCAATTTCCCCCAAGTCTGCGCTTCCGATGGAATCTCTCGACTGTATTCGCCACTCCTCGACGCTGTCAATCGCCGATCATTCCGTGTTGCCATAATTTTTTGCGGGTGCAACCCGCAGGATTGGGTATACGATGAGACTCCTTACAGGAGGCATATCATGGCGAAGAAAAACAGATTCACCGAAGTTGGCAAGAAGGTGGGAGCGGCGCTGGGCAAGGCCAACCGCGAGGCCCACATCAAGGCTCGCAAGGTGTCGGCAGCCAGCAAGATCGCGAAAGAAGATTTGAAGGTTATCTCCAAGCGGGTCGAAGCACTGAAGAAGCAACTGGAGAAGACCGCCAAGCGCCTGAAGTCCGCCCTGGACTGATTTTCCGCGAGGCTGGTTCCTGACTCTCAACACGAGGCAAAAAAACTTGAAGCTGGCGCCCAAAGAGCTTCTGCAGGAACTTCAACGCTTTGCCGCGAACGCTCCGACGGCGCGGGCCGTCATGGAGCAAATTGCCAAGCGGTTGCACGAAAACATGGCGCGCTACAACTGGGTAGGCTTTTATCTGGTCGATCCAGCGGACGCGGGCTACTTGATCGTCGGGCCGTACGCCGGCAGCTTTACACCAAACGCGCGCATACCTCTCAGCAAGGGACTCTGTGGCGCGGCGGCCAGCAGCGGTCAGGTTGTGGTCGTGCAGGATGTCTCCAGAGATCCGCGGTATCTCGCGGGATCGTCTCTGGTGAAGTCTGAAATCGTTGTTCCCATTTATGCGAAGAAGAAGCTTGCGGCTGAGCTCGATGTCGAAAGCTATTTCGCCGACACTTTCGGCAAATCGGACCAGGATTTTATCGAAGGTTGCGCCAAGGTGACGGCCGACTCCCTGGGAAGAGAATAGCGGGCCGCTCGGCCTGCAGAGTCCCTATGGGAATTCCCCGAGCACGCCTGGACAAGGACAGAGCACCGGCGGCGTGAACGACCACGAATTGGATGGCAGCTACGCGTCCAGCTTCGATCGCTATTAGCGGCCGGCCAACTGGGTTTTGCCGTGGTCACGCTCGGTTGAATCCAGCGGCCAAAGCTCCACGGCTTCGACGACGAGCTGCCCTTGCTGGGAGAAGACCCACTCGGCAAACTTCTGCAGATCACTGGATGGCTGTCCCGCGAAGATGTAATACAACTGGCGCACGAGAGGGTATTTGTGCGCGGCGATGCTCTCTGTAGTTGGCGCGACGGCTGGGGCCGATGCACTCGCTTTGATGGCCATGAATCGCACTTTGGAATTTAAACCGAGATTGACGATGGCGTATCCGATCGCATCGGGGTCCGCCGCGACCGCAGCGTAGAGAGTCGAATTTTTGGGGAATGTCTTGGCGGAAGAAGAGATACTGGCGTCGCCGAGATATTCCGCTTCTATGAAATCGCGCACGTCGGAACTGTTGTCGCGCCCGTAAATTTTGATGGGAGAGTCTTTTCCACCCACCTGTTTCCAATTCTTGACTGCGCCAGACAGAATCTGCCTTAGATCGAAAATCGAGAGCTCATGGACAGGGTTCGACGGGTGGACGAGTATTCCCGCTACTTCGATGGCCACGGGAACCTGAACAAACTTCTTGCCGCGCCGTTCGCGCAAAGCGGTAACCTCGCCGCCGAGGACCTGCCGGGCGCTCTGCACTATGTCCGCTTTTCCGCCGGCTAGGGACTGGATGGTGGGGCCCGTGCCAGAAACCTCGAAGGAGATACTCTGATTGTTGTGGTGATACCACTCCGTGAGCCTTTGTGTGAGGGGCAGCATGCTTGGTTCCCCGTCTATATGGATAACTCCCGGCTTCCCTTGAGCCGAAACTCCTGCAGCGGCGATTAGAAACAAGACCCGGCAAAAGGATGGGCGGACCATTCACAATTCTCCTCATGCGAGATTGAGCGCTTTACGATTTTTGGCGAATGCGGCCCGCGCAGCCCGGCAGGGTGCGTTGCTCTTGGCGCGAATCGAATAATGGATTTTGAGACAAGTGAAAAGATTGGTCTGCAACGTGACTGGCTAGGGGCGTCGTCATTGCAGCGTTGGCGGAGGCTCGGATACAATCGCTTATTTGCTTGTTGCCAGAAAGGCCTAGCCGAGACGCGATGCACGAAATCCAGCTGCACAACACCCTTTCAGGAAAAATTGAACCGTTTGCGCCGCTGAAACCCGGGCACGTGGGGATGTACACCTGCGGGCCGACGGTCTACGACTATGCGCACATCGGCAATTACCGCACCTTCGTGTTTCAGGACATTTTGCGGCGTTTCCTGAAACTCCGTGGATTCAAGCTCAATCACGTGATGAACCTGACCGATGTGGACGATCGCATCATAGCGAATGCGGCAGCGGCCGGTATGGGCATCCGGGAATACACGGAGAAGTTTGTTCAGGCGTTTTTTACGGATTGCAAAACGCTAAGCATCGAATCGCCGGAGCATTGGATTCGGGCCACTGACCACGTTGACGATATGGTGGCGCTGATCGAGAAGCTGCGACAAAACACATACACGTATCCCAGCGAAGGTTCGATCTACTACCGCATCATGAAGTTCAAGGATTACGGGAAACTTTCCAAGGTGGATTTGTCCGGCATCCAGGCCGGGGCGCGCGTGGACAACGACCGCTATGAAAAAGAGAGCGCGCGGGATTTTGCACTGTGGAAGGCGCCAAAGCCGGGCGAGCACTTCTGGGAGACACCGATCGGCGCTGGGCGGCCGGGTTGGCACATCGAATGCTCGGCAATGGCGATGAAATACCTGGGCGACACGCTGGATATCCACACCGGCGGCATTGATCTGGCTTTCCCGCACCACGAAAACGAAATTGCGCAGAGCGAGGCGGCGACGGGGAAGCAATTCGTGCGCTACTGGCTGCACGCCGAGCATTTACTGGTGGAGGGCGAAAAGATGTCCAAGTCGCTGGGGAATTTTTTTACCCTGCGGGATCTTTTCGCGAAGGGATACAAGCCGTCGGCCCTGCGTTTTGCGCTGGCGAGCGTTCCGTACCGCCGGCAGCTGAATTTCACATTCGATGGATTGCAGCAGGCGACAAGCTCCGTGGAGCGGCTGCGAAATTTTGCGGCCAGATTGAAGAACGAAAAATTCCCCGCAGGCAATCAAGCGGGAATGGCGGCGCGCATCGCGAAGGCCGCGGATGATTTCGACGCCGGGCTTTCCGACGATTTGAACACGGCGCAGGCGCTGGCAGCGGTCTTCGATTTTGTGCGCGAAGCCAATACCGCGATGGACAAGGGCGAGTTCCGGCAGGGTGATGTTGCGGCTGTGGTGGAGTTTTTGGGCGACTTTGACAAGGTGTTTGCCGTGCTGGAAGACAATGACGCGGAAAAGCTGAAAGTGATTGGTTTTGGCGGTGACGAAGCAGGGCTAAGCGACGCGGAAATCGAAAAACTGGTCGAGGAACGCCAGGCGGCGCGCGCCCGGCGCGACTTCGCGGCCTCCGATCGGGTGCGGAAAGAGCTCTCCGACCGTGGTATAATTCTGGAAGACACGAAGGATGGAAAAGTACGCTGGAAACGCAAATGAAGCACTTCCACTTCCTCAAACATGACCGCGTAGCCGTGGGTCCTCGTGTGCCCCGCAAGTTTCGCCCGGCGAATCTGCGTCCCGGGCTTTACAGCGTCGATTAAGTAGCATTTCCCGCAGGTTTCGGCGGATTGACGCCGGTCCACAAGCCTGCATTCCCCCCTTCCTTCCGCAATAACACATTTCCTGCGAATCCCCGGTGAAACGCATTCTGGAGAAATCATGATTACGGCCACGGAAACCAAACTACCCAAAATCAAGACGGCATTGCCCGGGCCCAAGGCGAAAGAAGTGATCGCGTACGACGCGAAATACATGTCGCCGTCGCTAACCCGCGATTACCCGCTGGTGGCGGAGCGCGCTTCGGGCGCCATCGTGGAAGACGCGGACGGAAATACTTTCCTGGATTTCGCGGCGGGGATCGCGGTTTGCTCGACAGGGCATTGCCATCCGAAAGTGGTGGAGGCCATTCAGAAGCAGGCGGCGGAGCTGATCCACATAGCCGGAACGGATTTTTATCACCGGCACATGCCGGAATTCGCGGAAAAGCTGGTTTCGACGATGCCGAAGTCCGAGAAATGGAAAGTGTTTTTCGGCAATTCCGGGACGGAGGCTGTGGAGGGCGCGATCAAGCTGGCGCGCTATCACACCAAGCGCGACAAACTGATCGCCTTTTATGGCTGCTTCCACGGGCGGACGCTGGGCTCGCTTTCGCTGACGGCTTCGAAAAGCACGCAGCGGAGAAATTTTGGAACGTTGCTTGGCGGCGTCGAGCACATTCCGTACCCTTACGCTTATCGCTGCGCGCTGGGCCACACGAAAGAAACCTGCGGCGGCGAAATCATCGAGCTGCTGGAACAGCAGATCTTCAAGCGCCTGTTTGCGCCGGAAGAAGTCGCGGCAATTATCGTTGAGCCTGTGCAGGGCGAAGGCGGCTTCATCCCAGCGCCGCTGTTTTTCCTGCAGGAACTGCAGCGCATCTGCAATAAGCACGGCATCATGCTGATCCTGGATGAAGTGCAGGCGGGCATGGGGCGCACCGGAAAGTGGTGGGCCTACGATCACGCCGGCATCACACCGGACATCGTGCTGACAGCGAAGGGGATTGCCAGCGGTATGCCGGTGGCGGCATTCATCGCGAAAGAAAGTGTTATGAACTGGAAGGTCGGTTCGCACGGCACCACTTACGGCGGAAATCCTGTCTGCCTGGCCGCCGCGACCGCCACGTTTGACCTGATCGAAGGTGGTTTGATGGCCAATGCGGAGAAGGTTGGGAATTACATCTTCAGCAAAATCAGCGACTGGCCGAAGCGCTTCAAGATTGTGGGCGATGTCCGCGGCAAAGGCCTGATGATCGGCGTGGAGATCGTTCGCGATCAGCGCACCAAGGAACGCGCGCCGGATTTGCGCGATGCCGTGGTGGACAACGCGTTCCACCGGGGATTGCTGACGCTCGGCTCGGGCGAGAACTCCATCCGGATTTCGCCGCCGCTCATCATTGACGAGGAGCAGGCGGATTGCGCGATCCGGATTATGGAGGAGTCCATCCGCGAGGCGGAGAAGGCAGTTTAGAAGAAGGCGATCAGACAGCAGCGTTCAGATAACAGGAAACAAGAACTACTTCCCGCAGCCGGCAGATGCTGGCTGCGGGATTTTCGTTATACTATGCGGTACTATGAAGAAGAGTACTAATCATGGGAATGGTGGCGTGGATCGGATATGCGTGGGTGAAGTGGAAGTCGCGCTATGGGTTGCGCGATGTTGCGCCGGCAGCGGACGCGGACCGGAAGCAGGAGTCGTTGCGCGTGGGCGTGCGCGGGGAGACGTACGCTTACTGGTATTTGCGGCGGCAGGGATACGTGTTCATCGCGAAGAATTACGAACCGGCGCGGGAGAAGGGCGAACTGGATCTGGTGGGATTTGACGGCGACACGCTGGCTTTTGTGGAAGTGCGGACTCGCGCGGTCACGAAAGGGAAGATCGCCCTGCCGGAACTAAGCATCGGCAGAGAGAAGCACCAAGCGCTTGTACGCACGGCTCATGCTTTTTTGCGGGAGCGCCATGTGAAGAAATGTCCTGTACGGTTCGACGTCGTCGGGATCGACAACACATATGGAAAGCCACCGGTCGTACGGCTTCATAAGGATGCCCTGAGCCCGCGGGCGTGAGGCTTCGCCTCCGCCGCTGGTTTCTGTAGCTCACCCCTTTAGGGGTGAGGCTTTTCCCAGCGTCGGCAAGATTCCGCCATCGCCATGAAAACCCTCAGGTCTAGAAGGCCTGAGCTACAGGTCGAGGAACCATTCGCGGTACAATACCTGACAAGCTCGGGGTGCGTTTGGGAGCATCCTGAGAGAATCCGACTGGGGGAAATGCATTGCCGGAGTTACGCAAAGATCCAATCACGGGCCGTTGGGTGATTATTTCAACCGACCGTGGTAAGCGCCCGAACGATTTTCTGCGCGAGAGCGTGTTTCCGAAGCCGCCGCAGAATTGCCCGTTCTGCCCGGGGAATGAAGGGAAGACTCCACCGGAAATTCTGGCCTACGGGCGGAATGGCACCGGGGCGAACACGCCGGGATGGAATATTCGCGTGGTACCGAACCGTTTTCCGGCGCTCGGGATTGAAGGCGAGCTGGACCGCGAGGGCGAAGGCCTGTTCGACAAGATGAACGGCATCGGCGCACACGAAGTGGTCATCGAAACGCCGCAGCACCAGACAACGCTGGCGCAATTGCCGCAGAAATCGATTGAAGATGTCCTGTGGGCCTATCGCGACCGCATGCTGGACCTGAAAAACGACAAGCGCTTCCGCTACGTGCTGATTTTCAAAAATCATGGGGAGGCGGCGGGCGCCTCGGTGGAACACCCACACTCGCAGCTGATCGCGCTGCCGATCGTGCCGCGCCGTGTGCGCGAAGAAGTGGACAACTGCTGGCATTACTACGACGAAAAAGAGCGCTGCATTTTCTGCGACATCATCCGGCAGGAACGCGATACTGGCGAGCGGATCGTCGGTGAAAACGACCACTTCATCACGCTCGCCCCCTACGCATCACGATTTCCCTTTGAGATGTGGCTGCTGCCGAAGGTGCACAGTTCGGCTTACGAGAACAACCAGAGCAGCATGTACAGCGCGCTGGCCAACATGCTGAAAGACACGCTGATGCGCATGGATGCGGTGCTGGACCGCCCGGCGTACAACTTCATGATTCACACCTCTCCGATCGGCGAAGAGATCAACGACCATTACCACTGGCACTTTGAAATCATCCCCAAGCTGACCAAGGTGGCGGGCTTCGAGTGGGGCACAGGCTTCTATATCAACCCGACGCCGCCGGAAGAGTCGGCGCGATTCCTGCGGGAAGCGCAGATCGAAGAACCTGTAAAAAAGTGAATTCGAGCGAGACCGTTTCCGGGCCGGGAAAGAGGCTTTTCGGGCGATTACGGTGCAAAAGCGCGCCGATTGGCCTGACAAGCAGTGAAGATTTTCGATATAATTAAAGATTGAGGCGCGGTACCCAAGTGGTAAGGGAGAGGTCTGCAAAACCTTTATGCGTGGGTTCGATTCCCACCCGCGCCTCCAACAGTTTCGTTCCTTAGTCTTTCCCTTTTGTTCTTCCTCTCCTAACTAGCCACCATAAATCCTGACTTAAAACCAAGTTGCCGCCGAACCGCTCCGAGTGCGGAAGTGTGCCGACACTTGATTTGTGGAAAGAAGCGCGGGATGAACCTATAATCGCGCCATTCCAGTGGTTTCCACGCGGTATCCCTGGCGCATCGTGGCCCTCGCGGTCATCAGCCTGATAGGAAATGTTTATCTGGGCTACTACATGCTGTTTGGGCTGGCGTCAGAAGGGGTAAGTCTCGAGGAGCAATCCGGGCGAGTTGTGGTGACTGATGTTGGCGAACAGACGGCCGGGGCGCGCGCCGGTCTTCAAGCAGGCGACCAAATCTTAAGCGTAAACGGACAGCAAATTGGGACAGTCGTGGACTGGATGGCGCAACGGATGAATTTTCAGGCCGATCGGCCGACGGCGATTCGTGTGCAGCGCGGGGTGAAGACTCTCGACTTCACGATGGTGATTCACGGGAGAATCTGGGACGAATGGAATGATACGGTTCGTGCTTCAAACATTATTTTCCTGGCCTACAAATTCATCACGTTGATGATCGGATTGTTCGTGGTGTTCAACCGGCCGCGTGATTTTGTGTCGAGGTTGGGAGGCTGGGTCCTGGTGGTGATGGCGACGGTGTTTGAAGCATTCCAGTGGGGACTGTCCGCGTCGACGCGGAATTTGCCTTTGTTCGTGGCAGTGCCGGTGATGCTGGTATATGTAAGCGCGGCATTTCGCACGCCGCTGTTGGCGGCGTTTTTCTGCCTGTACCCGAAGCGATTGTTTGAGAACCGATGGTTGTGGGCGGGATTTTGCGCCGGGCCGATCGTAGCGACAGTGTACGCGCTGTATCTTTTTGGCAGGACGGTGTACGACCCGGAGCATTTGACAGCACTAACGCCGCCGTGGGTGCTGCTTGTATTCGGCGTGCAGAGCCTGGTGTATCTGGGCGTCGTTCTGGTGGCGTTGCCGCTGAGCTACTGGAAACTGGAAACGGCGACCGACCGGCGGCGCTTCCGGGTTCTGGTGTTTGGAGCGCTGGTGGCAATGGTGTTTTACCTCCCGCGAGTGATCGGCTCATCGCTGATTAACCTCAGCCCGGGGTTCTATCAATTCTTCGATTCGCCGTACGTCTATATGCCGTGCGCGCTGGGAATGTTGATATTCCCGATGTCGTTCGCGTACGCGATTCTCAAACAGCGATTGTTCGATGTGCGGGTAATCATCCGGCGAGGAGTGCAGTATGCGCTCGCGCGGAGGGTCCTGCTGGCGATTCCGGTGGTGGCGATCGGACTGCTGTTGGCGACAGTGATTGCGCAAGGAAGGCAGCCGCTGTTTTCCGTGCTGAAGACACATGCGGGGAGTTACGTGGCGATCGCCGCGCTTGCAGCGTTGGCCGCGACGCAGAGACAAAAATGGCTGTCGGCACTGGACCGGAGATTTTTCAGGGACAAGTATGACGCGCAGCAATTGTTCCGCGAAATCGTGGATGACATTCGCAGGGCGGAGAGCGTGGAGGAAGTAGCGCCCCGAGTGGTGGGACGCGTGGCGGAGGCATTGCACACGCAGGGATGCGGATTGCTGGTGCGCCAGCCAGGAGAAGGCACTTATCGCATCGTGGCGGCAGCGCCAGCCGGGTCGCTCTCCACGGACTTGCCCGCAACGAACAAGTTAATACCACTGGTGCGGATGCTGGAGTGCCCGGTGCCAATCACGCAGGCGGGAACCGGCTGGCTGGGACAGCAACTGCCGCAGGTGGACAAGGAATTCCTGCAGAAGGCACATATCGAATTGCTGGTGCCAGTGGCACTGAAGGAGGGAAGCACGGAGGCGTTGCTGGTGCTGGCAGGAAAGCTGTCGGAGGAACCGTACAGCGCAGAAGACACGGCGCTACTGGAAAACGTGGCGGGCGCGCTGGCGCTGCTGCTGATGCGGGGCAGCGCGATGCAAGCAGGGCGGGCGTTTGAGGAGTGTCCCGCATGCGGAACGTGTTACGACACGGGAACGACGCGATGTGGCAAAGAAGGCACGGCGTTGAGGTTGGTGGCGACTCCGCGGATGTTGGCAGGACGCTACCGGCTGGAAAAAAGATTAGGGCAAGGAGGCATGGGAAAGGTGTACCGGGCGACGGACGTGTCGCTGAACCGCGAGGCGGCGGTGAAGATGATCCGGGACGAATTTTTCGCGGACCGAAAAGCGATCGACAAATTCCGGCGGGAATCGCAGTTGACCGGAAGCCTTGCTCATCCCAACGTAGTAACGGTGTATGACTTCGGGGTGGAGGCGGGGCAGCGGGTGTTTCTGGTGATGGAACTGCTGGAGGGGATCACGCTGCGGCAGGAACTGCAAACGAAGAAACGCCTGGGTGCGGCGAGGACGCTGGAGCTGTTTGGAGGGATTTGCGCCGGAGTGGGAGCGGCACATGCGCAAGGGCTAATCCACCGGGATCTGAAGCCAGAAAATATCTTCCTGTCGCAAAAGGATGTGAGTGAGGTCGTGAAGATAACAGACTTTGGGATCGCCAAGGCGCTGCCGCAGTCCGCCGACGAAACGCGGGACACGATCACGGGAGTGGTGGTGGGAACCATGAAGTATATGTCGCCAGAACAATTGCGCGGGCGCTCGGCTTCGCCGCGCTGGGATCTGTGGGCGCTAGCCGTGATTGCGTATGAAGCACTTTGTGGATGCGCTCCGTTTTCGGGGGAGGATTCGGTGATTCTACAAGGCGCAATCATGGGAATGAATTTCCCGCCCGTGACGGAACTGTTGCCAAATGCGCCGCCCCGATGGCAGACGTTTTTTGAAGGCGCGTTTGCGCATGTCGAGGAGCGGCGGGCCGAAACGGTTGCGGAATTCTGGAAGGAGTTGCGGGAGTGTTTGGAGAGCGATGCCGCAACTTGAAAGTAGAGAAGGAGAGGAGCCGCCGATGCAGGGAATGCGCGGAAGTGAATCCAGATGCGTTGAAATGTTCCGCTGTGAAACTGTTGTGCAAAGCTAGAGAATTCTAACCTCGCAAGTCGTTCTATCTGCACGAAAAATCAGCCGATTCAACAAGGAAGATGGCGCGCGCCGTGCACACATTCTTCCGGGGTTCCTTGCCGCATGTGTAGGCACATGGCAGAAAAGCCCGTCGAAAAAGGGAGATGGCGATCCAGTGAGGCAAGAAGCGAAGCAAGGCAGCGGGCCAAGAATTGCGCGCTGGGGCGGGGCGATCCTTGTTTTGGGGCTGCGTATCGGATGCATTCACCGGCAAACCGATGGTGGAACGCCATAGATGGATATTTCAGCAAGCCGATACGGACGGAATTCTTACGAAACGAAATTGAACGGCTGACTGGAGGGGATATGCGGAAGCAACCCATGGAAACGGCGGCAGAAAAGCCGCGGCAATTTGAGTGGGACCTGAAGGAACTGATGGAACGGCTCGGAGGCGACCAGGAATTGTTCCATGACCTGTTGGTGATGTTCCGGGGAGACGTGCAGATGAATTTGCAGAAATCCCATACAGCGATTGGAAAGGGTGATTATGAGGAGCTTTCGCGCACAGCGCACACGATTAAGGGGATGCTGAGGAATCTTTCCATGGGCGCGGCGGCGGAAATCGCCGCCGCGCTCGAGCGGGCTTCTTGGGGGAGCCTGCAAATGGAATCGAAGGAATTGCTGGAAGCACTGACGAAGGAACTGGAGGGTATTCTGCCGGAAGTGGAAGCACAACTGGCCGAGGTGAAGCCATGAGAATTCTTGTTGCCGAAGATGACGCCATCTCGCGAGCACTTCTTGGGAGAACGTTGCAGCGCGCCGGGTACGAAGTAATTGCCGTGGAAGACGGGGCGAAGGCGATCGCGGAACTGGTCAAGCAGGATGCGCCGCGGCTGGCGCTCCTGGACTGGGTCATGCCCGAAAAGGATGGAGTCGAGGTGTGCCGTGAAGTGCGGCGCCGCAAGGAACAGGCTTACAAGTACCTGATCCTCTTGTCGTCCAAGGAATCGAAAGGGGACATCGTGACGGGTCTGGAGTCCGGTGCCGACGATTACCTGACGAAGCCCTTCGACGCGGACGAGCTGAAAGCCAGACTGCGATCCGGGCATCGCATTCTGGAGTTGGAAGACCACCTTGTGGAAGCCCGGGAAAGCATGCGATTCCAGGCCACGCATGATTTGCTGACCTCTCTATGGAACCGCGGCGTGATTGTGGAGCTGATATCGCACGAAATCATGCGCTCGCGCAGGGAACGCAGCTGCATCGCGGTGATGATGTGCGATATCGACCATTTCAAGAGCGTCAACGACGAGTGCGGGCACGCAGTCGGGGACGATGTGCTGCGAGAGGTGGCGCGGCGGTTGCACAATTCAGTCCGGTCGTACGACATGGTGGGGCGTTACGGAGGAGAAGAATTTCTGGTTACCCTGAACAAGTGCAACCCTGAAAGCGCAGTCTCGAGGGCCGAAAATCTGCGGGTGAAGATCGCGGGCTGTCCGATCCAGACGGCAAGCAAGCCGGTGACCGTGACGATCAGCATCGGACTGGCGCTCTCGACGGAATTTACCCAGTGCACCGTGGAGGAACTCATGTACCAGGCCGACATGGCGCTCTATGCCGCGAAAGCCGCGGGGCGCAACTGCGTGCGAGTGGCGCGGCCTTTCGGTGTCAGTAAACCGGTCGAGGAGCAGCCAAAGGAAACGCCAGTGTTGGCGCCGTGAACTACATGGTGGAGCGGCGACCTCTGAGGCGGCGGAGACTCACTTCATCTTGCTTCGGGAAAGATCCATCATCTGGCGCATCGCCACGGAAGAGCCGGGCGCGCGGCGCTCGCGCCAGGCTTCCAGCCGTTTGCAGGTTTCTTCGATTCCCGAAAACAGGGTGGGATTCTTGAACGCGGCGCGCCAGGCGGGAACGATGGTCCGCATGCGATCCCACACCACCCAAAGTTCTCCATTACTCTCAAAAAACAGCTCGTCGTTGATCAGGCCGCGGTTTACGATGCTGGCCACCATTTCCCAATAACTGATCACCATCCGGATATAAGTATTTTCCTGGCTGCCCTGCGGATATTTCTGCATAAGTTCTTCGGGAGTGCCCGCGTGGAAATGGTCCACGAACCACGCGCGCGCTTCCCGCAGCCGGGGTTCCCGCCGGAGGTCATAGAGCCGCAGCATGAGATTAACTTCTTCGTAGCTGATCTGAGACATGCGTGACACTCCTTTTCATATCCATGCGAAAGTTCATGTCAAGGGAGGCTGGACAGCGTCACCCTGAAAAGCGGGAGCGGATTGAAATTCAACGCGTTGCACGCCGCTGACGGGAATGTCGCGGCGCTGGAACTCTAATTGGATGCGGCGGCGCAATTCGCGCGCCACATCGTCCTGGCGGGAGGGCGCGGTGCGGACCTGCAGGCGCACGGTGGAGGAGTTCTGGTCAAAGTTCTGCAGGCCCAGGATGCGCGGGCCGTCCACAATCGCTTGCGACCAGGATGCATCGCCGCGCAATTCGGCGGCGGCGGCTTCCAGCGCCTGCAAGGCTTTTTCCTGGGAGAGCTGCGGAGAAAGAGCGACGTCCACGAACGCTTGCGACCAGTCGCGGCTGAGATTCGCGACGGTGCGGATTTCACCGTTCGAAAGCGTGACCAGCGCGCCGCGAGGATCCCGAACCACGGTGCGTCGCAAGGTGACGTGTTCGACGCGCCCGATGGTGTCGCCGACCTGGATAGTGTCCCCGACAACGAACTGATCTTCCAGGATGATGTAAAAGCCGGTGATGATATCGCGCACCAGATTTTGCGCGCCAAAGCCGAGCGCCAGGCTGGCCAGGCCGGCGAGTGTGGCCGCTGGCAATACGTTGATCCCAAACTGTGCGGCGGCGGTCAGCAGTGCCACGCCCCAGACGATTTTGCTGCCCGCGCTGTAGAGAACCAGCGCGACCGTCCGCGTTTGCTGCTCGCGAGCCTTTGCGGCGCGGGCCTCGGAGGCCGCTGGCTTGATCAAAAGGTTGGTTATCAGGCGCAGCAGTCGGTTGATCACCAGCACCACGATGAGGATGGCGACGAGACGAAAGAAGATGGCCACGCCGGTGTCCGGAAAATAAGAGAGCAGACTAGACATAAGATTGGTTGAGGGGCGAGTATAACATTGGTGGCGGCGCGGTGCAGCGTCCCGGGGTACCGAGTGAGTGGCGAAGGAGGAGTCGCGGTGAAGAACAGGCGAACATTCCTGGGCAGCTTGCTGACGGCCGGATTGGCCACCCGACTTACCGGAGGATTGGCGCGGGGGCAAAACCCCAAGCTGCCCCAGGATCAGAAAACCGGGCCGGACACCCCGCCCGAAAATCCACTGGCGCCATCCGCGGAAAAGCGGGTTCTGGAAGAGAATCAGAAGGACATCAAGAAAAAAGTGGAGAAGCTTTACGACCTGGCGACGGAGTTGAAGGCGGAAGTGGACAAGACGGATTCAAGCAAAGTGCTGAGCCTGAACCTGGTGCGCAAAGCCGAAGAGATCGAGAAGCTCGCCCGCGACATCAAGAACCGCTCAAAGGGATAAGCGCAGCCCGGCCGTCGCGCCTCCGCAGCGTAGCGGCCACTTTCAAGTGGCCCAGCTCAAACTAAGAGCCGCCGCCCTCCCGCCGCGACCCAAGAACCACTCTAGCGGCGAAGAGAAGGACAGGATAAACTATTGAAGTTGTCTGTTCGTTTTCTGTGCGCCCGTAGCTCAGCTGGATAGAGCGCTTGCCTCCGAAGCAAGAGGTCGCGTGTTCGAATCACGCCGGGCGCACCACTAAACCCTTCAATTCTAGTGTGCCGGGATAGCGCGCATTTCACTCTAACTCGCAGCCGAAATTCAGGAGGAGCATTGATTGCACGGCTTGTATCGGTCAACGTCGGCCTCCCGCGTGACATCACGTGGCACGGCAAGACCGTCCATACAGGCATCTGGAAAAACCCGACGCCGGGCCGGGTAATGGTCCGCCGGCTCAACATCGACGGGGACGGCCAGGGAGATTTGGGCGGCCATGGCGGCCCGAATCGACCCGTCATGGTCTACCAGGTGGATTCCTATCGCTACTGGGAGCGTGAACTCGGCCGCAACAATTTTTCCTACGGACAATTTGGGGAAAACTTTACCGTAGATGGCTTGCCAGATTCCGAAGTGTGCATTGGCGATCGTTTCCGGATCGGTTCCGCGCTGTTTGAAATATCGCAGCCGCGGGTCACTTGTTACCGCGTCGGTATCCGCCTGGACGACCCGCAGATGCCCGCAAAGCTGGTAGCTCATCACCGGCCGGGCTTTTATTTTCGCGTACTGGAAGAGGGCGAGGTTGGGGCTGGAGACGAGATCACAAAGGTCGCGGATGGCCCTGAGCACATGAGCGTCGCCGAGATTGACGCGGCACTGTATCTGGGCGGTCATACCCGCGAGCAATTGAATCGAGCGCTGCGCATTCCCACACTGAGCGAGGGGTGGCGAGGTTCGTTTCAAGCGCTTCTGCAAGAGGAGACGAAGGGCACCGAGGTGACGGGAAATCCCGGGCTTGCGCCGATCGCAGGTCCACCGCCGGGCTGGCCGGGTTTTCGCCCCGTACGAGTATCGCGAATCGAGCGCGAGAGCGGCAGCGTAATCTCTCTGGTATTGTTGCCGGCGGATGGCCGCCCGCTCGTCGCCGCTCTGCCGGGTCAATTCGTTGTGTTGCGCTTACAACCTGAGCCTGACGGACCCACGATGTTGCGCAACTACTCGCTTTCCGATTTGCCCGCCACAGACCACTACCGCGTGAGCATCAAGCAGGAAGCGAACGGCGTGGCCAGCACCTATCTGCATACTCAAATTAAGGTGGGCGACGTGGTGGACGTCGCGGCTCCACGAGGAAATTTCACGCTGAAACCTGGCGACAAACCGGTCGTTCTCCTTAGCGCTGGTGTGGGAGCAACCCCGGTGCTGGCCATGCTGCACGCGTTCGCGCAAGAGGCTTCACCGCGCGAAGTATGGTGGTTATTCGGCGCGCGGAATCGCGAGGAACATCCATTTGCGGAGGAGTCACGGAATTTGGTCAAGCGCTTGGCGCATGGTAAGAGCCATATCTGGTACAGTCGCCCGAGGCCGCAAGATCGTCCCGGCGTAGACTTCGATTGGACGGGACGGATTACTGGCGATGCGCTCGAAAAACTTGAGGTTCCCCGCGATGCGGATTTTTATTTGTGCGGTCCCAGCACGTTCTTGAAGGATGTGACCTTGGCGCTCGCGGCTTTTGGGGTTTCCGACCAGCGGGTGCACACGGAGATCTTCGGAGCCGGCAAGCCTGTTACGCCGGGCATTGCCGAATCGTCGCATGCGCGGCCTCACCCGCCGGAAGGAGCCACCGGGGCTGGCCCTCGAGTGTCCTTTGCGCGCAGCGGCCTCAATGTCTGTTGGTCGCCGAAATTTGCCAGCCTCCTCGAATTCGCAGAGGCCTGCGATGTGCCGGTGCGCTGGTCGTGCCGGACCGGTGTGTGCCACATGTGTGAAAGCGGATTGATCTCGGGCAATGTCAGTTACCAGCCCGAACCGCTCGAAGCTCCCGCCCGTGGAAACCTGCTGATCTGTTGCTCTCAACCTCAGGGTGACGTGGCGATTGACTCGTAACGCGAAAACCAAAAGGGTGAGTCCCGGGTTCGAATTTGGAGCCCGGGTCCTGGAGTGAAATAGTGAAATTCTCTTCTGGCTTCGCCAACCACGCGCGGCTCGCTCAGAATTTCAAATCGGGCAAAGCACCAGCAGCAGCGTTCGCGTCTGTTGAGACGCTAACTTCCCGCCACTGTTCCGCATCGGCGGCGCGCGTCGCATCTGCTTGGCCAGAGTATAGAACGGCGTCGCTGCCCAGCAAAAGATGCGCAGGGAGGCGATCACTGGCGGCTAGACGAAGGACGACCTGAGCCACTTTGACAGGATCGCTGTTCTCCTGGCCCCAGTGAGACTTCAGCCTGTTAAGAAACGCGCCTACGGACGGTTCATAATCCGGAAGCAGATCCGGCGTGTCTCTGTGCGCACGAGCACCCCAGTTGGTGCGTATGCCGCCGGGCTCGAGCGCGCAGACCTTCACGCCAAACGGAGCCACTTCCGTGGCGAGCGACTCGGTAAATCCTCCAACGGCCCACTTGGCGGCGTGGTACGCCGAGTTGCCGGGAATGGCGGCTATTCGACCGCCCACTGACGATATCTGAAGGATACAGCCGCTCTTTTGCTTGCGCATGATCGGCAGCGCCGCGCGAGTCATATACACAACGCCGTAGAAGTTGGTGTCAATTACCGCCTTGAATCTTTCGGGGCTCAACTGCTCGAAGGGTGAAACATCGCCGAAGCCCGCGTTATTCACGACGACATCGAGCCGCCCAAACTGTTTCACCGCCACCTGCACCGCTGCAAGAGCAGCCTTCTCGTCAACTACGTCGAGAGAGGCGGTGCGAACCCGGTCGCCATACTTCTTTACCAGGTCTTCCAAGCGGTGTGGATC
>Ga0210399_10001093_pt1 | contig 21193 bp, 16 predicted proteins | sample IncBWC14MmetaG_FD_150865 | JGI IMG/M metagenome (GOLD analysis project Ga0210399, IMG submission 150865) | Forest soil microbial communities from Barre Woods Harvard Forest LTER site, Petersham, Massachusetts, United States - Inc-BW-C-14-M | ecosystem: Environmental > Terrestrial > Soil >... | reverse complement strand
TGTACCGCCAGCACGGTCCCGAATTTCACCTGCTCGCCCACATCACCCTTGACCCGCTCAATGCGGATGGTGTCGCCCGGTGCGACACGATATTGCTTTCCCCCGGTCTGTATAACGGCGTACATCTCTCCTCCAAAGCCTCTAGGCAAACCATAATTATACTTGCCCACTCACACTACCGTCAACGCGCATTTCGATGGCTTTTGAAGGCCTCTTCACCACTCTCGTCTGCTATTTCGTCGCTTCGGTCTTTGCTAATATCACCGCTGCGCCTGAGGCTAACGAGTCGTAGTAGCTCACCAGGCGTTGAGGCTCATCCGCCTGATAGGCGCCCAAGTTGTGGGCCCAGCGGAATCCAATGGGCTCGTACCAGAGTTCAACCTCGATGTGGAACGGACCCGCGGATGGATCCACTGCGGGTGAGTAGCGCACCAGGCTTCCTTTGTCGGTGAAGTTAGGATCCTGAGCGGCGTCTCCCGCCACCGCTATGTCCTTTTCCGCGGTGCTCTTGTCGAAGCCGTCGGGCAGAAGGCGATTGTCCTTGAGGTACCCCACAGCGTTGAGGAGTCCGGTGGTGACGTGGCCTTCTGAGTCCCCCAGAATCGGCTCGTAGATCTCCACCTGATCGCCCTTGGTGATCTCCCGATAATGCGGCTCAAAGCGCGACGGATCGGCATCATTATCATTTCCTTGAATCGAACCGTCGGGATTTAACGCACCGGACTCGAACACAATCCGCCCGTTGCGGTCGTGGATTACCATATGCAGCCACACGCGCCGTGAAGGATAGGCCGTCGGCAGCTTGTGTCCAGTCAGGTTCTCGACGAACACATCAATGTGCAGCTGTCCCTCGCTCTTTTCCACATCGCGAATGCTCACACGCGCGCTCTGCGACTGAAGGAAGTTGACCGTGCGCTGTGACGCGGCGGTAAGCTCACTGGGCAGCGCGGCAACGCTCAGGTCCTGACGATAGTTGCTGAGAATGCGCTGCATCAAGAAGTTTGCGCCGACAAAGTAGTGATGTCTTGCACCCTGTCGAGGCTCCCCGAAGAGGGAGGTCACGGGAGTGTCGCCCTGCACCTCAGGCATGTGGCACGACTGGCAACTGCTCTTATTAGTGGCATAAGCGCTGTGCTGCCACTCCTGGTAAGGCATCTGCTCCGGCAGTTCACCAACGGCCTGGCCGCCCTTGCCGCGGGCGACTGTGTACAACGTGTGGCACGTCGCACACAGAGCTGAATCGCGAATTTGCGCGGCTTCGCCGGGAAGGTAGCCTCCGGTGGAGCTCTGCATTACGCGCTGATGGCCTGCATCGATAACGAAAGGCCCATGCTCGGGGCGCTGATTCGAGACTTCCGGGGGATCGATTACGAAATTGCCGACGAAGCTGGCTCGAGTGCCAAGGTTCTTTTTGGAGATCTGGTGACACACCGAGCAAGAGACCCCGTCCACCGCTTCGGCATTGCCCTTATTATCCTGATTGAACGGGAGGCGGGAGAAAAGCTCCGCTTTCTTATCCTGAACGCGCGCTTGATATTCCACGATGGGCATGTGGCAATGCGAGCATTCGTCCTGGATGACGGCACTCGATTCAGGATGGTCAAGCGTCTCCCGCCGCACACTCGCCTGCCAGTAAGGATCGCGCGAGGAATTCGCCATAATGCTCGACCGCCAATCGAGGCCGATGGAGAAGTCCTCGCCCGCTTTCGTCTTCATGCCGTTGTGGCACGCGACGCAGCGGTCGGAGGTCCGAAACTCCGGAGCCGTGGACGATGACTTCTTATTGCCTCCGCGTACCAAGGTCGCGGAAGCAGCGAACAATGTCAGAACAGCGATGGACACCCAGAGAGTCTTCTGCATCACCAGCCCTCAGTCAGCTTTCCGTCGCCCCAGTCCCAAAGGATGTAGAAGACAACCTGGCTCTGGCGGCCCGCAACGTTGGTGAACGGTTTGCGATAACCGAGGCTTGCGCGAATGTGCTGCCTGCGGCTGATGGTGACTTGCATCTGCGGGACCACGTCCCAGTTGTTCCTTGATCTGTCCACCAGCTCGCGATCGGCGACGAACTCGACCATCGGCGTCCACAGGCGGCCCAAGCCGTGATCGGCGGCAAAGCTCTGCCCGATCGCCGTGCGCCAAAAAGCCGTCTGCGGCGCGATGTCCGTATGGCGCGGTAACTCCGCGCCAGCCTGGAACTGGATAAAGGTATTGGTGGGGAACAGTTGGCCAAATGAGGCGAAGGTCTCAAACGTCGTGGTGCCCGTGCCGAAGCCGCGGGACTTGTTGCCGCTGGGCACGATCACCCCGCCGAACAGACTGAAGATTGATCCGGTCCTCAGGCTGGACCACATTTCGCGCTTGATGCCTAGCGTCGCATCCCCTACGCCGCCATACCAGGTATGCTTCTCGTCCTGGAACAGAAATGGGACGTCCACCTCAAGCTGGTTGTGCATGCCGAAGCGTTGTTCGTGAATGATGTGGCTGGACACACCGGGGGCGCCGTGTGTGTTCACCTGGGTGGTCAACACTTCCTCGTCTTCTGGAAATGCTTTTTCCGTGACCTGCGGGAGTGGCAAATTGAGTTCGCCACGGGCCCAATGAGGGTTGCGGCAGAAACTCCGCAGGTAGGCAATCAGGTCATCGATTTGGTCCGACGTAAGCAGTTCGCCGAAAGCCGGCATGATTTGCGAGAAGCCGCGTGCCGGCCCGCCATGGAGAATCACGTCTTTCCACACCGAGTTGGGCTCGGGAGTGGTCTGATCGCAACGCGTGAAATCGGGAAAAGTGTCGGGACGCTGGAACTCGGTCAGCGTCTGAGGCGCGCCCCTGCCGTCGGATCCATGACAGGTAATACATCCTGACTTGAAAAGGCGCTCGCCGTTCTTAACATCGTGTGAATGTTGCTTGATCGTTTGCGACCTGATCGTCTGAGAGAAGAGAAGGGCAATCCCCACAAAAAGGATTAAGACAACGGGGGTACGCGCCGGCCGGTCCAACCCGTGCACCCGAATCTCGTAGTTGTCCCGCGCCCGCACCTCGCGAGCGCCAGCCATTCTCAGGAAAAACACCACCACCGCCCAAACCCAGCTTCGCTTCATGCGGCCCCTCTGGAAACATAATTGGATAGTGTCCTATAAATCCCTTTGGATGTGGAATGAAGCTTCCCAGGTTACAGTTTTTTATTGAAGTCGCGCGCCTGTCCGGCCAAGGCGTCAAGCGTGCGGATGCGCCTTATCGTAAATATCCATCAACTGCCGGATCGACGCGTGCGTATATTTCTGCGTCGTCGAAAGCGACTGGTGCCCCAGCAGCTCCTGAATCGCCCGCAAATCCGCGCCATCGGCCAGCAGGTGCGTCGCAAACGCATGCCGCAACGAGTGCGGATGCAAATCCCAATTCACGTTCACCAGCTTCACATATTTCTTCACAATCCGTCCGATGCTCCGCTGCGTCAACCGGTCGCCCCGGTAATTCAGAAAAACGGCATTCGCGCTGGTCTTGCGCCCCGCCTCCTCGCTAGCCTCAAGCAGCGAATCCCGCACCGGCCAGTACGCCTTCAGCGCCTGCGCCGCCTTTTCTCCGTACGGCACAATGCGCTCCTTGTTGCCCTTACCGCGCACCCGCAGCATCTGATCCTTCTGGTCCATGTCCGCCAGGTTGAGCCCCGTCAACTCGCTCACGCGCAATCCCGCCGCGTACAGCAATTCCAGAATCGCGCGATCCCGCGGCAGCAGCAGACCATCTTCCGGAGTTCCGAGCGAACTCGCCGGCCCCTTGACCGCCGCTTTCGCATCCCCTTGCCTCTTCTGTCCTCCGCGAATATCCGCGCCCTTCCCCGTTCCTGCAAGCTGGTTCAGAAACCCACTCATCTCTTCCGCCGAAAGCACCATCGGAACGCGTTTCGGTAATTTCGGCGTCGCCACCAGCCGCGCAGGATTTTCATTCAGCCGGCCTTCCCGCACGCAATATTTGAAAAACGATCGCAGCGCCGCCAGCTTCCGCGCGATCGAACTCTTCTCCAGCCCGGTATCGTGCAGGTGCGCCACGTATTCCCGAATCAAGTGATGGTTCACTTGGCCAAGCTTCGGCGTCTCCGTCCCCGGCGGCGTCAGGAAAGTCACGAACTGCTCCAGGTCGTTCCCGTAATTCACCAGCGTGTGCGGCGAAGAATTCCGCACCGAGCGCATGTACTCGAGATATTTTTGAATCGTCGGCTTCATCCCGCCCCGCGTTTACTCCCTAAAGTATAGATACACTTCCGCGTGCAGATGGTTTTCTTGGTGGGGTTGTTTCGTAATAAGTCGGGCGCGGCTGCAGCTCTAACCGCAGCCGCTCAGCCCTTCACGCCGACCGGCGCTGGCTCTTCCGTGGGTGTCGTCGCCGTGTTCTCCGCCGGCTTCTCTTCCGGCGCCAGCTTCTCCCAGTCGCATCCTTCTTTGAGGCAAGCGTGTACCGTGCCTATCTTCGTCTTCTTCTCCACAATAAACGGCGCGCCGCACTTCGGGCACGGCTCCGCCATCGGCATGAACGGCGTCGTGAAATCGCAATCCGGGTACCGCGAGCAGCCATAGAACACGCGGAATCTTCCGCGCCCGCCCTTCCCCATGCTCCCGCGCTTCACGAATTCGCCTTCATTGCACTTCGGACACTTGATGCCCATGGTGATTGGCCGGGTGTACTTGCACTTCGGGTATCCCGAGCAGCCGATGAATTCCCCAAACCGTCCGTGTTTCTTCACCAGCCCATTTCCGTCCAGCGGGCACTTTTCGTCCAGCGGCTCATCCGGCTGGTGCGCAATCCGTGTCCCGGCCACCAGGCGCCGCGTCGTCTTGCAATCCGGATAGCCGGTGCAAGCCAGGAACGCGCCAAACCGCCCGCGTTTCAGCGCCATTTCCTTGCCGCAGTTTTCACAATATTCAACCTTGTTCTCGGCGTCTTCCGGAATCTCTTCGGACATGTCCTGAATGAAATCGCATTCCGGATAACGCGAGCATCCCAGGAAAAATCCGTGCCTGCTGATCCGCTCCAGCAATTCACCCTGCCCGCACTTCTCGCACTTCTTCCCCGTCGGAATCCCAGCCTTGTACGAAATCATTTCATCGCCGGCCTTATCCAGGTCCACGACGAATTTTTCCCAGAATTCCTTCACCGATTCCCGCCAGGGCAGCTTGCCTTCTTCAATTTCGTCCAGCTCTTCTTCCAGCCGCGCGGTGAATTTCACGTCGAACACGTCTTCAAAACTCTTGATCAGCAGCACGCACACGCGTTCGCCCAGCATCGTCGGCGTGAACCGCCCCTGATCCTTCTTCACATATTCGCGCTCGACAATCGTCGAAATGATCGAAGCGTACGTCGAAGGCCGCCCGATGCCGTCCTCTTCCAGCTCCTTCACGAGCGTCGCTTCCGTATAGCGCGGCGGCGGCTCCGTAAAGTGCTGCTCCGGCCTGATGGATTCCAGCTTCAGCACCTGCCCCTCGGTTACCCGGGGCAGCGCTTTGCCTTCTCCCTCGTCGTCCTTCTCGTCGTCCTCGCGGTCCGCCCCCGCCACCGGTATCTGGTACACCTTCAGGAATCCGTCAAACTTCATGATCGATCCCGTGGTCCGGAACGTGTAATCGCCCGCATTGATATCAATCGTCGTCTGGTCGTACACCGCCGGCAGCATCTGCGAAGCCACGAACCTCTGCCAGATCAATTGGTACAGCTTGAAGACGTCGTCCTCCAGATATTTCCGTACGTCTTCCGGCGTCCGCGAAACTTCGGTCGGGCGAATCGCTTCGTGCGCGCCCTGCGCATCCTTCTTTGACTTGTAGAAATTCGGCTTCTCCGGCAGGTACGCGCTCCCGAACCGCTCCGGGATCAGTTCCCTCACCTGCTCCAGCGCATCGTTTGAAACCTGCACCGAATCCGTGCGCATGTACGTAATCAGCGCCACGGATCCCTCTGCGCCCAATTCCACGCCTTCATACAACCGCTGCGCCAGCGCCATCGTGCGCTTCGCCGTGTACCGCAGCCGGTTGTACCCAGCCTGCTGCAGCTTCGATGTCGTAAACGGCGGTGGCGCGTTCCTTCGCTTTTCCTTCAGCGTGACGCTCGCCACTTCCCACTTCGCCTTGCTCACAGCGGCAACGATCGCGTCTGCCGCCTCCTGGTTATTGACCTCGATGTCCTCGCCCTTCTTCTTCGTCAGCCGCGCCTCGAAAATCGGCGGCTCGCCGGCGTCCAGCATCGCGTGGATGGTCCAGTATTCCTGCGGCACAAACGCGCGAATCGCCTGCTCACGCTCCACAATCAGCCGCAGCGCCACCGTCTGCACTCGCCCCGCGCTGAGACCGCGCCGCACCTTGTCCCACAGCAGCGGTGAAATCTTGTAGCCCACGATACGGTCCAGCACGCGCCGCGCCTGCTGCGCGTCCACCAGTTGCGAGTCCACCTGCCGCGGCTTCTCAAACGCCGCGCGAATCGCCTTGGGCGTAATCTCGTTGAACGTTACGCGGAAAATCTTCTTCGGATCGATGGGTTCGATCTCAATCTTGTCTTTCTCGGCAGCCTTCTTGGCAAACTTCCCTTTGCCGCCTTTCTTCAACGCTGCCGCCGCGACTTCCGCTTCCTTCGCGTCTTTCTCCCCGTCCTTCTTCCCGTTCTTTTCATCTTCTTCGTCCTCGGGAATCAGGAACTTTGCCGGCTTCGAAAGCACCATCGCCAAATGCGCGGAGATCGCCTCTCCTTCGCGGTCCGGGTCGCCCGCCAGGTACACGGCGTCCGCCGTGCTCGCGCTCTTCCGCAGGTCGTTAATCACTTTTCCCTTGCCCGGGATCACCTGCAGCGTCGGCTCGAAAATTTTCGGGTCGTCCAGATAGATCGCCTTCAGCGGCGGCTTCGGCGCCGCTGACTTCCCGCCGCGCTTCCTTTTCTTCTTTTTCTTGCTCGCGTTGATTTCTTTTTCGCTGATAGGCAGGCGGATCCCTATCGTCTTCGTCGGCAGATCCATCACGTGGCCGATCGAAGCCTTCACCGTGTAATTCTTTCCGAGATATTTGTTGATCGTCTTCGCCTTTGCCGGCGACTCGACGATAACCAATGAACGTGCCATGAGTTCCTTTGTAACCTGTGACGATGCGTTTGGAAGGCCTACCGGGGCGGTCTGTGTCCTTCTCGCTACCTTATATATACCCTGCTCGGCGCTTTCTTACGCTTGCAAATGATGCTCGCAAACGCCCCTTGGGTGCATTCTTCTTCTCGCGGTGGGCTAAGTCCTGCCTTTACAACAGCACTTTGCTGAACTGCTTTCCGGGGATCTGCCGCACCATCCCCTTCATCTCCAAGTCAAACAGCGTAGCCAGAACTACGCTCGAATTCAACCCGCAGGTTTCCACAATGTCGTCAATCGGCCTCGGTTCTTCCACGCTCAGCATCTCGTAAATCGTTTTCTGCGAACCACTTAGCCCGTCCCCAGCCAACAGATTCCGCTGCGCTGATTCCACCTCTTCCGCTCGAACCAAAACCGCCCGAACAGGCGTCGGCAGCTCTTCGATCACGTCTTCCGCGCTGGTCACCAGTTTCGCTCCTTGCTTGATCAGCTGGTTCGGCGCAAAGCTCATCTCCTGCGTTACGTTTCCCGGCACCCCGAAAACCTCGCGCCCAAATTCCATCGCCAGCCGCGCAGTGATCAACGACCCGCTGTACTGCTTCCCCTCTACAATCACTACCCCCAACGGCATTCCCGCGATAATCCGGTTGCGCACCGGAAAATTCTCCGGCGCCGGATGCGTCCCCATCGGCAACTCGCTCAGGATCGCTCCCCGCTCCAGCACCTTTTCGTACAGCTTCTTATTTTCTTTCGGGTAGCACACGTCGATGCCAGTCCCGATCACCCCGATCGCCCGGCCTCCCACGGCCATCGTCCCCTGATGCGCCAGCGCATCCACTCCGCGCGCCAGTCCGCTTACGATAACCAGCCCGCGCTTTGCCAACTCACGCGCCAACCGCTCCGCCATCTGCGTGCCATACGCCGTCGGCCTCCGCGTTCCCACGATACTGATCGCTGGCTCATTTAGGATTTGCGCGTCGCCCCGCACATAGAGCATCACCGGGGGATCGTAAATCTGCAGCAGCGATTGCGGGTATTCGGGCTCCGTCCAGTTCACCAGCCTGGCGCCTACCGCCCGCAGCGCCGCCACCTCTTTTTCCGCACGCCAGAAATTCTGCTTTTTGAAGATCGCCTGCGCCGCCGGAGCCGGCAGGTTGCAGGCTTCCAGCGCCGTCAAGCTGGCCCGGAACACGCCCTCCGGCGACCCGAATTCACGCAGCAATCGCGCAGACAGCCGGGCCGCAATGCCCGGCGTCATGGTCATCGCCAGCCAAGAGAGGGAAGCTTCTAGTTCCATCGCACCCCGAGCCTATGAGCATACTAACCGACTTGTCAAATTCCCATTGTATACAGACCACGTTGCCACATGGCCAAAACTTGTCATCCTGAGCGCATCCGATAAGGATGCGCGAAGGACCTCAACGCATCCACGCCGCACAAAAGATTCGCGTGGAGTTACCCAAACAAAAACCTCCGGCGCTTCACCGCTCGCGCCGGAGGTTTTTGTTTTATGTTATTTCTTGCTACCTGTCCGCTTCCCTTACTTGGAGCTCCCCGGGAAATCAAACAGGTCAAACAAATCGCCAAGGGCCGGCGTATTCGTAGGAACGTAGGGATTCTCCCCATCCGTCTTCGGATTGGGCAGGTTGTCGCGGCTGCGTCCGCTTACCGTTGGCAGGTTCCAGTTCCGCTCGATGAACTTCAGCACCGAAACGTGATCCGCGTACTGGTGCGAAATGTGCCCGGCCTTCGTGTATTTGGACACCACGATCAGCGGAATGCGCGTCCCGTCGCCAAAGAAGTCCAGCGGCTGCACGTATCCGGAGTCGTAGTAGCCTCCGCCTTCATCCGTGGTGATGATAATCGCCGTGCTTTCCCACAGTTTCTTGTTCGACTGCACCGCGTCCACGATCTTCTTCACGAACCCTTCGTACAGGTTCCACTTCGAAGAAGCCGGGTGTCCGTCCACCCAACCGCTCGGCTTCACGAACGAAACCGCCGGCAAGTTACCGCTGGCAATGTCCGCATACAGGTCGGTCGTGTCCGTGATGTGTTCCGTGCGCACCTTGTCGTTGGCCATAATCTGCGTCTGGTAGTGGAACCCGTTGCAGATGTTGCAATACTGATCGCTGTTCGGCCCCACCGCCCCGTAGTTCACCTGGTATTTGTCCGTCAGGTAGGCGTTCCACTGGTCGTTGTACGACTTCCACGACACGTTGTTTTCCAGCAACACGTCGCCGATGCTCCGCTGGTTGGTCGGCGGAATCGTGAACGGCGTGTTGTTCGGGTTCGCGTCTGTGTATGCATTGCTGCCGTCCCCGAAATACCCCGGGTTGTAGTTGTTCAGCAGGTAGTAGTGGCCCCCGTCGCAATTCGGATCGATCGGCCGCGGCAACGAGCTGAGGTAGTTTAGAATCGGTGCGACGCCAGGTTGAGAGGCATCCGAGCAGTTCGTGTAGCTCCCGCCGCCATAGACGCCGGTCGAGTTCCCGAGATTCCCGAATCCGCCGTATCCATCCTGGATCCAGAAGTTGTTGGTGCCGGGAACGAGATTCGGATTTTCGATCTCATCCACCGGCCCCCCCGCCCAAGTCATTTCGTTGTGCGGTGGAACACCGGGAGTTCCGTCGGGATTGCTGAACCAGATGGCATCGCCGAAGAACAGGATAATGCTGTCCAGGCCCGTACCACCCATCGCCGGCTGGTGATAGTTGTCACTCATCGCGAAGTGATCCGCCAAAAACTTCGAGTAAGGCGCATCTCCCTTCGCGACGTTGTAGAAACCCATCGCAGTCGCGCCCTCGCCCGTCGTCTTCGCGGTTGGCGAATAGTCTGTGCTGAAGTTCGCGGGCTGCGGCTTTCCGTTGTTGTTCGAGCCCACCGTCACTTCCGTCCATGTAAACAGGTCCGATAGGCAACCGCTCGGATAAGCCTTCGAAACGTGCGAAGCGTCGCAATCAAACTGTTGCCACATCTGGTAGAACCGGTGCACCGGGCTCGCCGCATAGGAATCATTCGCCAGCGGGTTCTGCTTCGTGTTGTTGGTGAGTTGGAACGGCCCCGGCGGCAGCGTCGAATACGGCGCTGTTGCGTTCACACCGTTAATTCGCGTGTCCGGCACTTTGCCGCTCAATCCCGATCCGCCAGTCAGCATGAACTGATAGTAATCCGTCGCCAGCCCGTTCTCCGACGATGTCGCATCTCCCAACGAGCAGATACCGTTGTCCTTGCAAACATCCGTCGGCCCGCCGTTCAGAGGCGCAGGAAGCGTCGAATAAAGTGCCTTCTTCTTCGGCGCCAACTGGAAAGTCGCGCTGTCCGTCACATCCGCGGAATACTGGTACGCGGCCGGATAGTTCGGCCCCGGCGTTCCGTCTTCGTTGACAATCTTCTTCGACAGCAGATTGTCCACGCTCTCACCCTTCTTCGGTTGGTAGGTCGCGAAGATGTGGTCGAACGTCCTGTTCTCTCCCACGATCACGATTACGTGCTTGATCGGCGTGCGTGCCTGTTTTTGTTCTTCGCCGTCGTGCTCTTTTGCCTGTGAGCTGCCAACGAACGGCCCCGCGAGGCCCATCTGTAGCATCACCAGCGATGCAAGGCCCACTCGGGCACCTTGCAATACTTGGGATGCGATTTTTTTTACGGTCATGCTGACTTCCTCCTAGTTGTTGCGTTACCTTCGCAGCTGGGAGGACCACACTGACCGTTCCCCGTTTCTCTCTTGTTCTCCTTTCGTGAATTCCCCGTAACACTTTTTTGTCAAACGTAACACTTTTTTGTCAGGTCTTTAACCTAAGTTTTCTTCTCTCCTTCGCCCTTTTCCTGTGCTAGCATTCCCAAAGTTCCCCACCCCGTTCCTCGGCCGAATATCCGCATGGAGGAATTCATGATCAAAGTGATTCGTCTGTCCTTGGTCGTTCTTTCCCTAGTAGTCCTTATCGCCGCTCTTCGCGCGCAGGCTCCCGAAGGTCCGCCCAAGCCGGGTGCGGACCACGAAAAGCTCGCCTATTTTGTGGGGAAATGGGCTTCCGAAGGCGAAGCCAAAGCCACCCCGTTTGGTCCCGGCGGAAAATATTCCGGCATCGAAACCTGCGAGTGGTTTGCCGGAAAGTTCGCCGTCGTCTGCAAAACCGAAGGCACCATGATGGGCGGCCAACTGAAAGGCATCAGTGTCTTGAGCTACGACACCTATCAAAAATCCTACATTTATTTTGAAACCAACAACTGGGGTGAAAATGTCTATTCGCGTGGCGCCGTCGACGGCGACACCTGGACATGGAACAACGACACCCCGATGGGCGGCAAAACCGTCCACGGCCGTTTCACCATGAAGCAAACTTCACGGGACGCCGCCAGCTACAAATTCGAAATGGCTTCCGGCTCCGACCCCATGACCCTCGTCATGGAAGGCAAGCAAACCCGTCAAAAATAATCGCGCCGCTTCTTCCCGGGTGCCCCACGTGCCGTCGTTGCACGTGGGGTCTTTCTCTTCTCCTCCCGATTACTAATTACTGATAACCGACTTCCGTTGTTCCTCCCGCCTAAAGAGGTCACATCTCCATGCCGCGAAAATCGCCAAAAAAATCATTGCAAGGAAAAATCGCCCTCGTCGCCGGAGCCACCCGCGGCGCCGGACGCGGCATCGCCGTCGCTCTCGGCGAAGCCGGGGCCACCGTTTACTGCACCGGCCGCAGCTCCCGCAAACGCCGTGTCAATCCGCGCCGCCCCGAAACCATCGAAGAAACCGCCCAACTCGTCACCGCCGCCGGCGGCCGCGGCTTGCCGGTCCGCGTCGATCACACCGATTCCGCGCAAGTGAAAAAGCTTGTCGCGCTCATCAAGCGCCGCCACCATCGCCTCGATATCCTCGTCAATGACATCTGGGGCGGCGACGCCCTCACCGAATTTGGCAAGCCCTTCTGGAACGCCAACCTCGACAACGGCCTGCGCATGCTCAAACAGGCCATCCATTCACACATCATCACGTCGCACTTCGCCGTTCCGCTGATGTTCGATCGCGCAAAAACAAAACGCAAACGCAGCGGAAAACCTCGCCCAATTATTTTTGAAATTACCGATGGAGATGCTTTTTACTACCGCGGCAATCTATTTTACGACCTGGTGAAAATCTCGGTCATCCGGCTCGCCTTTGCCATGGCCCGCGAACTTCGCAAACGCAAGATCGTCTCCGTCGCGCTCACTCCCGGCTTCCTCCGCTCCGAAGCCGTCCTCGATCATTTCGGTGTCACCGAAGCCAACTGGAAAGACGCCGGCAAGCGCAAAAACGCGGACGTAAACTCCAGCGACCAGAACGACGCGCCCCAGGATTTTCTCGTCTCCGAATCGCCCCGGTACATCGGCCGAGCCGTCGTCGCACTCGCCTCCGATCCCCGCGCCATGAAAAGGACCGGCCGCGTCTTCAGCTCCTGGGCCCTCGCTCGCGAATACGGCTTCACGGACCTCGACGGCTCCCAGCCCCACTGGGGCAACTACGCCCGCAGAAAATATGGCCGCTACAAAACCTGCGACGACACATTTTATTCCTACTGGGTCCCCGGCCTGATCGAACTAGTCTTCCCCGACTGGTTTTAGTCCTTGCCAGCGGGTGCCCCACGTGCCGCCGTTGCACGTGGGTTCTTTTCTTCGTTTAATCGCCGTTTCTCAAAATCTGCTTGTCTTGGGGCGAAAACTGGCTATAGCGGCCGGTTTCGATTTCGCGCTCGCGAGCAAACGGCGGCATGTTGCGCAATCTTTCACGCGCTCTCTGCATTTCCGGGCGAAGAGGTGCGTCCGTTTGCGGGGAGGTTGCTCGGCCGTGAACGCGCGCGGCGTTTGGTCGCGTCGTCCGGTAACTGGCCGGCGTCGCCATCATCGGGTCGACCGAGAGTACCGGCGGACGAGGCGCAAAATTCTCCGCGGTCCCATTGTTGTAGTTCATGCTGACCGCACCTGTCGGCGCCGGCGGCCTACCGGATCCGGCCGGATCGTTTTGATTGGGCGGATTGGCCTCGGGCGGCGCGTTCGGATCCGCCGGGGGAGCTGGATTGTTGTTCCGATTGTTGTATTGCGGCCGCACGTTGGAATTCGGCGCGTTGTTGTAGCTCGGCTGATTGTTGTAGTTCTGCCGGTTGTTGTAATTCTGCCGGTGATTGTAATTCCGCCCGTTGTCGTAGTCCGAAGAGTCGGGCGGGTAGCCTATGTAGTCATCCGAAGACCCATCCGACGGGTCCGAATAAGAATAACCGTAGGGCGCGTAATACGGGTAGCCGTAGTAGCCATACGGATATCCCCAGCCATATCCCCAATAGGGCCAGCCGTAGCCAAATCCCCAGCCCCAACCCCAGCCTCGGCCCCAACCTCTTCCGTAACCCCAACCTCTGCCGCCCCAGCCATAGCCCCGGCCTCCCCAACCGTAACCGCCGCGGCCGCCGTAGTAACCGCGGCCACCGTAGTAGCCGCCACGATATCCTCCGCCCCCATATCCGCCCCGATAACCGCCGCCATACGAATGCCCGCCGCCGAATCCAGAGTGGCCGCCGCCTCCTCCGCTAAAACCTCCACCGCCGTGAAACCCTCCTCCACCACCTCCATGAAATCCGCCGCCACCGCCTCCTCCGTGAAAACCTCCGCCGCCTCCTCCGCCGTGTCCTCCTCCTCCATGCTGAGCAAGCGCCGTCTGCGGCAACCAACTAAGCGCAAACATCGCGACGATGGAAATTGCAACTCGAATTAACTTGGCCCTATTCATCTCAATACCCTCGGTTCCCGTACCACAATTCCTTAGATGTGCGATCGTTGCATAAGGATTCCAACACGGCATCAGGAACGCTTGAGATCATCGAGGACCAGCTCGAGCTGCCGGAGCGGAGAAACGAACCGCTTCTTGTTTTCAGCATGGATGGCAATCAGCGACAGCCCAACCCAAACGGCGAAGACCACCAGGCCTCCCAGAGGATTCCCTCCAATGCCTCCCTTGACGAAGAGCGTGAACGTGACCAGGACGATGATCGCACAGCTGACCGGAACACCAATCCAGTCCATGCGCTTCTTGAACTGGAAGAAATCCGCCAGCCGCGCGTACTCACCCTCCACTTTGCGGAAGACATCAGGGACCGGAGAGCCGGGCGCTTCCGAGGGGCGGCGGTACAATGCTTTTGTCCTGCGTATCAGAGCCACGGTCAGCGGGATGTAGCACGCTCCTCCGGCGAGACAAAGGAGCATGATCTGCACGTCGCCCCAATGGCGTATGAACGTGTGCGTGAGGAACGAGTAGAGAATGATCTGATACACAATGGCAGCCCAAACGAACTCGCTAACTGTCTTGAACTCTTTCCTGACGCGCGACGAAACGATCGCCTGAAGGTCCTTCCCGGTGAGTGGCGCAGGGTCCGCTTCACGGGCTTTACCTTCCTTCCATACATTCTCTATTCCATTGCTCGGTGCCATAGTTCCTCCTCTGAATTATTGATTTCTTTCAATGTATTCTTTCAGCGCTCGCCTGATACGTACCAGGCGAACACTCACGTTTGTTTTGGTGAGACCGGTGATGGCGGCAATTTCCTCGTAATCCTGATCTTCCAGATGGAGCAGAATGATCGCCTTATCAATGCCCATGAGTGTGTCGATGGCTTTATACAACTGATGAATTTCCTCTTTCCGGTCCATGTGCTCGTTCATATCGGGCGCATGGGCAATCGGCTCAGTCAACTCTGCGCTTCGAGGCTCCCGGGTACTCCGGCGAATGTGGGTGATCGCTGTGTTCAGCGCCACTTTGTGCATCCATGTGGAGAATTTCGATTCTCCCTTGAACTGCGGATAGGATTTCCAGAGCTGATACATGATGTCCTGGAAGACTTCTTCGCGTTCCATGGCATCGCGCGGAAAATAGGTATGGCAAACCCGATGCACGATTCTGATGTTTTGATTCACATCTGCAAGGAACGTTGTTTCCCACTCCGCGCTCATTCGGCCATCCTTTGTGCGAACACTCTATGAGTAGCCGGGAACGGAAAACAACTACACTTTTGCTCAGGATTTTGGGAAGAAAGGGCCGGGGGGCCTAACTACAAGAAATGGGCTGAGGTGGTGTTCTCCAATCCCGACAGGCTAGCGCTTGAAGCGGTGCCCAAAACGCTCAGAGACGCTTTCTTGCCGGGTGCCCCAGGTGCCGAATTTGCACCTGGGTTCTTCCTCTTCTCCACTCTGCCCGCCGCAGGCAGGCATAGGGTGGGTCCGCTCCCCTCTCTGTCATCCCGCCTGCCCTGAGCGAAGTCGAAGGGACCGGAATGGCCGACTTTCTCTTTCGTTCGCGCCGCGCGAACGTCGGCCACGGAGCGGAGGGACCGTGGCAACACGCAATGTCCTACCTCATTCGATGGGACCCACCACAACGTGTGGCTCCGCTCTTCTCCCCTCCTTAGGAGGCCGGGGCTTCAGCCCCGGCGCAAACCACCCCAAAACAATTCTTCCCCCAATCCCTTTCTCCGCCCTAAACCACGCACCGATGATTTCAACCGGCATGAACGACTCTTCCCGCTTTTCTCTTCGCGGGTGGCCTACCCTTTCGTCCCGTGTCTCTTCCGGAATGGCCTGGCCTTTGCGTAGTTTGCACAGGTGGGTCCGCTCCTCCTCTTCCCTTCCTGTTCGCTGATCACCGATTACTGCTATCCATTCTTCGCTCGGCTCAGAGCTGTTCGGGGACACGCGCCGGGGTTTCAAGTGGGCCGGCCTGTTCGTTATTCTCGTCGCCGGCGCGGCCTTCTGGACGATGCCGCTCACGCCCGATGTTCTCGTCCTCGGCTGGGTAATTCGCCTCGCCGCTCCCATCGGAGCCGCGAATGCAATAGGTACGCTGTCCTGAATTCCAACGCCGCGATTGGGCATGGTCGAGCGAGACTAAAAGTCATACATATATGCAATCCGAGCTTTATAAGACTCCATCTGTCGGAGCAGTCCGGCTACTCGCTCCTTGTATTCCGGTCCCACGTCTGAAAGCGCATGCAAGGCGTTGGTAAATTCCTTGGGATACCACACTTCCTTTCCTTCCTTGGCGGCCGTTTGTAGCTCATTAAGCGTGGCCTGCTCCAGAAGGCGTCCAACGACCTCGGGATTTGTTGAGGCTTGTCGAGCCGCGATCGAATGGAAATGATGATTGACAATGCGATCTGGCTTTCCAGTTAGTAGAGCTTCAAGGTAAGGGACGAGAGCTTCGAATTGAACTCTCTTCAATTCAAGCAGCCGTTTGAAATGGTCCATCGCCGACGCCCGGAACCATTCGCGCCCATTCTGTAGCCGATCCAGCAGCAACTCTCTCTGGTGTTTGGAATCGAACCGACCTAGGTTTGTGAACTCTTTTTCGCGAAACAACGCGAAGTAGATCATGATCGAACTAACGTCGTTTGCGGCCTCTGAATCTTCGATTGTGAGAAGACTTTCAACGGTCTTTTGCGCAGTGGCCTCGTCAAGGTCTAAAACGAATAGCATGACGTTTGCGACCGACTCAAGAACCACCGGATACCTTTGATTTTCTTCGATCATCCGCAGTGCCAGCGTCTTAATGAGCGTTGCTAGATCATCTGACATGAAACGCTCACCAGCTTTGGTCTTTGCGTATCGTCTTCTCGCAAGTTCCATCAGCGGAAAAGTGGCGAAACACCTGACATATAGATTTGCCCCGGTCGCGAATCGTTCGAGGATCTCGAAAACCATCTCATAGTCTTCGGTGCGAGGTTTCGTAACCACTTGCATCAACAGCCAGCACAACCGCGCTTGAACAGACTGTATGAATCCGACTCTTTCTCCGCGCTGAATTCGGAGATGTTCGTTGAACTTTCCATCAGGGTCGTTCGGGGCATTCTCGATTGATGGATCGGGGTCTTCTCGCAGATGTTCGATGATCCAAAACAAATCGGCCGGGGCATCCTGTTTCAGAAATTCCTCACCCAACGCTGTTAGGTGCTCACGGGAGTGGGCTGGCAACCATAGCAGCGACTTCTCACGCTCGGTAATTGTTTGTACAAGCCGAAACGCCTGGAGATTCTTTGCGCTCAGAGAGTTCGCAAGCCACGACAAGAACAATGGTTCTATCTGTGCAGGTGGTTCTCCGGCTGGCTGGAAGGCATCGTAGACCGCGCGGTCATAAACCAGATGAACGGTACCGCTGTTCGGATCATCGAAATACACTTTGTCTATGTTGGTGAACTGCGAGAAATCTATTTGGCCGCACGCCTCGATCATGTTCGCTTGGTCTACCAGCGGCGTCCAATTCACAATTTCGATTACTCGCTCGTGGTTCTGGATGTTGAGTTGCCTGTTCTTCTTCGGCAACTTTCTCTCGATGAATGCGAAAGCATCTCCACTCGGATTGACGGCTCCGCCTGGCCCAATGCCAAACATAGTTACGTCAGGGAAACCCTCTAATCGCTTAAGTTCAAAGCCGGATTCCTGGATTGGATCGACGTGGGGATTGTTTCTTATGGTGTCCTCTAATTTCTGCGCGATCTTAGAGGCAAACTTTTCCACCTTGTTCGGCGGAACATTGAACGAGTAGGGTGCTTCGATTGTGAAACCATTGACGCCTCGTTTGCGAAGTTCTGCGACAATCGAATTGGTAATCAGGCTCCACAGTTTGCTTCGCTTGATTTCTTCCTGAGTTTCGACTAGGCGGAAAATTTCCAAGGCTATACGTTCGTTTTCGCGTCGAAGCTGATAGTCGAAGTTAATATTCGTCTGCGGGTCCACAACAACATCGGTATCGGAAACGACCCAGTCTCCTCGTCCGGCTGCTTTCAGTGCAGCAACGAAATGATCCTTAGCTTCTTCTTCCCATTGATCTTTCATAGTGTTGAGCCTAGACCCTGTGTTCCGCTCCGTCGGGACAATTCCCGACGGCTTCATTGCACTACTCGACCACAACAACGAGTTGGGGATACCTGTTCAAAAGAGGTTCCGTCTCTACGAATCTATCCGATTGGCCTGGACGCCGCAAAATGCTCCTCCAGCTTGGGCGGGTGGCCCCGGCCCACCCACCCGAGAAATAGAGTTAGGAGCCGAGCCTGCGAACGTTTCTGTTAGCATCGTCTAGACAGAATGTTTCCGTTGCTCGCATATCTGGTGAGGCTAACAAGATGGACAGGGATAGTGTGGGGAGAGTTTGGAATCAGGTCTGCGTCAAGGAAAACCCAGCAACATACCTAATCTCAGACGCGGAATACGCCCTTGAGTGTGCACGGTCCGCGAATGACCGGCAAGATGACCAGGCCGCGACAAGGTTCTCCAGGGTTGCCATTCTCCTGTTCGCCGTGTCGCTAGAAGGCTTCGTAAACTTTGTCTATGAATACTCACAGGTTCCGGCATCCATTTGGAGGAATCTCACTCTCAAAGATAAATGGTTGAAAGCAGCTCCCCTGTGTCTTCCCCAGAATGGGGTTTTGATAACCGAAGCGGGCGTCGTGTATCGTCCGGGCGACCCCATAGAGAACTTCCAAGAGGAGTCTGAATCCTTCGTTTCGTTTTTGGAGCTGAAATCCTTCCGCGACTGTGCTGTTCATTTGAAACCGCCATTCGCAGACTTCGTGGATGTGGAGCGGGAAGAGATTGATGCGCATTTGAGTCGCGAGGAGTACTATTCGATTTCTGGACTCCCGAAACTTTTGCAGCATTGCCGGCTAGAACACGCTGAGACGGCCAAACGGATATATCAATCCATGACCGGAGAACTCGACCGCCATATGAAGGGCGAAGTCTTGAAATTGTTTGGGACCGAAGGAGGCGCCTGGGTGGAATCAATAGATGATTCTTACGATGAAGCGGAAGAGTGAAACGGCGAGCCAGGTCCTGGGGTCGCTCCAGCCGGGTGCCCCGGGTTCCGGTTTTTGGTACCCGGGTCTTGGGGTCGCTTCAGCTCTTTTTTTTCTTCTGGACTTTCGCTCTTAATCCCTCAACTTCTGATCCCCGCCAGTTACTTTTACGGCGGGAGGCCCTTTTCCAAAAGCAAAGTCCCCAGATGCGGGGCACCTGGGGAGCTTTACTTCAGCCCTGGGTTAGAAGCGGAAACGACGCCAGGCTACCGGGGTGTTGCGTTCGAATCAGAAGACGCGGTTGTTGCCGATCCGGGTGCCCTTGCTGATTCGCCGCCGGCTGTGGGATTTGACGTAAGGTCACGACTCACCGACAGTTTCTGTTGCGAGAACTCGTATTTTCCCTCCTGAGCGTCGATCAAAGTAACCTGTCCGTGTCCCTTCCAACCGCCAGTCTTGATGTCGACTCGCACGAAATACGTTTGCCCCGGTTTCGCTTCGAGCTCAATCCCCGTCGATTTGTCGTTCGAATGCAGCTTGTGCGAACCGGCGTTTACTGTCACCTGCACGGCATCCCCATTGTGCAGATGCGCCACGTCGACCTCATCCACCATTACCGGAGGCTTCAACGCCGCGCCTTCGAATCGATGCGGACGGTAAAAACAGATCGTTGCTGTCGTTGGCGCTGCCGCCGGCGCCACTTTTTGATCCTGCGCCCACGTCGCGGCAGGCAGTGCCAGAAGTAGAAGATACGCGTACCTGTGCATAGTCCCCTCCATAGATAGTCTTGCTGATTGTTTGATCTTTCTGATTGTTCGGCCGTCCCAGGGATGAGAAGCTCGCCACAAAAGTTAGCTTCTGCCTGGGACTTCGAGGAGAAATATAACCATCACGCGTCCGGATCACAGTGGTACGACAGTCCTACCGCTTCTTCTAGATGCCGTATCGATTACTGGCCTTAAGCACTCCAACGCACCTGCTTCTTGGGCCAGCACAACACGTACTGCCGGGTGCCACGGGTTCCGGTTTTTGGTACCCGGGTCTTGGGGTCGCTTCAGCTCCTTTTTCTTCTGGACTTTCGCTCTTAATCCTTCAACTTCTAATCCCCGTCAGTTACTTTTACGCCGAAAAATCGTTCCAGTACTACAGAATACTATTGCCTAGTTGTTACTAACGCGAGAGGATACGCCATGTTTGCCCTGAGCGCTTTGTATGAAGGGTTCGCGCGGGGATTGGTTTCTCTACACACCCCGCCCCTTCTCGGTCGAAAACCTTCCTCAGCTAAGTCCCGTGTTTCCATCAGTTCAAAACTGATAGAAATCAAAAGACTTCAACCCCATTATTTCGGTCACTTACGAAAAACGGGGGGGAGGGGAAGTTACCAACTTCTTACCCGTCATCCACTCTTTCCTCCGCACTCGCCACTCGCTTGCCCTGGGCGCAGCCGAAGGGGTCACTCGCCTTCTTCTATCTCCTGTATTTCCCCTGCATACGAACTCCAGCCTCGTATGTCTCTTGTTTCCCCTACTTACGCAAAAACAGGGGGGTGTACACCCGTGCAAAAATGTCGGCGCGCCGACATTCTTGACTTTTCTCCTTATTTCTCGCACTTTGCTTGCCCGGAGCGCAGCCGAAGGGCCTGCCCTGAGTCCGACCGAAGGGTCACAGCTCGCCACCTGCCCGCCTCAGAAGGCGGCCGCTACAAAAGAACGGAGCGCAGCCGGGAGTGGCCGCGCAACTGGCCCCCTGTCTGTTACATCAACACAGTACTGCGCGCCTATTGCGTATCCCCTTCCCAGAATGGAACCTATCAGAATCCCGGCTATTTCCGGGAGCCCGCCCAGCGGGTATGTCGCCCTTTTGTTTACAGGTGCCCCGATGCCGACGATTGATCGCCAGGAGCTGGACCGCCTTGAACGGCGCAATCTTCAGCTCACCATTCTTTCCGCCGTCTTTGTGCTGATCCTTGCCGGCGGGCTGGCCGCTTTCATGTACCCCCTAGTCTTCGTCCATGTACATCCGGAAGAAAACAAGTGGACGATGCGCGTGGCCTTCTTCGGATTCTGCGGGCTTACGCTGCTCTTCGTCGGGTATCTCTTCGACCGGCAGCGCACCTTCACCAAGCTGAAGCAGCACCTGCTGACCGAACTGGAGCGCAACGTCACGCTGCAGATTCAGGCCAGCGCCGATTTGCTGAACTCCATGCCGGACGCGAACCATTTCTGGGACCGCCTGAGCATGGAATTCCGCCGCGCCCTTACGATGGAGAAAACCATGTCCCTTGTGCTTGCGAAAGCGAATC